>MDSZ01041406.1_pt1 | contig 19454 bp, 10 predicted proteins | sample 811201 | NCBI WGS metagenome assembly MDSZ01 (sample SAMN05326647, study PRJNA326480) | marine metagenome | isolation source: seawater | place: Indian Ocean: North | collected 2010 | reverse complement strand
GTAACTCGCGACGGTGGACAAACCTGGACTAATGTCACCCCACCGGATATGCCCCAGGAAGGACGTGTCCAGACGATCGACCCATCAGCACATTCCGCCGGTAAGGCTTACTTCGCGTACTATAGGACACTGCTCGGAGACCTGACGCCGTTCATATACAAAACGGAAGATTTTGGTGAGACGTGGGAGCTGCTCACAACAGGCGACAACGGTATTCCTTCTCATCATGCGACAAGAGCGATCAGGGAAGACACGGAGAGAGAGGGCCTGCTTTATGCTGGTACAGAGTTTGGGATGTATGTCTCTTTCGATGATGGTGAGAACTGGGACAAGTTTCAGTTCAACATGCCACGCACGCCGATTACGGACATTAAGGTCCACCAGGGTGACTTAGTCGTTTCGACGATGGGTAGAGCCTTCTGGGTGATGGATAACCTTTCACCGTTGCGTCAGGCTGATGAAGCAATGGCGGATGGCGGAGCCTTCCTCTTCGCGCCTGAAGATGCATACCGGCTTCGTGGTAGTGGTTTCGGAGGTTTTGGTGCGGGTGCTCCAGATGAGCCACTGTACTCTCGCAACGGAGCAGAGTTGGACTATATGCTGCCGTCAGGAGTGACTTCCGTTAAAGTTGAAATCTTTGACGGAGAGGATGCTCTTGTGCGGGAGTTCGAGAGTGCTGGTCCGGGTGAGAGCACCGAGATCGCCCAGGAAATGCGTGCGCCTTTCCAGCGCAGAGTGGGGTCACCAACACCGACTGCACATGAGGGCCTGAACCGTTTCGTGTGGGACTTCACCGTTCCTGGTCCTAATGGTGCCGCGCGTGGTGGACCTATGGTCGTTCCGGGAACCTTCACGGCCCGCATAACAGTGGCCGCTGCTGGGCAGTCAGAGGTTCTGGAGCGCGACTTCGAGGTCATGATGGACCCACGTGTCGCGGCAGATGGAGTAACGATTGCTGATTTACAGGCGCAGTTTGACCTCGGGATTCAGGTCCGTGACGCGATCGAAGACGCAGACGCGACCATTGAGCGCCTTCAGGGGGCCCAGACGCGTGTCGCGGAAGGCAGTGATGTGGAAACAGAACTCAAGGAGATTGAGCGAGCGTTGCTGACGAATCGGACGATCACGAGTTATCCACAGCCGATGCTTCGCGACCAGTTAAACTACCTAAATAGCAATTCCCAGAGAGCGGATCAGCGACCGGCTGCCGATATGTATGAGAGGCTTGAGGTTCTGGTTTCCGAGCTTGAGCAGCATAAGGAAAGGCTGCAACGGCTTATCCGCATGGTTACGGACGGGTAGGGTAGGTATAGAGTCTAGTTCTAGGTATGAGACCCCGAGGCCGGAGAGTGTAGTTTCCGGCCTCGGGGTCTCATACCAGGGTCATCTAGCGTTCGAGGACCAGTGGTCGACCGACTAGCCTATCAGGGTTGGCGTCTGTCTTTGGCACGAATTTATCCATCCAGCCTCCATCCCAACTGACGATATAGAGATTGCCTTCCTGGTCGACATCCATTTGGTGGGGTCGTGATAACCCACCCGAGAATCCACCGCGCGTCCCCCCGAAAGCGCCAAGGTGGTATTGTAGCTCTCCGGCTTTATTGAACTTGATGATTCGATTCAGGCGCGCTGAAACAACCCATATGGATTCGTTTTCATCGATGAACACACCAACCGGATCAGATATATCGGGCCATTCTTCAATGAATTCTCCATTTTCCGTAAAGACTTGAATCCGGTTGTTTGAGCGATCGCCGACATAGATCCTGTGGTCACGGTCTATTGCTAATCCATGAATGAGATCGAACTGACCAGGACCATCTCCGAGTTCCCCGAACTCTTGTAAGAATTCACCCCTAGCGTTGTATCGGATAATTCGGGAGTTCCAGTATCCGTCACCGAGAAGAAAGTCCCCGTTTGGAAAGAACGCCATTACAGATGGGTCACCATAGGTGTAGGGGCCTGGGTTGGTATTGGCTCTGGCCTCCTCACGTGTTCTGGGATGTTCGGGATCTACTAGTTGCATGACCAGCTCGCTGCCGTCGTTCGTGAACTTAAGTATTTGCATGTTCACATCGCGTATACCGAGGCCGCGCTCAACAACCCAGATGTGTCGCTCTGGGTCATACGGACTAATGTAGATCTGGTGGGGCTTGTTAAAGAGTGAATCCCATTGGCTCCAGTTTTCTGTGATATTGCCGTCGCGGTCTACCGCAACTAGATAGTTTGAACTGCCCTCTCGCTCACGATTCAGGGCGTCTCGGTCGCCCCACACACCGACAATGATGCGATCAGGATGGTCCACCGCTATACCGGATACCTGGCCCCAACCCCATACATCGTCATGATCCGGGGCCGGCTTCCACCAGTTATCGACCGCGTCGTATTCGCCGGTGCGATCATCCCCCCCCTTTATCACCTCTCCCCCCGCTCTAGAGGTTGGTTCTGCCGAGGGGTTGCAGCCTAAGACTAGTGTGAGGGTGAAAAGCAGGGTCAGGTTTCGAAGTTGATCCCGAGTAAGCATGATGCCTCTTTGAGCTGATAGTCTCTGGATTCAGAAATCGCAGTATACGTTGCGGGACCAGAGAATGGATAGCAAAACCCGACATTCTCAATAGTGTTCTATCCGCCTCGTTTTACGTTCTGGGCCGTGCTTCGTCCTCTGACAGAATTTTGTCAAGCGTCGCGACTAATCTCTCTGAGTCATTTTGATTGAATGTCATTGGAGGTTTGATCTTGATGACGTTGTGATCTGGCCCATCTGTGCTCAGCAGAATCCCGAGTTCTGCGCCCCGATTGGCGATGTACCGTGCAGCTTGAGCGCTCGGCGTTCGGGTATTTCGATCTTCGACGAATTCGATCCCAAGGAATAGTCCGCGTCCGCGCACATCTCCGACACTTTCATGCCGCATTGCGAGAGAGGCTAGGTTGGCCTTTAAGGTCCCACCCACCACCGCCGCGTGCTCCTGAAGGCGCTCCCTCTCTATGATGTCGAGGACGGCAAGCCCGATCGCTGCAGAGACGGGATTGCCACCGAAGGTGCTGAAGAACTCCATGCCGTTCGCGAATGACTCAGCGACTTCGGGTGTGGTGACCACCGCTCCGATGGGGTGCCCGTTTCCGATGGGCTTGCCTAGGGTGACGATGTCGGGAACCACATTGCCTGTCTGGAAGCCCCACATGTGGCTGCCGACCCGACCGAACCCGATTTGAACCTCGTCCGCAATACAGATAGCCCCTCTCGAACGAGCGATCCTATATGCCTCTTCTAGGTATCCGGCTGGCGGTTCAATTTGTCCGCCACAAGACAGAATGCTTTCAGCTATGAAGGCAGCGGGCTCGTGCCCGGTGGAGCTAAGAGATCCGAATGCCTCCCCTACGTGCATGGCATAGCGGACTGCACGGTCCGCTATGTGCCGCCCGTACAAACCTCTATAGTCGTCGGGAACAGGAACTATCCTTACCCAACTCGGCGCTCCGTCTCCGCCCTCTCCGGCATGCTTGTAGTGACTAACGTCTATAAGGCTTTGTGAATGTCCATGGTAACCATTTTCGATGGCGACTACGCCCTGTCCCTTTGTGTGAGCTCTAGCCATACGCAGCGCTAGGTCGTTCGCCTCCGACCCTGAGTTTACGAAGAAGCAGACTGAAAGTGGATTCGGAAACAGTTCCGTCAGGCGCTCCCCATAGTGAAGCACGTTCTCGTGCAGGTAACGCGTATTCGTGTTGAGAACACTCATCTGGAGTTGTCCGGCTTCTACTACAGAGCGCCTTTCGTGACCCACGTGTGCAACGTTGTTTACGCAGTCCAGATATGAACGACCCACAACATCTATCAAGTAGGTGCCAGAACCTCGAACGATGTGAAGAGGCGTATCATATGCGACACTGAGATTTTGGCCGAGTAGTTCAGCTCGACGCTTGGATATATCTCCGGGCGGGATAAATGTGGTCTGACCAGGGAGCTGAAGTATCAGGTTGGGGTCTGGAGAGAAAGATGCCCAGACTGTTTCCTCGCGTGGGAGAGCTACCCCGGGGAATTGTCCTTCGAAGCCTAGGAGGTCCGTAATGATCTGAAAGTGTAAGTGCGGGGGCCATCCTCCGTTTTCCTCGGTAGAGCCGATCCGGGCGAACAACTCGCCCGCTGCTACTTCGTTCCCCGTTTTGAGGTTTTCGACGGTAGATAACTCCAGATGCCCGTAAAGTGTCCAGAACGCTCCGGCCGGACCTTCATGCTCAAGTATCACCGTCGGCCCGTAATCTAGGTTCTGCGCGTTGTTAACAACGGATCGTATCCGTCCTGCTAGAGGTGCGTATACTTCTCCCCCAGCCTGACAAAAGATGTCTATCCCCGTATGAACTGTTCGACTTTCACGTGGGTCACCGGATCGACCCTTGAATATGTCCTCTAGGTAGATTGTGCGAGGCTCTAAATAACGCCCAATTCCTAGGCTGGCGTTCCTGTCTTCCATGTGCCTGAAGACCCGACGTGTGAAATCCTCCGTGTCTTCGGTGTCCTTTCCTCTAAGCAGCGGACTAGAGACGCTTAGATCAAGGACGGAGATTTTTTCTTCTGTCCCTGGTATTTCCATCACTGGTGAGAAGGTTTGCTTCTTGAGCCAGTCAACGAGAACAGGAGTCTTGGGTGAAGCCGGCAGCCCAGCGGCTTCTCGCACGATTCCCTCAGCTAGTCGAACAGGAACTTCGTCGAGTGTTTGAATCATCGCCCAAGCAGGCCGTTCCGAGATCAGTGCATACTCATCTGTCTCACCAGCTTGGTGTCGCCTCCAAGCCGAAATGCTTACACTCGCACCGAGACGCGCTTTTGCGAGAGTGAAGACCACATTTGCCTCCTCTTCACTCAAGGGCGTCCGATCATGAAACCCACGAACTATCGATGCTATAGACATGAGTGGGTCATCTGTATCTAGGATGGCGTAAGCGATTGCTACGCCGAGATCAAAGACCCGTGGTGCGGAGTGGGCGTCACCGAGGTCGATGATACCGCTAATGCGCCTAGGACCTTCCCCGGGGTGGCTTACGAGGACGTTGTAGTCGTTCAGGTCGCCGTGAATTACTTGTGAGCCTAGTCCTAGGAAATCGGGTTCTCTTCTTAACCAATCTTGGTGGACTGCCTGAATCAGTTCGAGTTGTTCGCCCTGAAAGAGGTCAAGGCATCGTTCCATGACCAGCCCAGAGCGACCAAGTGCCCACTCGAAGTCAATTCGTGCCGGTGGATGATCGGGATAGGCTCCCAGGGCACTATCAAGGTCGGCGATCCGACTTCCAAGATCGTAAAGTAGGGAGAGGGATCGTGGCCGAATCTCAGCAAACAGGCCCCCTTCCAAATATTCGACTAGTCGAATTCGGTGGACCTCCCCGTCCTCGGCGGTGTGCTTCACGACCCAATCCCCATCCGCTGACGGGATCACATCAGCTGTGAAGCCGTCCGTTGTTCGAGCCATGTGTCGCATGAGATCTGCTTCGATTTCCAGGATCTCATCGGTCTCATCCGGGGTGGACACTTTCGCGACCCTTCGTTCACCGTTTGTTCCTGTGAAAAGGAAGTTCAGGTCACGCTCTCCCGGCAGGGGCGACAGTGTACCCTCAATTCCGTAGTGCTCACGGAGAGCAGCGAGGACCGCGTCGGGCCCGAGGCTGGGACGCCTGAGGATGTTGATCATGCGGTGATTAGTGATAGACCGTATTTGAGTCCAGCATAGCGGGCCAGACAAAGAAAGATCGGTCTATTCTGCATAAACGGGAGAGGTGGGGTCATTCGTTAGGACGTGACGGGAGATTGATCACTTTTGCCGTGATCAGTCACGCACCAGCTTCCGGTATTTGAGTCGCCGGGGTTGTATCGCATCGTCTCCTAGTCTCCTCTTCCGGTCTTCTTCGTATTCTTGGTAGTTACCCTCGAACCAGACCACTTGAGAGTCACCTTCAAAGGCTAGGATGTGGGTGCATATCCGATCAAGGAACCAACGATCATGTGATATTACAACAACGCAACCCGCGTAATCGAGGATGGCATTTTCTAGTGCACGGAGTGTGTCTACATCAAGGTCATTGGTGGGTTCATCAAGTAGCATAACGTTGCCCCCTGATTTCAGCAGTTTTGCTAGGTGGAGACGATTCCTCTCTCCACCAGAGAGCACGCTGACCTTTTTTTGTTGATCAGAGCCACGAAAGTTGAACCAGGACAGATAGGCCCTTGGATTTACTTCAACACGTCCAAACTGAAGAATATCGCTCCCTTCGCTGACCTCTTCGAAGACCGTTTTCTCCCCGTCAAGTTCTTCTCGTGATTGGTCGACATAGGCTAACTGCACGGTCTGGCCTGTTTCTAGGGCGCCATGATCCGGCTTCTCTTCACCCACAATCATTCTAAAGAGCGTAGTTTTTCCGGCACCGTTCCCGCCAATGATCCCGACGACTGCTCCGGGTGGGACGTCGAAACTCAGATTTTCCATTAGAAGCTGGTCGCCAAACCCTTTTGTTAACGAGGTCGCCTTGATGACTGTATTGCCTAGTCGTGGCCCTTTAGGGATCAAGATTTCAGCAGTATGGATCTGCTTGCGCTCGTCTGCGTTCAGTAATTCCTCGTAAGCGTTGATTCTTGCCTTGCCTTTCGCCTGACGGGCTCGTGGCGACATTCGTATCCAATCCAATTCACGTTCGAGGGTCTTTTGGCGGGCGGATTCCGACTTCTCTTCCTGACGGAGGCGTTCTTGCTTCTGCTCGAGCCAGGACGAGTAGTTTCCTTCCCACGGGATGCCCTGACCGCGATCAAGCTCAAGAATCCACTCAGCTACGTTGTCCAGAAAATATCGGTCGTGGGTGATAGCCACGATTGTGCCAGGAAAGTTGTGCAGGTGATGCTCCAGCCAAGCCACAGATTCTGCATCCAAGTGGTTCGTAGGCTCGTCAAGGAGGAGCATGTCGGGTTGTTCAAGGAGTATCCGGCATAGAGCTACACGGCGGCGTTCGCCGCCTGAAAGAGTGCTGACATCAGCTTCACCTGAAGGAAGGCGCAGGGCATCCATCGCGATCTCGATTTTCCGGTCGAGCTCCCAAGCGTTTGATGCATCGATGCGGTCTTGAAGTTTTGCTTGCTCCTCAATGAGCGCGTTCATTTCTTCGTCAGTCGTAGCTTCGCCAAATGCCATGCTTACGTCTTCAAAGCGCTGAAGAAGGTCCCGGGTTTCTTTGACAGCTAACTCCACGTTGCTCCGGACATTCAGGGATGAATCCAAGTCGGGTTCCTGCGCTAAGTATCCGATCCGAGTTCCTTTAGCGGCCCACGCCTCACCCAGGAAATCGGTGTCTAGTCCGGCCATGATCTTGAGTAGCGAGCTTTTTCCGGAACCATTTGATCCGACGACGCCGATCTTAGCACCCGGATAGAATGAAAGATTGATGTTCTTGAGTATCTCTCGTTTGGGTGGGACCACCTTCGAGAGTCGGTGCATGTGGTAGATGAACTTCGGACCTGACATCGCTGTGCATGGAATGAGTTACAGTTTGAGGCGAGGGCGGAAAACTAACTGCTCATGCCCTGACTGTAAGCGATCCCCAGGCTTATAGCATGCGGTCACTTGTTCCGTCACGGGTCTCACGTGTCAATTATCAAGAGTATGGTGTCCAGCTTAGATTAGGTACGCCCCTGAAACGAAGATGGCAGCTACGCTTCGGAGTTGATGGACCTGCTAAAACGGGCGCGGTAATTATACGATCTAGAAAAGGAGGTCTCAGTGACTGACGACGTATCGAGGCCGAGTGACGGAACAGCTTCACGTATTGAGATGGGATTCTTTCTCGGCCTTCTCGTTGTGCTCAGCCTTCTTTTTCTCTTTGTAGTGTCTGGTTTCTTCCAGCCGATCTTCTGGGCAGTCCTAATCGGAGTGCTTTTCCAGCCAGTGCAGCATTGGTTCGAGCAGAGATTAGGTGGGCGAACATCTCTCTCGGCGCTTGTCACAGTGCTTGTCATTTTGGTCACTGTCCTAGTCCCGACTCTGCTGGTCGCCAGTGCCGTCGCGGATCAGGGACTGCAGCTGTACCAGGGTCTGCAAGAGGGAAGAGTCAATCCGAGTGCGATGCTCGAGCGCGTCGAGGAATCACTTCCCGAAGGAGCGCTAGCACTTCTAGAGCGAGCAGGGATTGTTCCAGAAACGATTCAGGATCGGATATCTCAGGCTGCCATGGAGGCTGCAGGCTTTATAGCGACCCTCGCAGTCAGCGTGGGGCAAAACGTTGGTCGCTTCGCGGCCATGTTTTTCGTCATGCTGTATCTGCTCTTCTTTACTCTTCGTGACGGGGGTGAGCTGCTACAGCAGGCGAAGTGGGCTCTTCCGCTGGGTGATGAGCGTGAACGGGCTCTTTTTGGGAAGTTTGCAGAGGTCGGCCGAGCCACGATTAAGGGCACCTTGGTGGTCGGTGGGGTTCAGGGGATTCTGGGAGGGATCATCTTCGCGATCCTTGGACTCCAGGGAGCAGTTTTTTGGGGTGTCGTCATGATCTTTCTGTCCATGTTGCCTGCGGTCGGCGCGACACTCGTCTGGCTACCTGCAGCGCTCTTTTTGTTGGTTGGAGGAGCTGTGGTGAAGGGCGTAATTCTTTTGTTCTATGGCGTCTTCGTCATCGGTCTCGCGGATAATATTCTGCGGCCACTTCTGGTAGGTCGAGATACTAAGATGCCGGACTGGCTGATCCTAGTCTCAACCCTAGGTGGCCTGACCACGTTTGGGATATCAGGTTTCGTCGTAGGACCTATTGTCGCTGCCATGTTTTTGGCCATTTGGACGATGTTTGGAGAGGCTCAAGAAGAAGGCCTAGAGGGCCCTTAGACCCCTCTACCTCTAGTGGAGGTCATCAGCAGGGATGAGCCACCACCCACTGATTGGGATTCCCCAGCGAGCTCCCTGATTAATTCTTCTTTGAGTGATCGGGCTCGGGAGGGATGAGCGTTCTTGGGGGGATCTAAGCTCGGTAGAGGGTGATTATCCGACGAGACGAGGTCTAAAAAACTGTGGAGCGTAATCGCGCAGGTGTCTCTCTTTCTCGAGCTGAGAAACGCCGTCGGTCATCCATCCGGGTGCGGGTTGCCCTAGCAAATGATGGCCGAAGAAATCTTGGAGTCTGTACTGAAAATCGATCCGGTTTTGGAGTTTTCTTAGCCCGTGGCCTTCATCCGGGTATGAGAGCCATATGACCGGTTTCTCCAAAAAGCGGAGTGCATTATACCACTCTAGACCCTGTTCCCAGTTCACAGTAGGGTCGGATTCACCGTGCAGATACAACACGGGTGTGTCCATAGTCTCCACACCCGAGATGGGTGATTCGCGCCAATACAGATCGAAGTCGTCGTAGGGGTTAGTAGCATATCGGCCCTGTCCGTATATGTCGTACCCGTGGTTGTTCTGTCCGCTGCCTACAAAAAGTTGATTGAATTCGCTGACGAGGTTGATTGGCGCAGCTCCGTGCGCGATTGCCGCGAACATGTTGGAGCGTGTGGCGATGTAGGCGCTGCCACCTCCGGAGTATGAGTGTCCGCTTAGGCCTACCGCGTCGGGGTCGGCGTATCCCATATCGATGACTCTCTGTGTTGCGGCTTCAACTGCTTCCAACATGTCTGAGTGCGAACTCCCGATCCGGAAGTGCACATCTGGCTGCATCAACAGATAGCCGTTGCTGACTAGGCCTGCGAAGTTTGGTTGGTGCCTGTATATCGGAGTTGGGTACAGATGTAGATCCTGTGAGTATTTTTCGTAAAAGCGCACAACCATTGGGAGTCGTTCACCCTCAGCGAAAGTTTCGGGAATCGCTAGTGTGCCTTGAAGTGGGGTGCCGTCGGACAGGGTGTAGTCGAAGAGGATTCGGCTCCCCCAAAGGAATTGGGCCTGCTGAGGATTCGCCTTCGAAAGACGTTGACGCTCAGAGAAGTTCCCGTTGCTGACCCATAGGTCCGGAAAGTCCTGCCAAGTTTGGACCGTGAACAGGTAGCGGTCAGAATCCTTGGCCTTCAATGGATATGAAAATCGGCGGGCTTCCCAGGTGAGGTCTTCGAGATCTCTTCCGTCTAGCCGGAAAAATCCCTCATCCTTGCTCCATTCTCCGTAGGCCTTGAGCAGCATAGGCTGGTCGAGGTTGATTGTCTCTTCTTCGGTGTCTGCCTGGACGGTCCGCAGGCGGATTTCCCTTTCGGTGCCGAAGTTCCCTGTAAGGTTTACCGCCGGATCGGCGTCGTACGACTGATACCAAACGTCGTACCTATCGTAGAGCACAATTCCGCTGGAATCCGATGCGAAACCTGCTACCCCGTGTGGTGGCTTCTCTCCGAAGCGATCGAATTGTTTGTCAGTAAAGTCGACTGGAGCGCTCGCTGTTAGGTTCAAGTGAGCGTCATCTTCTATGCTGTAGTCCCAGACGTTTCCATCTCTCCAGTACAAGAAGTGTTTACTGTCAGGCGAAAGACCGAGGGTGCGCAGATGCTTGGTCAGGATAGGCGTGCGATCACCCGTAGCTGTGTTGATACGGTAGTAGTCAGCATAGTTGGGTCTCCAGTCCGAAACGTAGGAGCGGTCATCCTTTCCTATGCCCCACCGTCCGTTTCTTGTGATCTGGACTTCACGCATCTGCTCGTCTGCGAGGTGAACCAGGGTTCTTTCCTGAAGGTGGATTGCGGCTAAGTACGTCCGACTTTGATCCTGAGACAATTGGCTTTGCTGTTGAGACTGTATTCGGGCGTCTTCCCAGTGCCAGATGTTCACATTTGCGAGAGGCAATCCTCCTTCACCCCAGTCCTCGAGTTCCGCCTCTTGAGCTTTTGTCGCGACGAAGACTGTGGAGGCGTCTTCGTTGAAGTTCAGATCTCCGTTTTCGCTGAGGACCCAGCCTTCTCGCAGTCCGTCCACGGTAGGCCCAAATTCGTATCTTTGGCCAAGGCTGTCGCCAATGTCAGAGAAGACCAGCAGTGAGTTCTCTCGTTCTGTTGATCCTTCCGGGACTTCACCACGGAGAACGGCAATGGATGTTCCATCGCCCGACCAGACTAGGTTCGAGTAGCGTGCCTTGCTGTTGTCGAGCCCGCGACGCGCTCCATTAGAAAGGTTTATTAGATACAGGCCATTCCCGTCTCCCCCGTCTGCGTCGACAGTGTAGGCGAGGTGGGTCCCTGTCTTATTCATGGCGAGCTGCCATACGCTCCCGATCAGCTCTTCGTACCCCTCTGAGAGGTTCCGGAGAATCAGTCCAGTTCCGTCGAAGGCTACTTCGTCCTGTGTCTGTGTCTTTTCCACCCAGAAATGGCTCGACGTAGCCGAGAATCCAAAGTCGTATGCATCCTCCCAAACCCAGGATCTTCCGGATTCTAGGTGTGTCAGTCCCGCCTGATAGGAAACATCGTCACCATTTCGCTCCATCTCCTCCATTTCTTGGAATGGAGGAGAAAGCGTGTACCCGACCCACATGCCGTCTGAAGAGAGGATCGCATCGGAGGCTCGCGCGATTTCATGTCGGACACCGTTATCGACGTTCGCTACAACTAGCGTATCGTCCATTCTGACCTTCGTATACGACCACGCGACCCAGCGTCCGTCATCGGAAATCTGTTCGCCGTCGATCTGGCGCCAGATGTGATAGTCGGCGATCTCTAGAGGACGTTTTTCAATGGACTGAGCTTCAACGTGAGCGGTGGCTACTCCTATGGTGAGAGGTAAAGCAGCCACGACAGTGAGGAGCCGAAATCTTAAAAGAAGGACGCGAGTCATCATGAATCTCTCTTTGGGAGTGCGAGAGGGAACTTAACGACCGCTCCCGCTGGTGCGTCAGAGTGGGTTGATGGCGCCATGTTCGTCCTCCCAGCTCTGAGTTGAAAAAATAGGACGCCTTGAGAGGATGGACATGGTGTCGTCAACGTCTTTGCGTTTCACTTTCGGTTTAATGCGGGGTGGGGAGGCCTAGTAATTATTGTTCGACGCAATGTCTTTCAAAGGAGGAAGAGATGCAGTTGAGACAGATGTTGGCAGTGGTTGGTCTGGTACTAGTGTCCAGCTTTGTCCCAGTTCCGTCGGAGGCACAAGCACAGATAGCTGGTAATTGGGACCTGTCTTCCCAGGGACCACGCGGCGGAGATCAGACCATGACCCTAGTTCTAGAAATAAATGAAGGAGAATGGACTGGCACGTTGACTCTGCAGAGAATGGGGGAACACACACTGAAGGATGTGTCTGTCGACGGCATGGAATTCAGCTTCTCAGTGACGTTGTCAATGCGGGGCAGATCGTTCGAGCAGGAATTTTCTGGAACTGTAGATGGTGACGAGATGTCGGGAGCGATCTCTGGGGCAAGGGGCCAACGTGCCTTTACTGGGAAGAGGGTCGGATGAGCAGAAGCTGATGAGTCGTCACGCTTGAGAACCTGTACTCATCGAGAGCCTTTGGATCTCGTTGCTAGCTCTTTGTTAGTGATTCTAGTTTCGGTTTAGGGCTGATGGCGATACTAGTCGTTCTGAATCTCGTAGCTGCGCGTCAGCGCTAAGTTGTTAGGTCGTTAGCTCGAATCTTCAGGAGACAATACATGCGGTTCGGTGTCTTGTGTAACTCTATCCCGATTAGGCTTGTTTTGGTTTGTGCTGTGGCCACTGGGTCAGTCAGCGCCCAGGAAAGGCATCTTACCACCGAAGACTACGCTCGTGCAGAGAGGTTTCTGGGCGCGAGTACTACGCCCCTTGTCTATCGTAATTCAGTGCAGCCCCGCTGGATGGACGACGGAAGCTTCTGGTATGCCAATACGGTCCCGGGCGGAACAGAGTACATCGTGGTGGATCCGTCTTCTGCTATTCAGGCGCGCGCGTTTGACCACAATAGGCTTGGAGAAGCACTTAGAGATGCGGTTGGTCAATCCTTTGGCCCACTAGGCATCCCAGTCACGTCGATGTCCTTTGCAGGACACGAGGTGTTGTTGGAAATCCGGGGCCTGGGTGGGGCGCGTTGTGATTTAGAGCGATACAGCTGTGTCGCCACGCAAAACAGTAGATCAACTGTGCAGAGAAATGAGTCTGTATCCCCCGACGGACAACACGCAGTGTTTATTCGTGAGCACAATCTGTGGGTGCGAGATCGGGATTCGGGCGAAGAGACTCAACTCACAACAGACGGAATAGAAGACTTCGGTTATGGCACAAACAATGCTGGCTGGGTGCGACGAGACCGTCCCGTCGTGAAGTGGTCACCCGACTCCCGAAAGATCGCGACCTTCAGGCACGATGCTCGCGGGGTGGGACTGATGGTTTTAGCTAGCACTAAAGTAGGCCACCCTGAGGCTGATATTTGGCCTTATCCAATTCCAGAGGACACCGTCATCTTCCGTGTTCATCGGATCGTACTCGATTTAGATCGTCCAGCCGGAGACTACATGGTTCGCCTGGATATGGAGCCCGACCAACACCGTTCTACGTGCTCGGACCATATCGAGTGCGGAGGAGAACTCGGCGATCTCGAGTGGAGCACTGACTCTGATCGTTTTGTCTTTGTTTCAAGCTCCAGAGACCACAAGGTAGCTCAGGTTAGGATGGCGGATGCTAAGACCGGCGAGGTTCGGGACATTTTCCAAGAGGTTGAGGAAACGTTTTACGAATCCCAGAGCGGGTGGAGGTACTTGTCAGAAACGGAAGAGATCCTGTGGTTTTCACAGAGGGATAACTGGGGAAACCTCTTTCTTTACGACGCCGAAACTGGGGCGCTAAAACGCAAGATCACCGAGGGGGACTGGAATGTCCTTAACATTCGTGATGTTGATCGCGAGAGGCGAACGGTCACCTTCATGGGGAATGAGCGTGAGCCCGGCGATCCGTATTTCCAGTACCTTTATCGGGTCAACCTGGACGGCGGTGATGTACACCTGCTCACCCCCGACAGTGCGAATCATTCGGTCTCTCTTAGTCCGGATCGTGAGTTCTTCGTAGATTCGTATTCGACCCCAGTCGTTCCTCCGATTCATGTACTACGGAGTTGGGATGGGCGTGAGGTCCTGCACTTAGAGACAGCGGATATCACTCGTCTTGAGGCGTCTGGCTGGAAACCACCGAAGCCGTTTTCAGTGAAGGCCAGAGATGGCGAGACTCCTCTTCATGGATTGCTTTTCCGGCCGCTTGAATTCGATTCGACGCAGACTTATCCAGTCGTAAACTACCTCTATCCAGGCCCACAGAGCGGTTCGGTAGGTTCCAGGAGCTTTAGAGCTGCACATCGGGATCTCCAGGCGATCGCAGAACTTGGGTTTGTGGTGATTGAGCTTGACGCGATGGGTACGCCGATGAGATCAAAGGCATTTCATGAGGCTTATTACGGGAATATGGGGGATAACGGGCTGCCCGATCAGATCGGGGGGATTAAGCAACTTGCGGCGCGTTATCCATGGATTGATGCCACGAAGGTAGGAATCTATGGCCATTCAGGTGGCGGGTTCGCCGCCGCTGATGCCATTATGCGTTATCCCGATTTCTATTCTGTTGCGGTATCTCAAGCTGGAAATCATGACAACCGCAACTATGAGGACGACTGGGGCGAGAAGTGGCAGGGTTTGCTTGAGGTCTATCCGGATGGCACGACGAATTATGATAACCAGGCTAATCAACTCCTTGCAGAGAACCTTGAGGGCAAGCTACTCATCGCACATGGCACACTTGACACCAACGTCCCTCCATCGAATACGATGCTTGTCGTTGATGCCTTGATTGCGGCGAACAAAGATTTCGATCTTCTCATGTTGCCGAATCGAGGGCACGGCTTTGGTAACGAGCCGTACATGATGCGTAGGCGCTGGGACTACTTTGTGCGACACCTGCTTGGGGCTGAACCGCCTGCTGGATACGAGTTTGGTAAGCTAAGTCGTCCGGCCGGTTGGTTGCTTCTCCGTCCTCCGAACCAGGCTAACTAATTCTCGTCGACGATCTCGTAGTCTACCTCGACTATGTCATTGTCCTGGCTTGAAGCCTCCGCCTCTTCTCCCTCCCCACTGACTTCAGCCTCCGAGACCGTCACCTTTATCATTACGACGGGTTCATTTGGACGATCTCCGAAGCCAGTCTCGATCTTTCCGATCGCTTCTACTACGTCCATACCACCGGTCACCTTTCCGAAAATCGCGTGCTTCCCGTCTAGCCAGTTCGTTGCAGCAAGCGTTATAAAAAACTGAGACCCTCCTGTGTTTGGTCCGGCGTTCGCCATGGAGAAGAGACCCTTTTCCGTGTGTGCGAGACCAGGAGCGAATTCGTCGGAGATCGTGTAACCGGGACCGCCTCGCCCCGTGCCATCGGGACAGCCGCCCTGGATCATGAAATCCTCTATCACCCGATGAAAGATCAAGTCGTCGTAGTATCCTTTCTTCGCGAGGTCTATGAAGTTGCCCGCGGTTATGGGTGCTTTGTCCATGTACATCTCTGCTGTGATCGTTCCGTGGCTTGTCTCGATCGTGACCGTTGGGTTGGCCATGAGTTCTCCGTCTGCGTGGTTCTTTGAATCAGCAAAGGCTAACAAGGGGGAGTAGAGATTGCGAGGTCGCTGGGGTGGGGCGAGAATGGGCCCATGCTGACCCGAATACGTTTCTCTATAGTCGTGGCACTGACCACTGCGACGTGCACGCCAGCTCTGCAATTGACTCCTAGTGATGCGGACGCAGTCTTGTCGGTGCAGATGCTGGATGCTCCCGACCCGGGGCTGTCAGGCCCACTTGAGGTTCTGACGCTCTATTACGGGTCGGGAACGGATAAGAATCGCCCTGAGTATCGCGATTCGGTCTCAATCACTACCCCAACGGTAGACGTGTCGAAGATGGTTTCGCTTGGCGATTCTGAGCAGGAGCGGAATGATTACTGGGGATTCACTACTGAAGAGATGCCACTCAATGGGCGTGTTTGGTATCCAAACGGTGACGGCCCCTATCCACTCGTTCTTGTTGTGCATGGAAACCACAATATGCGCGACTTCTCCGATCCGGGTTATGACTACTTGGGCGAACTCATGGCGAGTCGCGGCTACATCCTGGCTAGTATTGATGAGAACTTCTTAAACGGTGGGATCCGGGGTGAGAATGACGCTCGCGGGTGGTTTCTACTTCGTCACGCTAAGCTCTTCGAAGAGTTCAACGGGGAAGCGGCTAACCCTTTCAACGGAAAGGTCGATATGGAGAACATTGTTCTCATCGGTCATTCCCGAGGCGGCGAAGCGGTGGCTAATGCGGCTGCGTTTAATGTACTGTCGCACTACCCGGATGACGCTTCAATGCGATTTGATTTCGATCTTGCGATCAAGGGAATTATCTCGGTCGCCCCGGTCGACGGTCAGTACCTGCCGACCGGCAGGAAGGTTGTGGTCGAGGACTTAAGCTATCTCACCTTTCACGGGTCTCACGACGGGGATGTCACTAGCTTTCACGGTCTGAGACTCTATGACCGGGTTAGCTTTACTAGTCCAAACGTCTTCAACTTCAAGTCAGCCATCTTTGTGTATCGGGCCAACCACGGTCAATGGAATACGGTCTGGGGGGCGTTCGACGGAGGTCCAAGGTCAGGTCGCTTTCTAGACCTGCGTGGCCTGATTCCAGGGGAAGACCAGCGTCGCTTTGCGGAAATCTATGTTTCGGCTTTCCTGGACATCGTCACAAAGGGTGACAAAAGATATTTGCCGATCTTTCGCGATCATCGTGTGATTGGTCAGTGGCTTCCCGAAACGATGTATATCACCCGATTTGAGACGAATGGTTTTCGACCACTCGCGACCTTCGAAGAAGATATCGACGTCACCTCTGGGACCGAGGAAGGGGTCGTTCTGAGAGGTGACTCGCTCTCCACTTGGAGGGAGGAAACACTCCAACTCCGCTCGAGTAACCGAAGCAATACGTCGGCCTCACAGGAAAATCAGGCGGTCACAATAGCATGGAATAACCGGATAGCCGGGTCGGATACGACACGCCATGGTCCTGTGGCTCGTTTCACCGTTCAGTTACCCGTTTACCTAGCGGCGAACTGGTCTCTGTCTGATGCGACAACTCTGAACTTCATGCTCGGCCCGACACCCCGTATTCCAAGTCCTAGGAAGGACCCAGATTCGGTTGGTGAGATGGGAGCGGATACGGTCCGGACATCGGTTTCTAGCGATGCTCGAGAGCCTTCCCCGGTCGACCTGAGCGTTGAGGTGACTGATGCGGAGGGGGTGTCCGCTCGGGTTACGCTTAGCGATTACGGGGCAATTCGACGACCGCTGGAAACGTATGTGCTGCGTCGCCGCGATATTGAAAGTCAGAGGTTTTCCGAGCACTGGGAACTCGTACTGCAGACCTTTTCGATCCCACTGGGCGATTTCGTGGCACAGGCCCCGCACCTTGATCTCCGGCGCATCACGTCCCTGGCATTTGTATTTGATAAGGCACATGCGGGTGAGGTGTCGATAGATCAGATCGGGTTCAGCGATCTGGATCCAGCGTTCTTGAGCGCGAGAGTAGAGAACTCAGAAAAGTAGGATTATTGGGTTGCTCTCAGGCAGAGAGTCGCGCCGTTTAGAGAGGGTTGCCGAAAGTCAGCGCCAGCTGATCCCGAACCGATGCGATCCTCTTTCGGGTGCGTTACTCACTGGCCGAAAGGCCCACTCTAGAATGAAGTCGTCTAACCAGAAAGCGAAGCCAGTCGTGAAGGATGACATTTCACTATTTTGGGGCACATTCTGTAGTCCAATTCGCAAGACAAAGGTTCTGCCTCGAACGGGGTAGTAGCCTATTTCAGCGCCGGCTCCATAGGTAAGAGAGTCTTGGCTGTCGACTCCTGCGTTGGCTGCAAATCCAACGTCAAAGATGCCCACCTCTTGTCCATAGGTACCGGCTCCGAGGACGATTCGAGATGGCCTAGGGCCAAAATCTTCAAACGGTTCGTCAGGTACGTCATGAAAGGGTTTGTTTCCGATGTCTTGGGCTGTCAAGCCGACTCCGATGGGACCTAGGTCTGCAGATATCCCGAAGTCGATGAGCATGATGTTTTGCTGCAAAGACTCGAGCCGTATCTCAAGTAGGTCTATCCCGAGGCCTAAAGAGAGACCTCCCAAAAGTTCACGTCCGTATCCGATGCTGGCGGTACGCTCATAGCTTCGTTCTCCACCCGGCCTAAAGTGGTGGTCCTGCCCCAGGGGGGCATGTAGCTCATCTTCGGATTCCGTAGCGTACTGCAGCGTTCGCAGTCCGATGCCCAGGGTGCCCCCAAGAAATTCGAACGCTCCGGACATTGAAGCTGCCGAGGAAGCGCTGCCCCAGCGTTGTAGGCTGCCCCCGAAACCAGTCGCGCGAGCTAGAAGGGCGGGGTGATAGAAGAGCACATCAGCCTTACCCGAGTTGAGAACGTAGGAGTCTCCTAGGGCCATCGCGCGCGTTGATGCTGGAAGTGTCGTGGTCCTAGGAAGAACGCTATGGCTTTGTGCTGAGATCGCCGGGGAGAACGTTAGTACGCTGAGAAGAACGAGAGCGATCGGAAGGTGCATTGGGAGAGAGGGGCTTGGCGGGACGGGAGTCTCAAGTTTGTGACCGACGTGTGTGGAGTCAACGCGACCCGTCTTCTTTTTGGATCCGCTGTTTGAAGTCCTCAATGAGGCGAAACGCAATTGATCTTGGATGTGGGCGCAAAGGGAGGTCGTCTGCATCGAACCATTGTGCATCAGTCAGTTCATCTGGATCGATACTTAGGTTTCCATCAAGCCAATCCGCAATGAAGCCGACCATCAGAGAATTTGGGAATGGATGTGATTGACTCCCGAAGTATCGGATGTTGTGAACACGAATGCCTGCCTCTTCTTTTATTTCTCGGTGCACGCACTCCTCTAGTGTTTCTCCCGGCTCGACAAATCCGGCAAGCGTTGAATAAACTCCGTCAGCGAATCGCGGGGAGCGCCCGAGCAGTGCTCGTCGGCCCCTTTGGACCAGCACAATCACTGCGGGGGAGATCCGCGGGTAATGCATCTGTCCGCACTTGGGACAACGGATGCTCTGAGTGTCAGGGTCCAGTGCGGTGGGCGCAGCGCATCGAGAACAGAAGCGATGGGTCAATATCCAGTCTGCTTTCTGGCGAGCAGTTCCTACGATACGGAAGTCTTCGGGTGACAAGTGTCGCCAAGCTGAACGTAGAGGGTAAACCCGAAGCCCCGCCGCATGCACCAGGCTCAAGTCTTCAGGAGGGAGAACGTGAACCCGGACCGACTGGCCGTCTGCTGTCTGAACTTCTACGTCGACGACTGACGCCTCGAGCCGAGATGTCCCTAGAGCGTCTGAGAGGGTTTTTCTGGTAGGCAACTCTGGTGTGGGGTTCCCCGCCGTCAGAACCGCCTGGTTTTCCAGGAAAAATAGGTTGATCACTGCTGCGGTCTCTTGTCCAAGACCGCTGTGCGATAGCAGCCTGCGCAGGTAACCCACATACG
>MDSZ01001767.1_pt1 | contig 19458 bp, 9 predicted proteins | sample 811201 | NCBI WGS metagenome assembly MDSZ01 (sample SAMN05326647, study PRJNA326480) | marine metagenome | isolation source: seawater | place: Indian Ocean: North | collected 2010 | reverse complement strand
TCCTGTAATAATTCTAATAATAGTGGTGAGTCTTCCATATGTTAAAATATATGGGATTTTTATAGGTTAATCAATATGTTTACCAAATTGATTTTTCTTTCATGTAACCTAAAACACAAGTATAGGCGTCACACATATCAAAATTTTCTTTTTTTAATGTGTTATTACGTGTATAAGTCCAAGTTAAATGTGGTTCTACATCGGAAACTTTTTGCCAAATAATATATTTTTTATCACAACCTACATCGTAATTACCAAATAATACTTTTCTACCTTTTTTATTTTCGGTAAATAATTCTGGAAATGCGTATTTTCTAGAATTGTACGTTGATATATATTCTGGTACAATACCTAAAGTTTCATAAATTATTCTGGTGATAAAAGAGTTGTACCTCATCAGTGTGGATACTGTTCTAATATTATTAGAATTTAAAAGTGGTTCCTCGATGATTACTTTAGTAATTCCTACTTCACGGTAATCTTTTAATTTTTCTTGAAACTGATTAGTTTTCACCAACATTTCTTCTATCTTACTTTCTAATTTTTCTTTTGTTTTAGGTGAAAAATGTGTAAGTTCTAATAAATTTTTCTTTTGTATATCGAATAATGCCCAACCAATTGTTTTTGTAGATATGTCTAACCCAAGTACTTTTGGGCTCTTTCCTATTTTTTCCATGAACTAAATTTAATACCTTAACTTACAAAGTAAAGTTACTGGAGTTTCTTTTGGTTTTTCTATAGGTCTATCTGGTTTTGCTACAGCTACTAACATACCAGATTGGTCATACAACCCTATTTCAGTGATAAATGCTGATGAAGTATCACTTAAATCCCATATCTTATATGTTTCGCCAAAATTACTTACAAATTGCATTCCAGTGTCGTCTCCACCTGCTCCATAAAAAGGTGCACTAGAACTAGCTGCTGTTTGGTTTTCGGTAACATAGAACTCATTGGAGTCTGCCTGTAAAGTAAGGGTTAATTCAAATTGTTTCTCAAAAGTATAGAATTCACAGGTAGCCGAAGTACTTGCCGTAAAATAAACTTGTGTACATGCAGTAGCTGCAGACCACACGTCGTGTGCAACTGTCGCTCCATTAGTGGTACCCGCTGTTAAACGTATATTATTTACTAAAGTTTGGTCCGTGATTACCAAAAATCCTTTGTCTAGGTATGCAATTCCTACTGGTGTATCTTGTGTTACAGCATAAGCTTTTGGTGTGTTTGAGGATGTTACAACATCTACAAACCTAAAGTTGTCTGTTCCACCCCCATCATAACCTACTGGTGTTATACTAGATTGCCATCCATCAGACCAACTACTTATACTAGTGTTAGAAGAAGCTAGTGTCGGTTTTTTAATAAAATCGTTAAATAGGAAAGCTATATTTGTAGAGCCTACACCTGGTCTACCGGTGGCGTTACCAGCAATTTTTGGAGAACCGAAATATTCACCCTGTAATGAATTATCAGAAGCAAATGGTTCTGGTTCATAATAAGAACTAAATAAAGTATATACACCTCCAGATATTGTAGGTATAGTTATTTTTATAGTCCTACCATCTATTAATTCTCCATATGTACTCCCAGATATATCACATACTACCACATTATTTTGTGCTAATCCACTAAACCCAGTATTTGCCCATGTAGATAAGTAAGATGTTACATCTCCGGATATAGCTGGCATCCCAAAAGATGAATATAAATTAGAAAATGCTCTACCATTATTAGCAACTCTTTGTGCTGAGGTAAATCTTAGGGTTGAACCACTTACTGTACTCCACCCATCAGAACCATAAGGTACCAAAACTGATTTTAAATTTTTATGATTACTATCTATTTTTTTAAGTTTTCCCATTTTTTTTAATTATTAAGACCATGTTTTATATCCTGCGGAACCAACATCTGTATTTAATCTTAATGATGTTCTACCCGCAAAGTAAAGTTTTATCATATGTTGTGGTGCAGCAAAACTTTCCCCACCTCCGTTGGATTCACTCCCAGGAAATACTTTTCTTTCTGTTAATGTAGGATTAGCTGGGTAATTAACGTACATTACCTTACCTAATGAAGGTGAACTAGATACTGAAATATATTTTGATGGTTCAAACATTGCTGAATACTCACCTGGTGTACCATAGTATCTTAATCCATCTGCTGCTTTCATAAAATCAACAAATCTATATCTTGCACCTGATTTTGTCATGTCCTCATAAGGTATGCCATTTCTTCCAACCTTTGTACTATTTTCTGTGTAATTCACGTTATTTCTAAACCATCTAATTGAGTTGATATCCATAATATTATATTTTTGTTCCTCTTGTTACTTTTCTAAATAATGCTTTTCCACCGCTTGTTTGCCATGAATATGTAGCACTACCACTTAAGTAGTTATGACCTCTAGGGTCTCTAGAATTAGATGCTTGTGATTGGCCATCTTCACCATAAAATAAGAATAATCCACTATCAAAAAGTCTATAATAGTTTTGTGATGACACATTTTCATAAGGGATTGAATGTCTTACGGCATCCTTATTAAATATAAATCTCACCGTAACCTTACATGGTGTAGCTGTAGGTGAATTTAAAGAGTGTACATTCCATGTTATTGGTATGGAGATATTATATGAGGATATCCCTGTACCACTCAAACCAGATTTGTAACCACCGGAATAAGTATCCGTTCTCCAATATCTATTACTTTGTGAAGCTAAACTAACAAATATATTATCTGCCATCTTCATCATTTGTGTACCTAATGTATAGTAAGGGTCTTGTTTGGTTGCTACTCTATCCGCATTTACATACACACCGTTATCTTTAGATGGTTGTAGTGTGAAATATGGTGCTCCTGATTTTAAACCTAACTGAGAGTCGTTCCAATTAGCAGCATATTGTAGTGAACCTATTAAAAGACCAAAAGTATCACTAGGGTGTGCTAAAGTTATATTCATACCTTTAGCATTTTGATTATTTACATTTACTAAATTACCTTTTTGTTTTGTTAATCTTTTAAGTTTAAGTGGGTAATAAGCTGTACTAGAATTATTATTATTAACATTTAAAACTAATCTTGTAGTTGGTATTGTTGTATTGAAATTGCTATATCCTGGATTTAAAAATCCTTCAGGTGACATAGGAACAGCTGTTTCCATATCTACAGAAGTAACAAAACCTATAAACATATTAGAGATTCTTTCCCCGGTTTCTTCATTATTTGTTATTTCTCTGTTAGTACTCCAACCGTTTATCGCATTTGTCATAGTAAATGTTGGGTACGGTTCCGCTGAATTATTCCAAGGTGATTCACCACCAACATTTAAGTAACCCACATCGAAAGCCTCAAAACCTATACCCGCAGGTCCAGTTCCTGGTATGTAAACATTGTTAGTTGCTAGGCCTGGTGAAAACATTAGAGAGAATGGAGATGGTACTTTAAGACCTTTTAGTATAGTTTGACTAAAGTCGATACCAGTATTTTCTAATCTACCGGTTCTACTACCCACACTACCACCACCTGCTAATGCTACCGCATTAAAATAAGAAAAATCTTTTTCGGGTACTAATTTTATATTTTCAGTTTCAAAACTATTTCCATCATAAACTTTTATACTATCCCAAAAATCTAAGTATTGGCCCACACCATAATTAGATAAATCATTTAAGAATTGTATATATTGGTCATCATTTTTAATCCCCAATGTTTCTTGGAAATATGTGGTACATGAACTTTCGATTGTTGATGGTGAGAAAGATATGGTGTCTTTATGGTCGGCAACATATCTTGCGGCTAATAATTTATTAAGTACATAATAATCGTGTAAATAACAAGCTATTTCTACATTATCTTTATAGTAGTCTACCGCGTTATTTGTTCCCTTAACACCAACAGTAACAAATTTTTGTGAAGATTGTCGTCTATTTAAATTCGTATTCTGTGGTGTTTGATATACGAAATTCTTTTGTTTATACCCATTATTAACTGCTTTTCTAAAATTACTTCTATTACCAGTAACATCTGGGATAAATCCTAATTGTGCTGAATTATTAGCTGTACTAGTGGTATCAGCATGTGCTTGAGTATTCCTATAATCGATATCACCATCAGAAATACCAAATCTGTCGAATGTTACTTCTATACCCTTACTACCAACTATAAGGCGTTCACGCCCATAATCCGTTAACGTAAGTTGTAATGTCGCTGTTGTTGCACTTGAAATATATGCCATATTCTTTTATCCTATTATTATATAATTATCTTGTAAACTATTTTTATACTAAATACATGTTATACAATCTCCGTTACAAGGTGAATTACTACCTAAGTGTAAACATAATCCACAAAAAACTTCTTTATCTTCACAATAGTTTAATATATCTTCTCCTGTAGAGTATCTCATACACTTTAAAAAACTTTGTAAATCTTTATCATCAACCACACCATCACCATTAAAATCACCTATTAATTCTGACTGATTACCTATTTTACTACCTATTAAATTTATAAACATCTTAAGGTCTTGTAAATCCACCATACCATCATGGTTAAAGTCCGCACATGTAGTACAATAAGTTGGGAAAAATTCACTTACAGAATTTGCCTGTGACCAACAAGAACTTTTCATACCTCCAGGTGGTGATTCTATTTTTGTGTCCTCATTACTGGTACACTTTGCCCATAGAGATGAATTTATAGGATTAGAACCTAGGGTTGTTTGGTATTGTGTGTAATTGCCACTTATATAAGTTGTTCTGGGTCCCACCATTACAGCTGGATTAGTCCCACAATCAGCAGAGATACTTGTAGTCACACCTCTTAAATCTGGTAAGTCGTAAAAACAACTACCTGTTAGTGCACTTAGTCCTAGTTGACTATGACAGTTACCTGTTGGTGAAAATTTTCTATAATCAATATCTAAATCCGATAAACCAAATTTTTCTATGTGGTGATAAATACCCCTACCTCTAGCAAGTAAATTTCTACCGTAGTCAGAAAGATAAATTCTAAAGGTGTTACCAGATAATTCGTTATTGTTTATGCCTAAATATCCCATTAAAAATCAATAGCTATTGTAAATTGCTGAGTTCCTGTTCTTGGTACCGGTGATTGGAACTTTGCAATAGCCATTAAATCTGGAAACCCATTCTCGTTATCAAACAATCCTATTTCTGTTAATTTAGGTGTTGTTGTCGTACTATTTGTTGTGTTATAATCTACCCAAGTTGGATTTGTAGATACGTCATATTGTCCACTGTCTAATTTTATTAAATGTTTCATTTCATATATGGTTGCCATAATATCTGTCTCTACTGTACCGTATAAGAAATATTCGTCACCAAATTGTAAATCATTTGCTCCTGTAGATGCAACTGGTACGTTGATGAAATCATTAAGTGTGTATGCTGTCATAGCTGTATAAGCTGGACAAGTAGTAGAATTAGTGGTGTCATTACCATTAATATAGAATGTATGGTCTACCAAATTTGTAGCTACTATCTTATCTCCCACAGTATGATTAGGTATTAGATTGGTCACATCTTTCCATTGCCAGTTACTTGGGTCTGGTTGCATGTTTACTGTTGACCCATTTGTTACTACTTGTACTAATAGGTATAATCTATCAGCTTCCCAACCTGTTCCATTATTTGCTGGTACTCCAGGTCCTGTAACACCTTGTGGTCTTAAATATGGAAATTCAGCCCCAAATGTTATTGCTACATCAAATAAAGGTTCTACCCCATCGTACTCTTCCCAAACGTAGTTATTACAGTGTAGTCCTGTTGGTATTCCACTGTTATTAACAAATAGATAAGAAAAATATATTCTATCACCCACACCTGATACTACACCTGCTGTACAAGCTGAAGAAACACAAGCAGTTCCTGCCGGTATTTTAGCTGTTTTAGGTGATGGAAGAGTAAAACTCCTATTAGACTTATAAGACATCGCTGCCAATAGTTCTTGGTCGTCTATAATAAACAATTTATAATCTGGAAAAACTTTACCAACTCTATTAGGTAGTGTATTAGAATTTGAGTTACCTGGGTTATCATCATATAAATGATAATATCTTAATCCATCGTCATTCATGTTTGCACCATTAGGTAACGCGTACATAATTTCTGGTTGTGCTGGAAATGCGTTAGGGAAATTAGGTGGGTCTACATAAAATGTTTGACCCATTATAGTTTCATCCCCTTTTCCAGTACCATTACCCGAACCATTATTACTCTTTTTATGCCACATTAACCAAGGTAAATGAACTTTAAAGTTTTTTGCCTCCCCTATTGTTGAACCTAGTGGTAAACTTCCTTGGTATTTTAAAGCAAATTTTTCACCATAAAAATCGGTTGTAGTATTATTAGTGTAATGACAAATTCCTATACATTTTTGTTCTTCTGGTTCAACTACTCTTGTATTTCCAAAGGAATCTATATACCATGTACCATTAACAATTGTATCGTGATAACTATCTACTTGTAAATCACTAAATGTTTGTCCATTACTACTCTCATAACCAAAATATTCTTTAGAACCACAGTATCCACTTGAACCGTAGTAATCTACACCTTCGTAAATACCACTAGAAGGACTGGATACACCCGCGACTTGATGGGTCCAATTTATATTCATATTCCATATTTTGACATCACTTGTCGAAATATCACAACAACTATTAAAAGATAAAGTATCGTTACACCAATATGAAATTGTACTTGCTGAACTATAGATACTTGTAGTTGTCATTGGATTGGCGGAATATGGTGGATAAACTCTTACATGTGCACACGTCGCTGATAAAGCTGAATAACTTGCTCCGGTAAAGTTAGGTAGTTGTCTATCTAAAGTTAAAAATACCTTACCATTAGTTTGTCCACTATTTGCATTACCAGAAATAACTTGGTACCACAAAGTTTGAGCTGCACCTAAATAGTTTAATTCGGAACAATTTGTCCCTGAAAACTGATAAGTTACTGATAGTAGGTCCCCATTTACTGGTGTATAGTTCGGTACTATATCATGACATGCTGTACTTGCACTAATAAGTTGTATAATAGAACTCCCTGTCATTGCACTACCACAAAATAACCAGTTTGGGTTTAAATTATATAATTGACTGGTTCTAGCGGTAAATGAGGTATAAGACCCATCACTATTAGTTGTACCACTAAAGAATCCTCTAGGGGTAGCTGTATTAAATACTTCTTCATAAGTATGTTGTGGTATTGTTGGTCCAAAATTATTACTACTTGACGAATCATCTTCTAAAAAAGGATATTTAACATGTCCTTTATTTTTTTCTGGGAGACCCAATAAGTTCTGTGCGTTATGTTCTGCTTGCAAAATTTTAATGCCATCAGTGGTACTAGGTGATGTTGGATTTCCAGGTAATGTCTTATAGCAATCGTAACACATTTCACTATCTCCTAGTTGAAATAGTGATATGTTTAGTTTTCCTTCCGATAATTTTTTTCTACCTGCGTCTGTTAATCGAGCGACTATCGCTCCTTGTGTACTGTTTTTAATTATATAACCCATAATATTTCTGTTTTATGATAAATACCTTTTATTTTCATTTATTTAAATTAATAACCAGCCCCATTACCCATAACCGAAGAATTTCCTGGTTCTCTCTGCATTCTAGTTGTTAATTTGCTTGGAGAATAGAATACGTCTCTGGTTATCTCAAATGATATCCTTTCTGAATTAGTCTCCGTTTTTATTGTTTCCCCATTAATTAGGGGGTATTTTCTCTTTACACTTACTGTGTAAGAGAAAGTTCCAAATGTAGGTGTACTTAATGTAAATTCTAACTGTATCGACCCTAATCTAGTTGCTTCTATATCCCTTTTTTGTGTATTTACGATGTTACCATTAACGTCCATTAAAGTAACTATAACTTCTTCTTCTAATGGGTGTTTTTTAGTGTAATATACTGGTACTATAGGGTTTTTGGTTGCTGACCATCCAATAACTTGATATATAGTCCTATAAAATAGGTTTATTACATCACCACTATTGTATTTTGTAGACCCAGAACCGGTTAAAAATATTCTATTTTCACTAACTTTATAGTAATCTTTGTCATTATATAACATATCCCCATTTAATGATACCATTACTGCACCTGCTGCTTGTTTATCTAGTTTAATATAGTAATAACCATTTTCCTGATAGATACTTGTATTAGCACTAGTACTAGGTACAGTCGCTGGTACTGTTAAAGATTGTATATAAGAACCCATACCCGCGTCATAAATTACTTGTAACACATCGCCATTTTGTACGGTATCGGTGTAGAATTTAATAGTTTGACCATTAATAAATCTAAAATCTCCTTGTGGTCCACTTAAAGTACTACCGCTACCCCCCTCAGTTAAAGTCACACCATTTACTACAACTACTGGACCACCAACACGGTTATTTTCTAATGTGTATTCATATGTGTAAGAACTATAAGTTGTTGCTGTTACCTCTGGCATATTAAAAATAGTTGAACTTTCTATTTTTAAACCGTATTCTTCAACTGGAATTTGAATATCTCTTTTTTGGATGTAAGGCATTTCTGGATTACTTACCACAACCATATAATAATCTTTATTATTATTGACTGTATTATCGGGTGGGTATTTTGCTGAATCAACCCAAACATCATTAATTGTTTCTTTTCCTAAGACATCGTATATACTACTTCTTATTGGATTTACATTTGTAACCGTATCTACACCTATTTTATCTTTATATAAATAACTTGGCTTAACTATGTATTCCCAGGAACTTCCAGTAACTAAACCTGAAAAAGGAATATAAGTTTCCGCACTTAATACTATAGATTTAGTGAATGGGTCTACATAACTTGGTAGTGTATCAAATATGGCTTCATATTCTGGTATTGTAGCAACTTGTTCTGTTTGGTATATATAAGGATATATTCTAAATGTGGGGTACGTATTATCAAAAGCCATGTCCCCTGTTTTACCAGCAAAATAGAATTTTAGTGTTGTACCTTCACTATCATTAACATTATAAACTTTAAGTTTTGGAACACCTCCTTGTGTTTCTTTTAATGTGGTTTTTGGTCTGGAAAGACCGTTTACCGTTAAAGAAGGTGATGGCATATTTTGTAATTTTGCTACTACTCTAGGTTTTACTTTTGGGACACCTTTATCACACCCAAAATATGCATTACATGTATTACTTTCAGTTAAATTTAATGTTGTTCCTGTAGTTGCGGTAATAGTAACTGTGGTTGTAGGCCCATCTACTGAACCACAAAGTGGTGCTATAACTTCATTTCTATATGAACTACCTGTAAACTGGAAGTGGTACCAATTGGTGTCTTCTTGTGATGACCCCCATACACCTATTTTTTTAGACCCTAAAAATTTACATAGGGAGTATTGGGATGCCCAAGAAGGTGCTTGTTGTGGGTTATTTAAATAATTAGTGTTTCCTGTCCAAGAAATTTTATCAAATAAATTAAATTCTATATCGTAGTCAGAATTATATGGATTAGCATCACCCACACCTTTAGTTACCCCAGCTGGTGTAGTGTTCTCGTACATGGTATCGGTGAAGAAGATTTTAAAGTGTTCACCTAGTTCCCCCCACCTTTTTATCTTTATACGTGTGGACCCATTATCGTCCCAGTTTAAGTTTTTGGTATAGGGTGTAGCAGAACCAGTATTCATCATAATAGTATTACCCCTATTAACATTAAATGTGTTAGTTGTTTGTGCACTGGTACACCCACCATTACAGTCATCAAATAGTGGTGGTGTGGTTTTATTAAACCCGTACGCACCTTTATTCCAGTTTTGGAACACTGCTGTACTACCTGACCTAGCATTTAATACCAAATCTATAGTGTGAGTAACTCCCGATGGTCCATATTTACCTTCGTCATCTCTAAAAGCTGCTAAAACAACCGCTATATAATCATCATCATTATCTGTAGAATTAACCGATAGTTGCCATGTGTAGTTATTGTAGGAGCAAGTACTTAATAATCCAACAGGTATTCCATTGTTAGCTTGTAGTTTAAATTTATCATTTCCGGATGCATTTGCTATTACGTTAGTTGCTGCCGCAACATTTCCACTACTATTGACGGTATAGTCTGTAGCTACTAAATCTACGTTTGTAATACCGAATGAACTCCCTGTAACTGACCTAACTGCCATAGGACCGTTACCCCCATAGTCTCTTCTAGGGTCAACGGTAACCCAACCATAAGCTAAACTAGGTGTAGTTGACCACCCCATACTTTTCCAGAATAACACATATTTTCCTAATGTAGAATTAAAATAAAATCTTCCTACATTACCATCCGCTTTATCTAAACCACCAAAACCAAGATTATCACCTTCATCCATTGTTATAGCACTAGTACCCAAATACCAATCTTTACCACTATCAGTTTTTCTATTAGCTGTAGCTCCCGTGTAAAACCACACATAAGGATTATTACTATACATTTGACCGTTACCTCCCAATCCACTATTATAACTCCTAATTACCCCACTACTGTTTGGGCCTAGACCATTAGCAAATCTTATTGTTTTAGGTGCGTAAGGTACATAATCCGTCCATTTCGCATACAAACTAGAAAGTGATAAACCACTATATTTTCCACCATCTGTATAATCTGCTAATGTACAACCTGTTTTGTTTGGTCTTTTTTCCGTTTGTATAGGTCTATCTTCAATAACACTTAAAGTGTATAACCCATTTTCTACCTTATCAAATGTATATGAAGTATCCGCTGTGTTACCAAAATGTCTATCAATCAACTTACCTTCTTTTTTTAATTCGTATTTGTAACTTGCTGTAGAGGTGGTGGAACTTACTACTGTTATAGCACCTAATTTATTTGGGTCCAGTACACAATCATTATTACTTAGGTTAGCATCTATTGATGGTGTTGTGAAACCGCTTATTGTTACGTATGTAACACCTGTGTTACCACTGAGCCCGGTTATCTTAGCACTATATACCCCTTCACACAAACCCCTAACATCAAATGTTTCAGCACTAAAACTACTAGTTCCAGACCAATATATACTATAAGGAGAAGTACCTCCTGATATATAAGCGTTGGTTACACTACCGTCACAAGAACCAGTTAAGGTGTGTGTGATATTGTATCCAATGAGTTTTATATTTCCTATACTATAATCTACCATATTTTTTACTTATATTTACCACACGGTTCATTATTTGGTATACATGTCCCTAACGCATCACACCATTCATATTTATCTGGACATAAACCTCTATCTGAATCTAGTTCTTCTATTGAAGAAATTTCTTTATACTCATCGTATACCGCTTCTGATTGCTCTTCTATAACTTCATCAACATCCTTATCTACAACTTCATCAATCACTTCATCAACATCGGATGGTGGTTTTACTTTTGTACAAGCTCTTTGACAAGATTCTAAACTAGAGTATATACCATTGGAGTCTACTATACACACACCCCCATTACAACTATAATACTTGATTTCTGTAGTACCGTCGTCACTATCAACTCCACGACCTCTATCGTCCCCGTCATCATTTGGTTTACCACTCCCAAAATCTGACCCCCTAGATGGGTCATCATCATAATAACCCCTACAACATTCTATAGCCCAACCAATAATATTACTAGGACTTCCACTATCTAATGAATCAGATAGTTCTGTACCACCTCTTGGACTACCGAAAGAAAAAGTGTCTTGTGCGTAACACGGACAACAACCTGCTAAATCACCACCCTCTTCTATACATCTTACTCTTCCTCTTCCTCTACCTTCACCCTCAACAACCACACTTGGTTTATTAGTTCTTATACGACCTTTACTATAATTAACTTTTATTTCTTGGTCTGAATTAATTTCATTTAACTGACTTAATAATGCATTGGTTGGACTACATCCACCAACTAAAACTGGTTCACATACAGAATTTAAGTTTTTACAGTAAATATTGGCTTCTTTTAAACAGTCATTACAATTTTCCGCCTCTAAATCAGTAAATATGTTACTTATCCCATATATTGGATTTATGCCTAATTGTTCTGCGACTGATTGTCCACAACTACAGTAATATTTACATGTACGTTGTTTAGGTAAAGTTAGTGGGGCTGGATTGTAGTGTGATTTACTACTTACCACCGTAATTTCTCTACCGTTAATCATTAATTTTTTGTCTACATTTTGTACTCTCCAATCTTCAGGTCTGGTATTGTGAATTATATCGTAAGCTGAAATAACTTTAGAACCAGAACATGGTTTATGAAATTCACAACCAGGTGTAACCACTATAAAATGTTTCAATAAATTACCAAAATAATTCTTGAAAGTATTAACTATAATATATGATTGTGATATTTGTGGGAAATTAAAATTACATGTAGGGGTTATAGAATCATTATAAGTTGGTAGATAAAAGTAAAATAGTCCGTCTTTTCCCATTTCTACCATACTACCTTTATTTTTACTTACAGTGTAGTCTTTAACTTGATTACCTTCTACCAGACTTTGCCATTGATTTACTGGTTTTTTATTGGATGTTACGTCCCACACTAATTTATTTTCTGGAGCTGTGGTATCTAGAAATTTTTGTTGTGGAAATGTTGTAGAGTTGATAATCGGTGTACTTATATTACCACAAGAAGTATCCGATATATATAAAGAACCATCTAAAGAAATTTCTCTACTATAATTCCCTATAACCATTTTAAATGGTTTAGATTTTTTAGATGTGTCAAAAAATAATTTTTTACCTACTTGTGTGTCAGAAGACTTTATTACTCTATAATATGGTTTTTCAATTATATTACCCTCATCATCTTTTTTATGACCTAACCTTAAAATAAGGTTTGCTGTTCCAGTTTGTCCGTAATAACCTCCTTTGGAACTTGTTATCCATTGTGAATCGTATTTTAAGGTTACTGTTTCACCACTACTTAAATTTATAAATCCTGTGTCCACGATAACAGGTAATCTTTTAGTGAATATCGTAGAGGCTGAAGTATTAGCCGAAATACATACATTACTACCACTAATAGTTTTATCGTTTTCATTTACTTCTAAAGTTAAATAACGATTTGCTGACCCATCTAAAGAACACCTTAATACACTAAATGAAGCTAAATTAGTAGGTGTACCACCGGTTGCTGCTTTTTTACTTATAGAGGCTTCAAATGTAAATTTTTCTATCCCAGTATTATTAGGTATATCTATTTTATCTTCTCTAGATGGTACATCTGACTTATACCTATATCATGGATTAAATTTAAAACCAGTATCCTGCATTACTCTTTCTCTCTCTCCTTTCCCTTCTTGGATAATTGATTTATTAATTAATCTTTTAATTTGATAGTCGGTTGCTGGGTAGTTACCTACAAAACTAGTGGGGTAGCTTCTTTCGAGGTAGTCACACCATTTTGTATCCTTATATTCTATATCTAGATAAGCTTTATAAGTTAACCTATATATACCAGTAGCTGACACCGTATAAGTCATATAATCTTCATCTCTATCGTTATTGTTAATTCTTAGATACCCACCATTTTTACTATATACATTACTAAAGGCATATGCACGATATAATTCCGTGTCATCACCCATTAATTTTACATTTTTTTGAGACTCTATATCACTAATAGGTATGATAGTATTCCCAGAAAAAGTTTCACCACTTATATGTAAATCATACGTACGATTTGATTTGTATTTACTTCTAGCGTTGGTTGTGAAAGAGGAGTATACTGTAGTACTACCTGACTCACTATATGTTGTAAAACAAAAATCTGAATTACTATTTGCGCTTATCGGAGCATAATTACCTGAATTAGTGCCTCCACCACCCCAGGATTGACACCAGTAATTGTTACGTACCACAGCACTCCATTTATTACAGTAACCGTCATTCGCGAATATACAATTTTTACAGTTTTGACCCTTTACTTGAGGTTTACCGTAAGATTGGGGTAGGTTATTAGGTATTATACTACCATTTGGATATTGGGTTGGTCTTGGAGCTTCATTAGATTTTAGTGTATTTTCTCTCCCACCCGCTTTATTTACCATACATCTTTTCTTAGGACATATTGTAACACTATCAATTAAACCATCAGTTGTGTAAGAAAAATCTATATCATTAAATGTATCTAATTTACTTCTATTAATCCATTGACTTAACTTAACATAATTTCTATTAGAGTGGTGTAATTCTCCAGAATCACTCACAAACGGGAAGGTTTCTATACTCCCTATCTGTTGTTGTTTTAATTTATCTATAAATGAAATCTGTTGTTCTTTATTTGCGAAAGAAAGGTCTAAACATTTTCTAGATGAAGAAAATATATCGTTATCTCTTAACTCATTTGCCCAATTAAGTGGGAAGAATTTTTTACCGTCCTTTATAATTTCTTTAGACGCCTTAATTTTCCCATCCTCTACTTCTCTAGAAATATTATAAGGTATCTCTACTATGTTTTTAGTAGGTAGGTTTAACTCAGACAAATTGGTTGTTAGGTTGAGTGGGTTTTCTACGGTATATACTTGAGAATTGGTTAGTTCTATAACCTCTGGAACCGCTCCTTGTGGTGTTAATTGTTTTTTATAATCATATATAACTTCTCTAGACACCAGGTCTTTTTGAGTAAGTGTTAAATATGTAGTTGTTAAACTTATATCCGTAGGTCTACTAGTTACTTGTTGTACAGGTATTATATCAATTACATCACCCTCTAATAAACTTGTATTTTCTAAATTTATTTTGAATCCTAAAGACTTTGCGTATTGTCCACAGTTTTCACTTAGTATATCTATATCAAATGATAGGTTTTCAAAACCATTACTAGGGTAATTCATATCATTAAGTACCATTTGTAAAGCATGTACCTTACCAACTCTATTTGTTCTATCTGTTGTTTTAAAATATTTTAAAGCTCCTTCCCCTATATCTTCTGTAGGAGATATTTGTGTGTTGTAGTAATTAGGGTGTGATAAAAAAGCTCCCCACCCACTACCTTTAACTGTTTCAAAACCAAAAACTCCTTTATTGGTCTTAAAAACTTCTAATATGATATCTGTATGTGATGGTGGTAATATCTCTAAATCTCTAACTACATTTAATCTTTTGGATTCAAATCTTAGAAATAATCTTTCATTTGTATCTGTAATTCTATAAATAGCTTCTACAGGATATTGGGTATTGTATTTAAAAGTCGCCCACTTTTTTTTATTAACTTTAGCTGTTTGTTTACCACTTCCTGGGTAATCACCGGAAACATAAAATACAAATTCTAACGTATCTGTTAAAACTCTTAAATCTATTTTACTTCTATATATTTTATCTGCCATAATCTATATTTTAATACCCACCTCCGCCACCTCCGACGCTTCCACCACCAGAAGACATTCCACCACCACCACCTGTAGTGGTGGTTGTAGCACCACCGCCACCTCCACCTACAGCACTTGTTTGTGGTGAAGAAGTATTAGTGTTAGTGTTGGTCAATGTTGGTTGTGGGTTATTTGTTCCCAAGTTGTAATTTAAGACCCATTCTAGTCCTTCATTACCAAAATCTTTAAAACCGTACACACATAAAAGGTTATCGGTACTTCCTTGTTTTGTAAAGGTTGGAGGTGCCGTAAATTTATCCTGATTGGTTTGATATCCGTTGGCTAACTTATTTGTTTCTATACTAATTAACTCACTACCAAACTTTTTACCTTGATTATTTATATTATATGAATTGGCGTAAGTTGATAGTGGGTTTGCTGTTGCACCACTACGAATATTATTATAGTAGGTAGTACCATTTGTTGGGTTTGATGGAGGTGCGAAAGAAAACACACCATTCCTATACTGAGGTGCTGGAGTAGCACTAAACCCACTTAAAGCTGTATTAATAGATGCTGTAGTAGCGGAAGGGGTTGCTGTACCCGATAAACTAAAACACCTATAAACAAATTTATCTCTATGGAATACAGAATTTTCAACCTTAACACCACTAGTCCATAATGTTGTTGCTGGAACCATTTGTTCCACAATTCTTATCCAATAATCTCCCATTGATTGTGCGTACCCAATCATTTTATTGTAGGTGTATTTATTGTTTTCACCACAACTATTTTGTAAATAATCAATATACATTTTTTGTAGGGTTGGGTACCCACCTGTTTTACCATCATTAATGGTCATTCTATTTTTAGTATCGATAAAAAATTTCCAAAAATGTTGTAAGAATGATTTAAAAGGTATTGTTTTAGCGTTAATTTGTGGATTCGTAGAATCCCATCTACCACCAGTAGATGGGTATGGATATGGTAGTGTGCCACCACTAAACAAACAATCGTAATTAACAGATTGTTCCCAAATATCATAAACTAAAGCTTGACCCACATTTAAATTTAAGTCTACATTTTTAACATTTATAACTAATCTTTCATCAGTAGTCTGATAGTGGGATGTTCTATCTTTATAATTAAAACTTCTAGTGTCTACAGGTGCACAATCTCTTCTTTTTTCTATCTTTTCTATATACTTAACCCTACTAATTAACATTCTTCTCCATAATGGGTGGGTTCCCGCCGCAGTTAATTGTAAAAATTTATCTAATAATAATTTTTTTCTCTCTCTTAGTTGGTAGCAATCTTCTGAAGCTACTCTCTCTTGGAATATATTTGGGTCGAATCCTACTGGTGCGGTTGCTATCGAATGTGGGGTACGATATGTGGGTGTATCATCAAACAAGAGTTCAGGTAAGTTACCACCCCCTATCTTTACCCAAGATTTTTTATCATCTATAATCCTTCTTAAACCAAAACCATAATGCATATGTGGGAATCTCCAAAATCTATCTAAATAAGGTGCTTTAAAGTCGTTAGAAAATTTACCCATTGTCCAAAATCCACCCCATGTAAAAGGAGCAAATTCTGTTATTATGGTTGGGTTACAACCTGTCAATACTGATGTTGGTGTTGTGGTCGCTCCAGTAGAATCTTCTATAAAATCTGTTTTAACTTTTAACTCTGACTTATGTTCACTAGTTCTTTCAAACCAACCAGCTCCTCTTTGGAAAAAGTAGTTATTACTTTCTCTAGGTACTTGGGGGTACCCTATTGAACTTACAGGATAATCGCTTCTAGTAAATGAGTGTGTTGTGGTAGCGGTACTAACATAGAATTGCCCCGTAATTACACTATATTTAATACTCCCTGTAGTATAACTACCACCTTCAATTGGTTCCCAATTCCTATCAAACTTCTCCATATTAAGTTTAGCGTCAGCTATTACCACATACTCATTAAACTCCACCAAAGCTTTAGGTGCTCCTAATAAAGAAAGTAAAAATTCTATTGATTTACGACTACCTTTAGATTTAAATAGGTAAGCCGTATTCATTAATATACGTCTATATAGTTCTATATCTAATTCTGCTGGGGTCTTACTTATACTACTACCTGAATATATAGGTTTTGAGACACCTAGAATACTATCCATAAATTTATCATTAGATAGTGTATTAGGGGTTGACCACCCTAAGGTTTGAGCAAAGTTTTTTATTAACTTATTAGGTATATTTTTAATTCCATCATAACTAACATTAGTCATATAAGCTATACCATCAACAAATAATTTAATATCATCAAAACTTCTACCATAAACTTGTAACGTTTTTTCTACTTTTTGGTCAGAGGTATCAAATTCTTTGAGGGCTGGTGTAGTTAAAAATCTAGAAACCAAATTAGTTTTTTGTTTGTCTAATTCATCACCTAAATCCGCTAAAGAATTTATATAAATATTGTAGTTTGGGGTGGTGGTGTCTATATTTATTGCGTCCTGTAAAGGCCACATCTTTTTTACCTTTTGTATGTAAGTACTACCATTAATAGTTTCTTTTATTAGATTAAAAGTCGCTGTATATATAGGTGCTACATCTCTATTCATCAGAAAAGCTTCTACCCCTTCAAAATTTTTAAAAGCTATTTCAGTTTCAGTTGCGTTTGGTTTAAGATAAAACTTATTAGTCGTTGTGTTTAATATACTAAACGGTTTTCCTTTTACAGTTATTTCTATATAGTTAGTAGTGGTGGTTTGAGGTTGTAAACTTACAATATCATATTCTACTTGTCCGACACCACCTGAAAAAGTTAACGAGTATTTTTTAAACTCTTTAGTTAGATTTCGTAAAGATGAAACTTTATTTTCTGCTATTTTTACCATGGTATTAGCAGTATTACCAAATTCTTCTAAATTATTTAAAACTTGTTCTGGTGATAAATGACCATCTAATAAATTACCATTAGTTGTAAACTCAATATTAAATGGATTGGATAGGTAGTTTACATTAACCCTAAATGTTGTTTCTTTTGTAGTTTGGTTATATTGGATATTATATGCTGTGGTATTACCACTGTTCTGGTATATGTCTATTCCATCGACATATATTGCTCCTGGAAAATTATTAATAACATTTTCAACCGCAACATTTAATCTCTTTTTAGCGGAACCATAAAGAACAAAACTAGATAGGTCATTAACATCGTTATTAACATAAACCCTTAAATCGTTACTATTTAAATTTTTATTTAGTGTTAGGTCAGCTTCACTTAAACTATCTAACGTAATAGGACTGGAAAAACCACCAATTTTTGTTTGTGTCGCAACAGTTCTACTATATTCTTCACTTACACTAAAAGTACCCAAAGTCATCAAAGATGACCCGTCTGTGTATTGATTACCTACTAGATTATCACTAAACGTATCACCTCCGTGTCCTGGTGCTGGTGGATATCTAAATCTATTACTAGCCATAATAAATTATAGATTACTGGTTATAGTGGTGAAATTTTTACTAAAATCTATATTGTTACCTCTATTTCTTTTAACTTCAAATAATTGATTATTGAAGTTGTCTCTAACCTCAAATAAGTCATATTGTGCGTAAATATTAGGATTAGGGGTATTGAAGTCATATAGAGTATAAATTCCATCATCAATTGATTTAGTCTGATTACCGTATAGTGCAAATGCAAGGGTTTCGAAATCATGGTCTACCATTTCAATATCTAGTACTATAGGGTTAAAGAAGGTATTTGTAACTATAACATTTTGTCCTGGTTGACCTATAAATGGTATAGCGTTAGGGTTATTAGAAGGTGCACTAGTAGGTGTTAAAGTACAAAAAATTAAATTAGTTTCTGTATTTGTATATATGTATCTAGGTGATTTTTGGGATGGGTTAGATAATTTTGCTGACACTGCCTCACAATAAAAATTAGATGTCACTATTCTGAAAAAATTATGTATTTTTTCACCAGATTGTTGTAAATATTCTATTCTATACCCAACTAATGAATTAGGTCTAAACCTACTTCTAAATTGTGAAGGTACACTATTTAAGTCAAACACAAGACCTTTTACGTTTGGTAGTGATGATAATATACC
>MDSZ01194276.1_pt1 | contig 19464 bp, 10 predicted proteins | sample 811201 | NCBI WGS metagenome assembly MDSZ01 (sample SAMN05326647, study PRJNA326480) | marine metagenome | isolation source: seawater | place: Indian Ocean: North | collected 2010 | reverse complement strand
TTTACCAGATGGGATATGAGTTGTACAATATACAAATCCCATAATATCTTTACCAAAATCATCAAGTGATTTAATTTTTTTTCCTTTATAAGTCCAAGACATTATATATCAAAGTTTACAAAAATGTTTGTATCTACAAATTTAGAAATAGGTGTTGGTGTTGATAACTTACCCACTGCTAATAAATCATGATCTTCATTATATAAACCTACTGTTGTTAAATAAGGAGTAAAATATGATCCCGTTACCCAATCATAATATATATCTCCATTTTTATTTTCAATCCAAAAATTATTTTGTTGTAGTACTATTTTTACATCAGTAGTTCCTGTTATTTGACCACTTGAGATTGTTAAAACGTCTCCTATATTATATCCATATCCTCTATTAGTTACTTCAATTCCTTGTACAGATGATAATCCATCTACCCCTAATGTAGTAATAGTCATTTCTAATCCAGTTCCAGGTGAAGGATCTCCACTTGCACTTATAGCTGACGCTGTTACTCCTGTAAATACTGAGTTAGCTGCATCTGCTGTGTTAACTGTTATTGAAGAAACTAATGAATTAGGAGTAGTGTTTATTGAATTTAAACCTGATAATGTGGTAGGATTTAATGTATATGTAAATTCATTTTCATTAATAGTACATTTATATTGATGTTCATATATTCTAAATGATGAAGAATATGCTATATTTACCTGAGGTAAAAATTTAGTATTTGGAATCTGTACATCATTAGATGCAGAAACTAATCCACCTGATGTAAATACTATTATACCATGTGGGTAAAATATTTGGCCTATAATTTGTGATCCTGTTAGTAAGTTTCCATTACCATCATCATATACTGTATACTCAGCTGATGTTGATGATGTATAATAAAAATTAAAAGTATCAGGCATAATATTTTCTCCATATACTCTTGCAGGTATTGATATTACAGATATTTTGTCTCCTGATGCTGTTGGAAAATATCTTGATTGTGTTAATGTTGATTGAAGATAATTTTCATTTCTAGGAGCTGGTATTCCTCCATAAGGGGCTTGGTTTTGAAATTCAGAATTTGCTCCTGGTAGTATTGATTGTGTTACAGCTAAATCACCATAACTTGAAGATAAATAATTTGAGTAATATAAATGTTTAATATTAGAGTAAACACATATATTAGGTTCTGGGTAATTTGTACCACTCCATGTAGCTGACTCTGAAATGAAAATTAAATCTGATGGGGGACATTCGCCCTGATAGTATTCTATACCAACATCAGATCCTGTAGATTCATTACCATTAAATGTAAATAATCTTGAAACGTCAAACGCCGTTCTTGTAACATCTTTTGTTGTAAATTGTTTGTACGCTCTCATTCATTTTAGAAATCTAACTTAACTCTTACTAACATTTCTTTAGTAAAATCCTTTGGTAAAGGTCTTGATAATTTAGCAACTGCTAATAAATCATTTGTTTCATTATATAAACCTACGGTTGTTATGTAAGTTTGTGGGTTATCTATAAACTCATTAAATACTACTTCTCCTGTTGAACCCGATATAAATGAAGGATTTTCTGAATAATTAAATGAGGAATTATTTGCTCTAACAAAAATAAAATCTGATGATAATTTTTCTTCACTATTTAAAGTAAAACCTAAGTTGTCTTGTCCTGCTCTTCTAAATGAATCAACCATTTTTTCAGGATTATCATCTTGTACATTTGAACTTGCACTAGTTGCTATACCCGGAGATCCAATAGACATACCTGATCCCGATATAGCATCTGCATTTAATAAAAATGTTGCAATATCCGGTAGGAACCAGCCATATGAACCTGAATCTGCACCAGCTCCTCCAGCCCAACCTGATGGGTTTTGAGTAATATTAACTGTACCTGCTGAACCTGATACTATATTATATACTCTACCTGCGTCTGTAAATGTTACTGATTTAAGTGCAACGCTATCATCTGTTAAAGATACTATTCCTTCAGATCCTGAAATATACATAGTCCACGTTCCTGGGGCTAATGATTGTTTATATCTTGCTCTTTCAATTGGGATAGCATAAAAACGTGAAGCTGAATAATTCCCAAATATAAATGATGCATTTTCATCACCTAATACTAAAGTTCTATATTGACCATAATTAGTTCTTGTAGGTGACATTCCATCAACTGCTGGATTATACCAAATACTACCACTTCCATATTTGTCACAATAAGCGACGTCAAATTGAACTGCCGATTCTGAATTTGTTGTATCTAATTGATATACAGAAAAATAAAATTGTCCTGTGTTTGTTGCTACTTGAACTGAAGATGTTTCAAATGTAGTTAATGTTGGATTGTTTGCGCTCCAACATGTATTAGTTATTGCTTCTGTACTTACTACAAAATCTTCAGGTGCTATTTGTACGTATCCCATTTTGTTTTTTAATTTTAATTATTAAGCAGTTGTTTGTGCTGCTTTATTTATTTGTACTGGTATTTGTAATCTTGCTCCACTATCTCTACCTGTTACAGTTAATGTCGCATATAATGTTGTTTGATCTCCAAATAATGTATTAACTCCAGTTGCTCTCATTGTTAATGTAGTACCTATTACTGTTTTAGATACATTTGTTCCAAGTGTTTCTGTTGAATTAGCAGATTGTGCTGCTGGGGTATCTATTCCTGTTGCTACAAAAGATGAAAATAATCTAACATCTGAAATTGTAAATGAATATCCTGCTGTTTCAAATGTGGTAGCATTTCCTAAATAATTTAAAGTTTGAGGTGTTAAACCTTTTTCTGCTAATTGCATTAATGAAACTGTTGTTTGACCTAAATCTAATATAGGCATTTTAGCTGTACCTCTAGGTAGAGTTGCTAATTTATATTTCATCATTTGAGTTTCATCTGGAAAAGCTTCCATTAAAGGCATATTTTCTATAGCTTCACCATAATAATTAGAACCTGATGGGTGGTTTGGATTGTATAGAGTGTAGTCAATTTCATCATCTGCTAAAGCAAATTGTGTAATATTAAAAGAACCATCACCTTTAGCTAAAAGTTCTCTACCTTTTCTTGTTAAAATAGCATCAATTGTTACTACTTGATTATTTAAATATCCCATTGTTATAGTATTTTATTTATAAATATATGATTTTTTTTTCTTTATTCCAAATTATATTATTTAGTTATTTTTTCTAAATGCATTTTGTGCGTTTAGTTTATTAATTATACTTAAAGCATTTTTCTTTTGTGTTGGAGTTAAATCTGATGGAATTAAATACCCATCACCTGATGGTGTTAATCTTCCTTTAGAGCCACTTGGTGCATCTAACATTAATAAAGCTGATTGATCTGATGGTGTTCTTCTTCTAAATGTTACATTTTTAATTTCACCACTATCTATACCATAAAGTGCTTCTTTTGGGTTAGGATGAACAAATATTTTATCTGCTATTCCTCCATACCGTCCTTGATGTGTTACAGATCCTGACATAAATCCTTCAAACTCTTCTATAGCTTGAGCTGGTACTGTAAAAGTGAAATCTGTTCCTGCTGAACCAACCCAACCTGTTCCTGTACTAACATCTACTTTAATAACATCTCCAACACAATATCCACTTCCTAAATTACCTGCAGTTGGGACAATTGAAGTTATTACTTGATTATTTGTTACTAAATCAACTTTTAATCCTGATCCTGCTCCACCATTTGGAGAATTTTGTAAAGTAGTAGTACATGATGTTGCACCATCTGGTCCATTTGCTTGACCATTATCTCCAGGTACACCTGAACCCCCACCAACAGCACCATCTACATAACTAATTAAATTAACAAAATTGAATAAACTATTATCACCATTAAATTCACCTGATCCTGTAGCTAATCCTAACCAAGAAAATTGATTTTTAAGTGCAGGGAAAGGTACTGGTGCTTCAAAATCTCCAACCCCATCTGGTATTGCAGAACCTGACCAATATGTTGATTGAGATACTGCTAAGACTTGGAATGTGATATTTTGTGTTGTTTTTGATGTATCTTGGTAATAAACATCATCTGGTCCTATTTTTATTACTAAATCTCCAGCTGGTCCAGGACCAAACCAATTTGAATCATCTTTAGAAACATATAAAAAATCACCTGCTTTATATCCTTTTCCGGGTTTTGAGTACTGCATATTTACAGGACCACATTTTGAGGAACCTGGTTGTATTTCTATTACTAAATCTTCATAAGCTTTTTGACTACCTGATGGTTGAACGTCCTCATATGAATAACCTGTTATACCACATCCTGTTCCATACATTTCTTGTATACATTTACCTGTTCCTGCTCCATAAGCTCTTAATCTTTTTGATGTCCAAACTAAATACCCTTCATCACCAAACCCAGCACCAACTCTATTTAATCTTATTTTTGTAGCTTTTGCATCTTCAAATCCTGTTTCTCCTGTAAAAGAGATATCGAAATTAAGAGTTCCAATTGCACCACCAGTCCAAGCAGCTCCTGAGCTATCTACTCCTGCATCAGGATGCATTGCTACTGCGTCAAATGCCATTTTTGATGTAGGAGCTTTACCAACACCTATCCTTAATCCTATTAACATGTTTATATCATCAGCTGGTGTTGCTCCACCAAGTTGATTACCTAAAAATCTAAATCGATCTCCATATTTGTAATTTTTACCAGGTGCTGTTACTGCTATAGTTTCAGGGTTACCAGAAGAGTCAAAAGTTATGTCAAATTTAGCATCTTCTCCTACAACATTTTCTCCTGTTACATAGTTAGTTTGTGGATTTCCTGCTGTTGTTGTTAAATCTGGTTGGATACCATAATAAGTATTACCTGCTGCTGCTCCTATAGTATTGTAACTATCTACATCTCCTCTATAATTAGCATTAGAACAGAAATAACCATCTACAATCATACCTAACCATCCTCTTTGTCCTGTTGTTTGATTAACAACCCACTCTCCTCCTATTAAACTATTATCTCTTGTTTCTACATACATTTCAGCTCCTACTCCTTGTCCATTGGTGTAAGTTTTTAAATTATAAGAATCACCACTAAAACCTAAACCATTATCATTATAACCACTGTTTAAACTTCTAAAATATGAATTCCAAGCATACCCTGCTGGATTATTATATACTTGATTATTAACATATATACCACCTTGCGAAGAGGGATCAAAACCTGCTTTTAAACTTCCAGTATGGCCTTCATATGCTGCTGTAGATATTTCTGCTTCTACCCTAATTTCATCACCTGGTAGTATTAAGAATGGTTCTCTGTCATTTTCATATCTAGGTGCTCCTGATGAATTAGGTAGGAACTTCCAATAATACCTTAATCTTTTTGAACTTACATTAGGCATAAATGCTAAATTTCTTGCTGCTGCATATTGATCAAATATTCCTGCTTTTATATTATTGTATAAGTAATAATTATGTGTGTGGATTGTTGCTAATTGAGGTCCTCCTAAAGCATAAAAATTATTTATTGAATTTCCGAAAAATAATCTAGCAAAAAATGAGTTATTATAATTAGGTCTTTTAGATATTCTTGCAAATGGAATTGGTTCAGGTGTCTTTTTATATGTTGCGGATGAACCTGATGCAGGAAATACACTACCACTTAAAATGAAGAAATTTTCATCTACACCATACTCTGTTGAACCTGTTACCATTTGTATAGACTCTGTAAATTCATTATCTCCTACATTACTTTGATTTTGTTCAGGTATTGTAGTAGCTTGCATTGCTTTTATTTTTCTTCTATTTTTTCTATATGCATAAAATGGAGTAGTTGTATATTGTTCTGAGCCTGTTTCTGCTGCTTCATTCGTATACAACAAAGTGTATTTCATACCCCCATCTAAAATCTCTCCTGCTTGTGATTTTATTCGTCTTCTTCTAGTTTTCTTTCTTTTTCTTCTTGGAATTGTTGAAAAATCAATAGCAAATGATCCTGTACCATTAACTCCTGAATTTCTGTATTTTACTTGATTAAATATAGCTGCTGCATCTCTACCTGCTTCAAAAGTCATAGCTACATCAAATTGTCTTTCACCTTCACCCTCTAAAGGAATTGGTACAGCTTGAAAACCTTGTTCTCCTGTTATGTCTTCTAATGGTATTTCTATTAATGCATCTAAATCAAATTTTCTACTTCCCCAATAAAGATAATCATCAATTGATTTTTGGAAGTGAGCAATGTATATAGGATTTCTATTTACTGCTGCTTCTTTACCATAAGATATATCTCCAAACCATTGTTTAGATGCTGTTGCATTTGAATTTGTAGGATAATTAAATTGAGGTGCTATTGAGCAAGTATCTCCATTTAAAAATTGATCTATAACAGGATTTGCTAATTCTTGTAATAATGATTGAGTCATTTTAGGTTGAAATCCTGGGAATCCAAATGAGTAATTAGGATCCTCTCCTATTCTTCCTCTCTTTGTATAGAAATTATAATCAGCACTATATAATCTAGATCCTAAATATCTAGGATATATCATACTACGCATAGTATAATTACTATCTGGGACTTCTGCTAATTCAGCTGATCTAGATATAATTTGGAATCTATTAGATGGAGTACCAGATCCTGTTTGGTGGTTATACTCAATCACCATTATACGAGAATTTCTTCTTTGTTGATTTACATTACCTAATGTAGGGTTATAATCACTATTACCCCAAACTGCCCACAAACCATTTATAGGATCAACAAATTCATCAACACCTATTAAAGTTGATAAATCTTGATCTTTAGCAACTATTTTAGCTGAGTTTAAAGATGAAGTATATGGAGGTAAATTATCATCATAATTCATCATATAAAATGATGCTGTATCAGGATATTTCATTGACCATGTTGCCTCAGCCCATTCAACAGTTGGATTTAATCCTGCTTGATCAAAGTCAATTGGAGATCTTGATACTCCAGGATACCAACTAGATCCACTTGTTATAAAATCAGCTCTTACTGAACCCGATATTGTAATATCTTGAGTAGTTGTTAATAGTTTTACAGGACCTGTCAAACCATAAGGTGTACCTAAAAAAGTTGCAGATCCTTGTTTATTTCTAATTGATGATGATATACTAAATCCTCTAAAATTATCTACAACTTTATCTACTGCAAAACGCTTTCCACAGAATCTATTCATTTGATCACCATATTTATCTTCATATTGGAACATGTTAAAGAAGAAATGTCCCGCTGCATCTGATTTTAAACCTTTAAATTCTAATACCCATTCTACTGGGAAAGGAGGTTGCATACCAAATTCATATGCTGATTTATTTGTTAAATCTTTTATACTATCTCTACTAAATGGGGGTCGTGGGTTTATTGTTTGTGGTTTAAAAGGAAGTATATCAAATATATAAGAGTATTGACCTCCTGATCCAGAATATGGTGGGATATCCGTTATTGAAGATGCATATGTATCTTCCATTGAAAAACTAGCATAATAGGGTATGTTAGCTTGTGTAATTAATTCTTTTGATGATTCTGCTGGCCATCCTTCCGTTCCAAATCCATACTCATCTACAACACCTTGATCTAAAGTAAAAGCTAAATTTAATGAAAGACCACTATCAGCAGGTTGGAATAATATTATATCATTTACTTCATAGTTATTTCCTCTTTGAGCAACTCTAAAGAAATTACAGGAACCTGTTGAACCCACTCCAGGACCTCCTGCGTTTGGATCGGGGTCTCTTCTTTCTAAGATAAATAAAGCATTTTTACCTGCACCAGTTGTTACTGATGCGGGGATTGCTATAAAAGATTCTAAATCTCCTTCAATATCAGTAGGCCCTAAAGTATATGATGATGTTAAAACATTAAAAACTTGACTTAAACCCCCAGCTAAAGAAGTATTTACATCTTCAACTTCTAATATAAATGCTGTTTGTGTTTCTTGGACTGTTATAATTTTAAATTGAGATAAATAATCTCCATAAGCTGCATTATATCCAGATGGTTGTTGTTTTATTGTTAGTATTTCTCCAGCAGCTTGAAAAGGATCAAGGTTTATGAGCTTTCCAGTTGCATCTTTTTTTCTAATTTTTAAATATCTTATTCGTTGATCAGCCATTGTTAATAAATATTAAACAGTATAAGGATATTCTTCCCAATTAACTCCTCCATCTCCATACTCAGGTGTTGGTGTATTTGGCCACCAAGTAGTACCAGATAAGTTATCAACACCAAAATTATAATATGAAACAGGTGGAGATGTTGGTCCTCTAAATGCTTGTATTATACCCATATCATTAGGTGTAACTAATGAAGGGTCAGCATTTCCTTTATCAAGTAAAAAACTAGCTTGTGTTGACATAGATCCAGAGTATACATAAATGTAATATGATAAATCTTGATCTCCAAAATTAGTTAAAAAGGGATTATTTCCATTTAAACTTGTTTGAGTAACATTAAATTCACTTCCACTAAATTCTCCATTAAAAAATTCTTCTTCTTCAGCATCCCAACCTTCAACTAAACCTGTTGGTGTTTCATTTGCATAGTACCAAGCTTGAGAAGTATCAAATTTTGGAATACTTCCTGTTGTGTATACGTCTGATGTTCCTCCTCCACCTGCATCACCTCCATATGCTATATACCCATTAGGTGAAAATTTAACAAATGAAATGGGATTTAAAAATGGTAATTTTATTAAATCTTCTGTAAGTGTAACATATATATCTGTTGTTCCTCCTATTAAAGAAGTAGGGATTAAAACTTGATCACCTTCTTCCCATCCTACTCCCATAAATGGAAAACCATAACTGTCAAAAGAATCAACTGATCCACCTGCATCCACTGAGAAATTCCAATATGCAGTAACACTATATAAGGATGATAATTCATTGTATAAAGCTCCAGTAAAGTCTTCTTCTCTTAATGTAATTTCAAAATAACCACCAGTACCACCTCCAATACTTAAACCAGCAAATCTTAATTTATCCCCAACTTGAAAACCACCATAACCATTATTAGTATATGCTGAGTTTTCATCTATCAGTAGAGATATTACTGATCCATCAGCACCAAAAGATACCTTAAAATATACACCTCCAGTATTAGGACTTTGTGTATCATACATAATAGCTGGTATACCAACATAACTAACACCAGAAGGTGTTATTGGTGGATTTGTTATTTGATCTCCATCTGGTATTCCTTCAGCATTTGGTGTTGATGAAGGTACTAAATTATGCTTAAATCTTATACCAGGAACTGCCGTTAGATTTTGATTTGCATAAACCTGGCTTGGTGTAGCATCTGTTGAATTATTATTTAATGCTGCTAACCAATCTGCCGGAGGTGCATCATAGTTAGCATACCCTAAATCTGAGGTTAAAGATTTTATTTGGAATTCAAAAGTTTCTCTTGGTTGTACTGTTATAGGTGTATTAGTCATATTAGTATCAAAAAACGAATAAGCCGACCCAGAAGGACCTTGTGCTGTTCCTAACGTTGATACACCATGTATAGACGAACTATAATATAATTCAAACGTACAATTACCAAAACCATATTTAGATTGTGATATTGCTATATTATAATGAGCTGTTATATCTCTTTTCTTATTATTTGTAAAATTCCAACCACCAGCATATAGACCAAAATCAAATACATTATCTTTGCTTGATGTTGGACTTCCAAATGGGAAATTTGCACTGAATAAATTTCGAATAGATCCTGATTCAAGTAGAGTTGGGGTTGATGTATTTGAAGCACTAAATAGATAATTAATTTTATTATATTTATTTACACTACCTGCTGCACTGCCTGTTAGCCCAACTGCTAAAATAGATCCTGAGTTTACTAAATCTTGCATTACCTCATAAGTATTCCAAGGTGATTGATCTACAGCTGCTACATTTTCATTTAAAGTAACAATAGGTTCAGGAATCCTATTACGTTCTAACATATGCTGTTTTACAATAATACCTGTAGACATACCAGTACGTGCAGGTGCCCAATTTTTAATTGCTTTAAATACAGAATTATCAAAATATTTGATAAGTCTCATATAATCTACAATATTTCCTTCATGATATTTTCTAAAGTAATTTTTAGCTAAAACACGTAAATTAGGGTAATAAAAAGTATCTGCTTGAGTAGAACCACTAGTTGAAAATAATAATCTAGGATCGGCTATCCTGTCTTCTACAGATCCATAACCTAAAGATGCTATTATATCATCATTTATTTCATTTTGATAAGAAAATCCTGCTTCTGCATTATTTATATCTTCTGTATAACTTTTGCTAATTTGATAATCTTGTCTAATACTTCTTTGATTTGATAATACTTTTCCATAAGGATCATCATTATCAACTTGAATTTTATTATTAACTCTATTTCTAACTCCTATTATAGGTTGATCTAAGAAATAAGTTTCTTTGTTAGTTTCACTAAAAGTTCTTGTTGAAGTATTACCATAATATATTACATGATAATCACTACTACTAACTGTTAAACTCATTAAAAATGAACTTGTAAAATCTGTAGCAGTAGAACAAGAAACAGCTGGATGTACAGATGAAATAGATTCTGTATATCCGTTATATTCATTTGTTGTAGGGAAACCAGATGATGTATAAAAATGTTCTAATTCATTACCCAATGGTGCTCTAAAGGCAATCATATTGTATGAATCTTTAGAACCTGAAAATTCTAAACCTTCTATAGACTCAGGATTCATAACATAATCATAAAATTTCTGTAGATGGTCTTCAGTCATCTGTCCCTTAGTATTAGTGTAAGGTTGAGTGAAATATCTAAATTCTTGAAGTGATCCAGAAAATACTTTTCCTTGCTCTGACATAGTAACAGGACCTACTTTGGAACCTGATATTAATCCACCTAAGTAAATACCTCCAGCTGTTGTTGTAGTATAACTCATCCAAGAGTTATTTATAGATTGAGAAACATTCCCATTTAATCCTGCATCAATCATTGCCGATCCTGTCCAACCTATTTGATTACCATCATTACCATTATATATTTTTTGAGCTACATTCAAATAATAATAATTTTTATTAAATGGATTATTATCTTTTAAACCTCTTTGTAATTGTACTGACCACCAACCTTTATTAAAGAAGGGTAAATAAATTGGTTCTGATCTTGCGACACCTCCTTCAGCAACTGATGCTGATATGTAAAATTGCATTATACCCCAATCTCTATATTTACTGTATTGAGAACCTGAGTATGAACCAGATGTAGAACCTGTGTAATATAATGCTATACCAAATTCCCCACTAGCAGATATGGGTACATTTAATTCTCCTGATGCACTCATTAATTCTCTTGTGTCTTTATCAGGTTCTGCTATTTTTACTAATAATGATTGTGAAAAATAATCACCTACTCCTTCTGCTGATGAAGAAGGGTATCCTGTTGTTTTAAATCTAAACTGTAAGCCATCAGGTGTTTCTTTTGGATTTCCAGTTTGTTTTTGATTTAATTGCATTGGAGCCCAAGGAATTACTATTGATGAACTCGCTACATTTTGTGTTGATATAGGTTTATAAGCATAACTATATCTATTATACCATAAATCATAGTCATTAGTATTATCTCGATTTTTACCTCCAAATTCATTTATTCTTAATATAGTATTAGGAATACCCCAAATATTAATTAATTGTCTTAAACCTGCTGGTGTTCCTTTAGTCTTAACTAAATAAGACATATTATGATAAAGTCTTTTAAATATTTCTTTACTAACTCTATCAATAGGATAAGGCCAACCCGGTGTGATTAATTGTTCTACATAATCTTCCCATGAATAATATTGTGCCCAATAATTTTGTATTTCACCTTTATTTATACAAATATATTCTAATATTTTTTCACTACCTGTTGGAGGACAATATTCTCTATTATTTTCACCTACTAATCCAATAAAATTGTCTTGATTATTGTATTGGTTAGTAAGTCCAGTATATCCTAATGATGTAATAACATCATCTGCTAATTGAATTGGTACTCCTTTATCTAAAACATTTGTTGAATTTAATTTAGCTGTTACTGCTCTAGTATATAACCAAATTTCATCAAAATGTTGACCAATCATATTTACAAAATCAATGTAATTATCATTAGCATTGTTTTCTTTTATATAATCTGGAACTGTGTAAAATAACCAATCTTTATTATCCTCATCGTATCTAGAAGCAGATAATAGTATACCTCCATAATATTGGTTACTTGTTACGTCACTACCTAACCATTTAAGAGCATCATCTGATGTAGATGCTGTTGGTGCGTAAGGAAAAGAATAACCTGTTACTCCTACTCCTTCTTTAGGATAAGATAGAGATGATGTATTATAATATAAATAATACTCATACCCATCCATATTTTTTATCTCAGTAGTAATTTTATCTGCTAAAGTTGCTATACTTGTTGAAACATGTAATGAATTAGATGCTTCTGTTAAATAACCAGATCCTGTTTGTATTGCTGTTATATTAAGTACTGATTGGGCTGATACTGTTATAGATAATGCAGCTCCAGATCCTAAACCATTTGTTAAAGGATAAATTGGATTATAAACACCATCTGTAGCATCTGTTACATTTTGTGTTATTGAGCCTGTTAAGGCATCAGCAACACCTGCTAGTCCTCCCATTTCTGGATCTATGTCATTCCATTGTAAAGTTATTATTAAATCTTTTCCATCAGCTGCTACTGCACCTAAACTTTGAGAAGGAACAGTTAATGTATTTCCTGTTATAGAATTTAATGTTTCAATATCTGATTCATAAGATTCTATTCTTTTTAATTTTGTAATAAAATTATTAATTCTAGATTTAGCTGATGAAAAATGAACAAAATCATCGAATGTTCTAAAAGAATAATTAGGTTCAATTGTTACTCCTTTTCTATTTAAAATATTAGTTAACTGATGTTGAGAACCTGTAAAATTATTAGTTGCAGTTGTTAATTGCTTTTTATTCATTAACTCTGTTGAGTTATTAATAAAGTCTTGTATTTCTAAATTAGTATTAGGACCTTTAATATAATCTATATCATCAAACTCTTCATCATCTGAAAATAACTCTACTACGTAACCTTGAGTTTCTGCTACTTTAGTTGTTATATAACATTCATCTTGAACCCCAAAATCTGTTGGTAGAGGATTAAATAATTTAATTAATATTGAAAATTTATCCCCAGCTGTATCTAATTCACAATTTACAGCTATAACATTTCTATTTTCACCAAAACAAATATAAAATTCATCAAAATAATCAGCATCTTCTAATTGTTCTTTAAATATATTATAAGAATATTCAATATCAGAATCAGTTATAAAATTAGATTCTATTCTAATTTCAGTTAAATCAGATGATATTTCTGATATATAGTATCTGTTATCAAACGTAGAACTTAATTCATAATTTACAAAATTGTATATAGCATATAATACCCCTTGATCATATCCTGAATTAATGACATTTTGAACTGGGTCAAGATTTATGACATTAGTACCCCCAAATTCATTAGTATCAGAATTTACATTATCATCAATAGTCCAATCTAAAAAATTTGAAACTTCAGCTTGGAAGAATTTATTTTGATCTAAAATTATAAATTCAACTGTGTTAATTTCTGGGTTGAAGGTTCCTTGAAACTCTTCACTTGGTATTATTGTTTGAGTTTGAAGACCAAATCCTGTGCTAAAAATTTCATGGGGATTAGTGGGGTATACTGATGATGAAACTACTATTGCCATTTTAGTTATTTAAATTATAAATTACTCATATTTTCTATTTGACCCTGGAATTCAACTATTGTATTAGATAATTCTTCTCTTAATTCTAAATTAGCAGCTCTTAAATCTGTTATTTCTTGTAATAATTCTTGTATTTCTGCTTGGTATTTATTAAAATTTATATATTCCCCACTAGTTTCTACTAAATAATAATGAGAATTTATATCTCCCTGTTTAGGTATTTCATAAAAAAATCTATTATATAAAGCAAAAAAATCAGCTAATGTTGCTGTGTTTATATCAAATGGTATAGGTTGATCTCTATCTATCAATTGACTAAATTGAGTATCAACTGTTTGATTAAATTTTTCTTTATCAAATACTGTTCTATTTAAATTTGTTTGTTGTGTCATCCTTTAGCTACTTTAAACATTATATCTTCATCAAATACTTTAGTTGCTCCTCCAATTGTAGTTTTAAGTAATATAGTATACATTCTTTCAGGTTCCAACCCATTCATATAAATATCAAAATAACTACTTTCATTATCCGCACTTATTCTAGTAAAAGTATCATCAAAATTAACAACAAATTCATTAGTATCTGTATCTTTAATAGCATATAATGATATTTCTGGTGGAAGATAATAATTTGTTGTATAATATGATGATGTTTGAAAAACCCTATCAGGATATTTAGGTGCTGCTGCTACTCTAAATTTTGCTATACTTTGAGAATAATAAGTTCCTACATTATTATAAACTGATATTAAAGCAGTTGGAGTTTCTAATATAGTATTTGTTGAAGAACCTGTACTGAATACATAATCATCAAATTTAAAATCTAAATGTGGAGGATATATAGTATGGGTATCAATTGAAAAATATTTAAATGTAGCTTGTTTATTTAAATCATTTAAAAATTCTGATGAATTTTGTTGTTTTACAATTAATCCATCATTAGGGAATCCTTTTGTATCATCTAATGAATAACTATACCAGGTATTTACTATATTTGTTACATCTATATTTAAATCAATTGGATTTGAATAACTAAATAATTGATATGATTCTGATATATTTAAATTATTATCAGTTGATATATTAGATCCTGTGTACCACGTTCCACCTCCTTCTAAATTTGTTACATATGATCCTGTTGCGTATATATTATAATTAGGATCTAAAGCCCATTGAGTAGAACCTGAATATGTTTGCCATACCCAACTTACTCCATTTGTTGTTTGGGGTGAATTATATAATTTACCTGTTCCCATATCCCAAGCACCAGATACTGCATAGACATATAATCTGTTAGTTAAATTTAAACCTGTTACTACTGCTGCATAATTTACTAAATTACATTGAAAAGATTTACTTACTGCTATTCCATTTTCTCCAATTATACCTCTAATATCATCATCTGAAAATTTAAGTAAATATCTAGTTACTTGGCCTTTAGATTCTGATACATAAGTTGATGCTGCTAATATTTCATCTAAGCCAGTATTCATACTCCCAGATTGAGAATATATAGTTGCGTCTTTTGTAGGAAATAATTTATATACTGCCATTTTCTATTTTTTTATAATGGTACTACTCTACCTTGAATATCTTCATTTGGGTATTTTACTTCAAAAATCATAGGATCAATTGAAGGATATATTACATCGTTTATGAGTGCTCCAGGCACATCATAAGCATAATCACTGTATCCTAAACTTGCTCCTGTTAGATTTTTTATTATTACATTTTGAACTGTTTGAACCCCTTCAACTTTATCCAAAATAACATATAGCCTATTTACTAAAATTGGTTGGTTTATTTGCCATTTTTCTATATTAAAATGATCCTGCATAGCATCAATACATTTAGTTAATACTTCATTATTATTAAAATTAGGTAATACAATTATATCAAATTCAATACCAATATTAATAATATATGCTTGTTTTATTTTAATAGAATCATTTATCATTCTATATTCAGAAAGATAAGTTCTTAAATTTTGTTGTAAAGCAAAAGAAGCTGGTCTTAATTGTCCTAAAATATTTTTAGATAAAACATACATATCTAATACAGCTGGTAGTTCTCCTGGTTGGTAATCTTCAATTTTTGTAGGACAAGCATATGCTTTAGCTATAACACCTAAATTGGAAGGCATACTTAAAGCTCTAATTAAATAATCTTGTTGAGTAACTGTTCTAAATTGATTTTGAAAATTACCTAATGCATTTTGTCTTATTTCTTCTATTGTATCTCCATCTTGTCCTCCATCAGCGGCAGCTACATTTGATGATGCTATTGATCTAAATATAGTATTTGCTAATGCTGTATCTGCTAAATTTGGGTTATTAAATGTAATATTAGTGTCATCAACTATTGTTAAAGTATTAGCTTCTACATTTGAACTAAGACCCCCACCAGTTAAATATCTTACAGTTAGGGTAGTATTAGATGGTGCTATACCATAAGTATCAGTAAATACAAAATTTAAAGGTGAAAATGCTGTTGTTAATTTATTTTTTTCAAAAGGTAAACCTAAACCAACATTATCAGGATTAGGTACTATTTCTTCAGTATTTGCATTTACACTACCAGCTCCAAACTGTAATTGTAAAGATCCTGTGTTTAAAAATCTTGATGCAAATCTTCTTTGTACTTGTTTTAATTGAAGTAAATAAGGAACTTCTTCATCTGTTCCATAATTAGGATCATTAACATTAGTATTTCTAATTGTATCAAATACATTTTCTTGAGCTAGATTATTAACTTCATACCATTCATTTAAATCAGAATCAAAAACATCTAATATTTGTATTATATCACTATCATTTATAGTTACTGTATCAAATTTCACAGGGCTTGTAAATGTAAATGTTTTTGTTTTTATAGTAGCTGATATTGCTTTTCTTGTCTTTTTTAATAAATAATATGTAGGTTGTAACCCAGATATTTGATATATAGTTTCTTCTGTTGGATCTAATGAGCTAGAATGAGAAAAATCACATACATCTTCAATTAAAAATGATTGGTTTGTACCATCATTAGTAGTTATTGTTGTATTAGCAGGTATTGTTAAAGCATAATCATAATCTGGTACTGTAACACTTGCGCTTGTTTTTGCTGGTATTTGTTGATAAAAATCTACATTTACTGTTGCTACTGTTGTTACATTAGGTCTATATCCTAAAGCATATGATATATTAAATAAATTTTCAGTTTGACGAGCATATTGAATAAATGTTTCTTGGATTTGGTTATCTAAATAAAAAGATAAAACATCACCTACATAAGCAGCCATTTCCATAAACAACATACCAGTTGATGTATCTGTAAAATCATTATATGTGTTAGGAAAATATACTTTAGAATAGTTAATAAGTTCATTTCTAAAATTAGAAAAATCTCTATCTATATACCTTATATCTCTATTTAATTGTTTTTGTGTAGCCATTATTGTAATAATATTTGTATTTCATCATCTATACCTAAAATATCTACCTGGTATGTCATAGTAAAATTAATCTCATTTTTATCTTTTAATTCAGATGTTTTATTAAATTTAATTTCATCAACTTGAATCATTGGAAATTCAGTACTCACATTCATGTTAATTACTTCTAAAAGATCATCTAAATCACCATCATCTATTTGTTCAAATAATAAAGCTCGTAAATTACTTCCAAAACTTGGATTAAAAACCCTTTCACCTTTATTAGTTAACATATAATTGATAAGATTTGATTTTATTTGATCTCTTGTTGTATATGTTGGTCTAAATACAGCATTACCATCCATAGGTAAAGCAAATCCTACAGCCTTTCTGTAGTTATAATCAATTGGAAAACTTTTACTAATTATTTCAGCCATTATCTTTTACTCATTAATCCTGTTATTTGTTCCATACTCACATTTCCTTCCGGTAATTGTCCTCCTATAGGATCTGCTCCTGCTTTAGGTATAAAATTTTTAGCGTGGTTAGATGTAAACATCTCTTGACCCGTTTGACCTAAAATATTTTTATAAGATTCAAATCTTTCTTTTTGGGTCATTGTAGGTGGTGTAGGTATATTTGGTTGTGATGGTACCTCTATGTTTTCTTTTACCACTTGTTGTGGTTGTGATATTACTTTTGGAGATTTTACTGCCTCTAATAATATATCTTTTAATTCTTCTTGAATTACTTCTCTAACTACTTCTTTTATTATCTTTTTAAGTGCGTTGATTTTCATATTATATTTTTTTATAAATATTGGTTAATTTTAAATTTAATACCTTCTTGTCATAGATCCTACAGTATTATTTGTAGAATTATTTGTGGAATTATTATTATTAGTTTTATTTCGTGGTTTATATGATTTTAATTTTACTTTACTTGGTGTTTTTCCTATTTTATCTTTAACACTATATGAAGGTAATTGAAAACTTTTAGGTAATCTATTTTTAAAAATCCATTTATAATAAAACTCACTCCACTCATATAAATCCTTAACTTTTAAATTTTTATCTTTATCTGTAGTATCATATAATCTTTGTTCTTCATTGTTTCCTTCTTCACCAAATGGGATTAAATTTCCTTTAGTAACAGGATCAAATAAATGCCATTTTTGGTCAAATTTTTTCCAAAAGTAAAAATATTGGATTTTTTCATCACCTAATCCAGCTTCAGTAAATCTTACTTCAGGTAAATCATCTTTTCCTTTAAACCCAAAAGGAGAATAATCAGTTATATCTACAGGTTTTTCTTCCGTGTATTCTGTTGGTGGTGGTGGTTCTAATGTATTATCTATTAAAGGTCTAATCTCTATATCTTTCATTAATTCTTCTTTTACAAATTTAATTTTTGTTTCTTCATAAGAATAACCTAAAGCTCTTATTTTTTTTCTTAGTTCTTCTTTTTTCTTTTTATATCCTTTTATTTTATTTTTTGAGGATCTAATATATCCTTCTTTTTTCTTTTTTTCTTTTCTATGTTTTTCTCTTACTTTTCTTCTATTTCCCCATCTATCTTTCTTTTTATGGTGTTTTATTTCATTTTTCCATCTTTTTTGTTTTTCATCTTCTATATCAATTTTAGTATTTTCAGCATCTATCATTTGCTCATAAGCAGCAATTTCCTGTTTTTCAGCATCTGTTGTAGAAACTGTTTCTTGATATTCATAACCCCACGGCCAACCATAATTTTTTCTATGATTTCTATATTCTTCTTCAGTATAAAATGTTATTAATTCACCTCCTGGTCCTTCCCAATATATTTGACCTCCATCCCAACTTGGATCATCATATTTCCAATATTTACCTGATCTTGCTGGTGTTAAAAATGGTTTTTTAAACTCTCTATTTCCTACTTGAATTCCTAAGTCAGGATCATCCCAATTCATCCATCTATTAAAATCATCAATTACTACTTGAGTTTCACCTATTAAAGTAGTTACTGAATTTGTATATGAGTAGATTCCTTTATCACCTGTCATTCCTGTATTATATACAGTATTGTTTTTATGTGGGTGGTTTATTTTTGTTGCTTTTATTCTTCTTGAAGGGAAGGAAAATTTATTATTAGGTTCATATTCTAAACAAAATCTATATCCTTTGTATATATAATCACATCTTTCTAATTGTTTAATTAATCTCCATTCTTCATCTTCATTTAATTTTTTATCTCCAAAATTTCCTTGTTCCGCTAATATTAAATTCAAACTATCAATATAGTCTTCCTTTTCT
>MDSZ01243729.1_pt1 | contig 19471 bp, 24 predicted proteins | sample 811201 | NCBI WGS metagenome assembly MDSZ01 (sample SAMN05326647, study PRJNA326480) | marine metagenome | isolation source: seawater | place: Indian Ocean: North | collected 2010 | reverse complement strand
GCTATTTAATTTGTCAATTAATCTAACAAGTAGTATCATCTAGCCAATTATTTTAAGTCCAATGAGGTAGCAATGAGTAAAATTAGATCTGCAAAAGAGATACAAAAGGAATGGGATAGTAATCCCAGATGGAAAAATGTCAAAAGAGATTATTCTGCTGAGGAGGTAGCTAAACTTAGTGGAAGCGTAAACATCGAGTACAGTTTAGCCAAACAGGGTGCTGAAAAGCTTTGGAATGAGATAAACAACAGTGATTTTGTCAATGCTCTAGGGGCATTAACAGGGAATCAGGCTATGCAGCAAGCTAAAGCAGGTCTTCGAGCAGTATATTTATCTGGATGGCAAGTAGCTGGTGATGCCAATACAGGCATGCAAATGTACCCAGATCAGTCATTGTATCCCGTAGACAGTGTACCCGCTGTAGTAAAACGCATAAATAATTCATTAAGAAGAGCAGATCAATTGAATATTGCTGAAGGTAATGACCCTATTGATTATATGCTACCGATAGTTGCAGATGCAGAGGCAGGCTTTGGAGGCGTTCTCAACGCTCATGAATTAATGAAAGCAATGATCGAAGCAGGTGCTGCAGGTGTTCACTTTGAGGACCAGCTCGCATCAGCAAAAAAATGTGGTCATATGGGCGGTAAAGTGCTTGTCCCAACTCAAGAGGCTGTTCAAAAACTAGCAGCCGCTAGATTAGCTGCTGATATTTATAATACACCTACTGTTCTGCTAGCGAGAACAGATGCAGAGGCTGCGAATCTACTTACAAGCGATATTGACGAGAGAGACAGAGAGTTTACTACAGGTGAGAGGACATCTGAGGGTTTTTATCGTGTTAAAAATGGAATTGACCAGGCTATCTCAAGAGGATTAGCATATGCACCGTATGCTGACTTAGTATGGTGTGAGACTGGTGTACCTGATCTTGATTTTGCCAAAAAATTTGCTGAGGCTCTTAAAAAAGAATATCCAGAGCAGTTACTTGCCTACAATTGTTCGCCATCATTCAATTGGAAAAAGAATCTTGATGATGCGCAAATTGCAAAATTCCAGAAAGAACTTGGTGCGATGGGTTATAAGTTCCAGTTTATCACTTTGGCTGGTTTCCATGCTTTAAATTACAGCATGTTTGAGCTATCAAAAGGTTATAATGCTGAACAAATGACGGCATATGTTAAGCTTCAAGAAGCAGAATTTGCAGCAGAAAAAGATGGATATACAGCTACTAAACATCAAAGAGAGGTTGGAACAGGATATTTTGATTCTGTAACCCAGGTAATTACAGGTGGCTCTTCTTCTGTAACGGCGCTTACCGGAAGTACAGAAGAAGAACAATTTGATAAATAGTAGAGGACTATTGATTGAAGCTTAATATTCCATCTGATGGAAGTAAAATTAGTCACGATGGCAAAAAACTCATCGTGCCTGATAATCCTATTATTCCATACATTATAGGCGATGGCATTGGTATTGATGTAACTCCTGTCATGAAACGCGTATTAGATTATGCGGTAAATAAAGCGTATGGTAATGATAGAGAAATCAAATGGTTAGAGCTCTATGCTGGATCTAATTCTAATGATTTATATGGTTCTATTCTCCCAGAAGAGACTCTCGATGCGATGAAAGAATACAGAATCTCTATTAAAGGACCTCTTACTACACCTATTGGAACAGGCCATAAATCTATCAATGTTATGATACGACAAAAGCTTGATCTATTCGCTTGTGTAAGGCCAATAAAATATTTCCCTGGGACAAGTACACCCATGGCTGAATCTGGATTAACAGATATGGTTGTGTTCAGAGAAAATACTGAGGATTTATATTCTGGTATCGAGTGGGAGCCAGATTCTGAAGGAGCAAAGAAAATAATAGACTTCATTAGCAAGGAATTAGGATCATCCCCCTTCCGATTTGAGAGAAATTGTGGAATTGGTATAAAACCAGTATCAGAAGAGGGTACAAAGAGGTTAGTTAGGATGGCTATCGACTACTCATTGGAGCTGAATAAATCAAGTATAACAATTGTTCACAAGGGCAATATAATGAAATACACAGAGGGCGCATTCAGAGATTGGGCTTACGATGTGGTGATTAGTGAATATAGTGGAAAAGCACTTAATGATGGCACATATATTATTGATAATAATAAGTTTAATAGCGATTTGATTATAAAAGACTGTATAGCCGACAATTTTCTTCAGCAGATTATATTAGCACCAGAACAACACGATGTTATTGCCACACTTAATCTGAATGGCGATTATATATCAGATGCTTTAGCAGCACAGGTTGGTGGCATAGGAATGGCACCAGGCGGTAATATTGGGGATGGTTGTGCAGTTTTTGAGGCAACCCATGGTTCTGCTGAGCCATTTGCGGGAAAAAATAGAGTGAATCCAGGTTCTATTATCTTGTCAGGTGAAATGATGTTGAGGTATCTGGGATGGACAGAAGCGGCTGATCTAGTTCTCAAAGGCGTCAAAGGAGCAATAAGAAATAAACAACTCACTTATGACCTAGCTCGTGCTAGAGCAGGTAAAAGGCTCATAAGAGTAAAAACTAAGGACAAGAATAAACCTGTGGATATCAAAGAGGAAATTACTAAACTTGTTCCAGGTGCTACTCTGGTTTCTACCAGTGGTTTTGGAGATGCAGTAATAAATAATCTCTAAAGGGCTTATTTATCGCGAAAGATTATTCTTCCTTTTGTAAGATCATATGGAGTTAGAGCAACCATAACAGTGTCTCCTCTCAGAATTCTAATGTAATGTTTTCTAATCTTACCTGATATATGAGCAGTTACGATATGCCCGTTTTCTAGCTCAACTCTAAACATTGTATTTGGTAATGTTTCTATAACTTTACCGGACATTTCAATCTGTTCTTTTTTCGTCATATGTAATATATTGTTGTGTATTGTAGCAAAATATTAATTTATATAAACAAACATGTATCAATCAGCACATGAAAAGAATAAAAAAGAGTTCAAGTTGATGAATTTTAATCATCTAATGTCAATTTATGAGACTAATTATCATAATTTTCGCGAAATATTAAATCAGAGAAAAGACAGCGCTGACAACATGATTCATAAAAGATCATTGACCATTGAAGATATATTTCATGATAAATTCACTCGTATTTTTAAGATCTATCACAAATTTACATATACAAATTCTTCATCTCCGTTAAACATGTTTTCAATAAAACCCCATCTAATTTTCTATATGTATGATGATGCCAAACTACTCGAAGTTAAATCGTTGCGAGATAACAAAACATTTGAAAACTCTATTCAACAGAAAATTAAATTGAACCTAAATCTTTTCTATTGGATAAAAAACTATATAAATCATTAATTTACAGGGAAATACTCATTATATTTATTTTTACAATAAAACCAAGTTTTCTCATACACACTTGAATTATAAGCATTAAACCTTACAATAATAGTCAGGAATTAAGGAATCATTTTAGGAGGATGTAAAATGAAATTATCAGCAAAAGGAAGATATGCTATAAAAGCATTGGTAAATATTGCGACAAATGAGTCAAGCACACCAAAAACTCTATTAGAGATATCAAAATATCAAGGTATATCTCTATCATATTTAGAGCAATTGTTTTCTTTACTACGAAAACATGATTTGGTTAGTGGCGTTAGAGGACCTGGCGGAGGATACAGGTTAAAAGATAGCCCAGATAATATAACTATAGCTAGTATTATTAAAGCTATTAACCCTGAAGGTATTAACGAAATTGATCATGATAAGACTGATGATGCGGTTTGGGGACAGTTTAGTAAAAAACTTACTAACTACCTCGACACTGTAACATTGGGTAGCTTAATAGACGAGACTAAATCAAAGTCTAACGATATTGATTTAGAGGAACTAACTAACTATTATCAAAAAAATTAGAAAATAATTAGGTACTAACTTAAAAACAGGGAGAAAATATGGCATACAGTGACAAAGTACTTGATCATTATGAAAACCCAAGAAATGTTGGAACTTTCGAGGACGATGACCAGATCGGCACAGGAATGGTAGGTGCACCTGCGTGTGGCGATGTTATGAAGCTTCAAATAAAAGTTGGAGAAGATGGTGTAATTGAAGATGCAAAATTTAAAACTTATGGTTGTGGATCTGCAATTGCGTCAAGTTCTCTTTTAACTGAATGGGTTAAAGGCAAAACGCTGACCGAGGCATCAATGATTAAAAACACAGATATTGCTGAGGAGTTAGCCCTTCCGCCTGTGAAAATTCATTGCTCCGTTCTTGCGGAGGATGCAATCAGTGCTGCAATACAAGACTATAAAAGTAAGAAAAAATAATATTGCGATTAGATATTTATTTTAATACTATGTATACATTAAAAAACTCAGGAGTGAATGAAAATGGCAACTACACCTAAAACTATGTGCACAAACATTGGTAGTATGGAAAGAATGTTACGCGTAATTGCTGGTATAGCAATTTTATATATGGGTCCTGGCCTAGGATTAGGCATGTGGTCACTTATAGGCATTATTCCTATACTAACTGGTACAACCGGATGGTGTCCTTTATACATCCCGTTTGGAATCAGCACATATAAAAATCAGTAATCAATAAAACTAATAGGCGTGTTAACATAACACGCCTATAATGATTAAAAAATCATACAAAAAACCGCTTTATTGGCCAAAGGCATTAAAGCATCTCCATAACAATGACTTAGTCATGTCCCGCTTAATAGAAAGGCATAAGACAAAATCATTCTTAGTATCTGTAAATCCTGTATTTGTAACTTTTATCAAGATAATAATAGGTCAACAAATTTCAATTGCAGTTGCAAACTCAATAGAAAAAAAAGTACAGGATAAAATCGGTAGAATAACACCTAAAAGAATTCTCAAAATATCAGATAACGAGCTAAGGAAGTGTGGACTCTCCTACAGGAAAATTGACTACATCAAAGGTGTAGCAAGGATTCTTGAGTCTGATAATAATTATTTTACCAAGCTAGATAAAATGAATGATAGTAAGGCGATAGAGGAACTCACAAAACTTCATGGCATAGGACCGTGGTCAGCAGAGATGTTTTTAATATTTCATTTTAATCGTCAAAATATTTTACCTCTGGGGGATATAGGATTGATAAATAGTATTTGTAAAAATTATCATATTAAAAAAGATCACTTTAAAAAAGAAATTATAAAGTTAAAAGAAAATTGGGATCCTTATTGTACAGTAGCCACATGGTATTTATGGAGAGATATAGATGAAGATGTTGTACAATATTAAAAATATATAACTATAAAATGAAAATATTAATCATTGGTGGAGCAGGATTTATCGGATCACATTTGTGTGAAGCTTATGTAAATGAACACGAAGTAACTTCTATTGATAATTATTTATCTGGAAAAGAGAGTAATCATATAGACAATGTTGAGTACATCAGTCTAAATGCTTCAGACATATCTACCCTTGATAAAAAATTTGATATTATCTTTCATCTTGGTGAATACTCTAGAGTAGAGCAATCTCTCTCAAAGATTGACTTTGTTCTTGAAAATAATATGTTGCCAATGCTCAATGTATTAAAGTTTGCAAAAAGTACAAATGCTAAACTAATATATTCTGGGAGTAGCACAAAGTTTGCTGATAAGGGACTTAATAGATTTAAAAGTCCATATTCATTCTCAAAGTGGCAAAACTCTGAGTTTGTAAAATTTTACTGTGAGCTAAATAAGATGCCATATGCAATCACATACTTTTATAATGTATATGGTGGAAGAGAAAACTCTGAAGGCGAGTTCGCCACTGTAATTGCTAAATTCCTCTATAAAAAAAAGAAAAATGAGAAGCTTCAAGTTACTAAGCCTGGAACGCAATATCGAAATTTCACCCATATCGACGATACGATTAGTGCGCTTATGTTAATTGCGGAAAAAGGCTATGGAGATGAGTATGGTATTGCAAACCCTAAGCGATACTCGATTATAGAAGTTGCAGAAATGATATCTAATCAAATTGAATATACCAGTGAAAATATTGCAAATAGAATGAGCTCGGAGTTATTGACAGAAAAAATATTAGATCTTGGTTGGAAGCCCCATAATGAGCTTGAGGACTACATAAAAAGTAATTTATGAAAAAATCTCTGGGAATTATTGGCGGTAGCGGCCTTTATGTTATGGAACATATGAATCTTCATAACTATCACAGGATTGATACCGCCTGGGGAGATACATCTGGCCCAATAGCTGAGTGTAAGTATAATGATGAGACAATATTCTTTCTTGCAAGACACGGTGAGGGACATACCATACCTCCATCGAAGATCAACTATAGAGCCAACATAGAAGCCTTTAAAAAATTAGGTGTTACAGACATACTATCAATTTCGTCAGTTGGATCCCTTAATGAAAATTTAGCACCCGGGTCATTTATTATTATTGATCAATTCATAGACTTTACTCGAAATAGAGATTCAACTTTTTTTGATGATATTGTAGTTCATGTATCAATGGCTCATCCTACCGACAAGTCATTAATGCATATTTCAAAGCAAGCTTTAGAACAACTATCGATCACTCATCAATATGGTGGTCTATATCTATGTATAGAGGGGCCTCAATTTTCCACTTTGAGGGAATCAAAGTTATTTCAAAGTTGGGGGTGCGATGTAGTGGGCATGACAGGCATGCCAGAAGCAAAGTTATGTAGAGAAGCATCACTCAGATATGCAAGTATCTGTATGATAACAGATTATGACTGTTGGCACCCGGACTATGAAAATGTTGAAGTTACAAACGTTTTATCAACAGTGAATAATAATACTAAAAAAGCTAAAAAACTAATTGAAGTATTCTCAGCTCTTTACTCTGAAACAAGTATTAAAAATAATCTTAACTCATTCAACTCTTTAGTTACCAGAAAGGATAAAATAAAAGAAGATACAGCATTAAAACTGCAAAATATTATGCCAGATCTACTAAAATCACTTGATTCAGACTAGTAAATTCATTTTTTTTTAAACCTTTCCTTTTTAGTTTATGTAGATATAATATCAATTGTAATTAAGCTGTTGTTCGTAAATTCTTTGATTTGTAAACCTTCTTAATTATTAATTAACTAAGGAGAAAACTTTTGAAAACAGGAACAGTAAAATGGTTTGATACAACCAAAGCATTCGGATTCATCAAACCTGATGAAGGCGATAAAGATATATTTGTACATCAATCTGATCTAGTAGATGGAACAATCAGAGAAAATGATAAAGTTGAGTTTGAAACAGAAGATGGACCAAAAGGTATCAGGGCCGTTCAAGTTAAAACAGTCTAACCAAACTTAGATTATGAGTACTTCTAGTCAGATAAAAGATTTGATTAGATCTGGTAAAAAAGATGGGTACATTTTAGAAGAAGACTTAAAAAAATGTATCTCATCTTTCTCTCAAGCTGATCAAAACTATATCAAGAATACAATAGATGGATTTAAAATTCAGATTGTAAAATCGATTAATGATTATGACGAATTAAAATACTTGTCTGGTCAAGATGCTATTAATTTTCTACAAAACCTTAGTGATGGTAAATATAGAGCTTTTAAACGTGATGAGGAAAAAAGCTAAATTTACTCAATGACTAATAATACCGTATTAGTACTAGCTGTCGACCTTGATAATACCCTTATAAAGACTGATATGATTTTTGTAGGACTTAAGTATCTTCTATTTAATAAAATTTACCTTAGTCCAAAATTAATTTGGATATTTCTGACAAAAGGAAAAACGTATGCGAAAAAATACTTATTTGATGTCACACAATTTTCTTTTAGTGATATTACTATTAATAAAGAAGTAATTAATTTTATTCAACTTAATAAGAATAAGTATACTACTACGATATTAATATCAGGTTCATATTTTAAATATGTCAATATGATAGCCGAGCATATAAATCTTTTTGATATGGCAGTAGGCACATCTTTGGATACAAATATGGTTGGTATAAATAAAGTGATATTCTTAAAAAATAAATTTAATAATTTGATATTTGACTATATTGGCGATAGCAAGAAAGATATACCGATTTGGGAGTCAGCTAGAAATGCATATGTTGTTGATAATGGTAATATTACTCAATTTATAAAACATATTAATTATAAAATTATCAGTTAGAGTTTTGTTGTATCCTTTTAATACGTATATGCTAAAATGCAAAAAAACGAGGTGGTATTATGGATAAAAATAAAACTAACGAAGTAATGGAAATACTTAATAAAATAATGGAATATGAATTATCGGGTGTTGTGCGATACACACATTACGCTCTCATGATAACTGGTCGCGACAGACTCAGCCTAGCTCAATTTTTCAAAGATCAAGCGACTGAATCCCTCCTTCATGCACAAGAAGCCGGGGAAATTGTTACAGGCTTAGGTGGTCATCCATCACTAAAAATTCAAATAATTGAAGAATCAAACAAACATTCTACAATTGATCTCTTGAATGAGAGCTCTGAGCACGAGAGTGCGGCAGTAGGTCTATATAAAATATTACTAGATATAGTAAAAGACGAGAGTATCTACATTGAAGAGTATGCAAGAGGCATGATTAAAGCTGAGGAAATGCATGCGATAGAAGTCACTAAAATGTTAAAGGACTACGCAGAAAGTTAACTTATATATCTCAAATAAAAACAGCCGAAGTTAATGTTATTTTATGGCAATGTTCGACTAAACAAATTAAATGGATAAGAGAAAAAAATTAATTTTAGGTTTTATTGATCGTGAGAAACCAATTACCTGGATTATCGCAATAATCATCTCTATGCTCATAGTTCCTCTAGTTGTAACATTTGCATTGTACTACGGAATGCAATGAATATGATTAATACTAAAGCGTTAATAACATCATTGAATAATTTCAAAAAAAAGCCTTTCGACTATTGCGTCATTGATAATTTTTTTGACGTGAGAGTCGCTAGAGAACTATCTCGAAAATTTCCTAAATATAATAGTCAAGTATGGCATTCATATAAAAATAAAATCGAGAATAAAAAAACATGTAATAATTGGAATAACTTTGATGAATTGACCTATAAGGTTTTTTGTTATCTAAATTCAGATACTTTCGTTAATTTGATAAGCAAAAAAATTAAAGTGAATTTAATATCTGATCCAGGTTTACACGGTGGGGGTTGGCATATACATGCTAATAAAGGAAATCTAAATCCACATTTGGACTATTCGATTCATCCTAAAATGACATATCAAAGACGACTGAACTTAATCATATACCTTGAAGAATCATATAAGGCATCATATGGTGGACATCTTGGCATATGGGAACATAATCAAGAAGAAAATTTACCAGGATTATTAAAAAAAGAAGTGTTTCCAAAATTCAATCGAGCGATAATCTTTGATACGTCACAAAACTCGTGGCACGGATTATCTAGGAAAATAGAATTACCAAGAAATGTGTATCGAAAAAGTATTGCGGTCTACTACTTATGCAAGCCAAAAAAAGTACATTTACAAAATAAAAGAGCGTTATTTGCTCCGCGTGATAATCAAAAAAAATCACAGGATGTTTTAGATTTAATTAAACTAAGAGCAAGCGATAACATGTATCATAAGGCATATATGAAGAAGTAAAATATTATTATTGTTTATATCTTAGGCTAGATTTTTCTGGAAACCCTCTCAATGCAAGAAGTAGAAGATTCCGATCTGATTTACCAATAAATACATTTTTTAGAATTTTTAGATATACCAATAGCATCATCAGTAATGAATAAAATAGACCATAATGTTTGAAAATCAATTTCCTATAAGAAATATAATATTCATTCCTTAATTGCTGGTCACCAGTTTTTTTACTTCCTCCATGCTCATGTATTATTTCTGGTTCAGGTAACATATATACTTTTTTGCCACTATCCCAAACTCTTTTTGATATATCCTCCTCTTCACAATCAAGAAAAAATCTTCTGTCAAAGCCATCTAGCTGGATAAAAGTATCCCTCCTAAAAAACATGAATGCGCCAGTAACCACCTGAACTTTCGTCGGTCTCACAATTCTCTCTTTTGGAGATATGAATTTGTTTTTTGAGAGAAATCTAGCAAATCCATTCCCTAGCAAACTTCTAGCTAAAGAAGGGAATAATTTATGAGTACCACTATATTTGCCGTCTGTACCTCTAACCTTGCCTGTTAACAAGCCAGCATCATTATTCTCTTTCATGAAACTAAGTAGCGGCTTCAAGACGTCATTCATACACTGACAGTCATTATTGATGAACAATAAGTATTTTCCGGACGATTGTTCATATCCATCCATATTTCCACTAGAGAAACCATTATTTATCTTATTTCTCTGGACCTTTATCCGATCATTAAGCGGTAAATTTGATACCAAACTTTTATAATCATCCTCATCCGATGCATTATCAATAATGATGATTTCATACTCAATTGCAGGACTAACCCTTTCAAGGACGCTATTGATGAGTTTTAGTGTAAAAATGGATGAATTGTAATTAATCGTAATTATACTTACTTCCATACAAGTACTATATCACGTAATAGTGTAAAATTTATTTAATGAATGGATGCGTGTGCTGCCAATATGAAACATAAATATAAAAGATTAATAATATTATGCAGAGGAGATTCCGTTACTGGAGGCTCAGAACTTGTACATCAATTATCTCATGAACTAACGTTATTAAATTTAAATTCCTCTATAGCGTACTATCCTTTTGATAGTAAATTTTCAATTCCTGAAGAATATAGGATTTATAATGTTGAGCAGTCTGCCCTCCATGATAGTCATGACACTATTGTCATGCTTCCTGAGGTCGCAACAAAGTTTGCATGGAAAATCAAAAACGCAAAAATAGCTGTATGGTGGTTATCTGTTGATAATTATTATAGGAAAAAAGGTGATAATATCGTCAAAGATGGTATTAAATATTATAAAGATTTATTTAGACTAAGATTAGTGCCATTAATGTTGATGAAAAATTATTTTCACTTTGTACAAAGTTCTTATGCGAAAGAACATTTAAGTAAACGAGGATTAGAAAGTGATTTTTTGTCAGATTATTTAAATCCAATCCATTTCGAGCAAACGTCAAAGGTTAAAGAGGATATAATATTATATAACCCAGTAAAAGGTACGAGAATTACAAAAGCATTAATTTCAGCAAATAAAGACTTCACATTTCTACCACTTGAAAAGTTGAGCAATATTCAGGTTCAAGACTTATTTAAAAGAGCAAAGTTATATATTGATTTTGGCAATCATCCTGGGAAAGATCGAATGCCTCGCGAGGCAGCTATGGCTGATTGTTGTATAATAACTGGCAAGAGGGGTAGCGCAAATAATAATATCGATGTGCCGATTCCTGAGAAATATAAATTTAATGATAGCAAGCTAATTGATAACTCAAAATTTAGAGAAACTGTTGTAGATATATTCTCTGACTATCAAAAAAATGCATTAAATTTTGTGAAATATAAAGATATCATAAAAAATGAACGGAATATCTTTAAAAAACAAGTTAGCAAAATATTTAAAAAATTATTATATGTCAAATAAGATATTAGTTGTTGGAGCAGGTTTTGCAGGCGCTGTTTATGCGAGGCAATTAGCTGAAAAAGGCTATCATGTAACAGTTATCGATAAACGAAATCACATAGCAGGAAACTGTTATGACTATGTTGATAACTCTGGAATTAGGATACATAAATATGGCCCTCATCTTTTTCATACGTCAAATATGAAAGTGTTTGAATATTTATCTAGATTCACTAAATGGGTAAAGTATGAGCATAAAGTTGTTGTTCGTGTGGGAGAAAACAAACTTGTACCGTTACCAATCAATATAGAGACAATAAATACTATATTTAATAAATCTTTCGAATCAGAACAAGAGGTAAAGTTTTTTATCGATTCACTTACAATTAAGAATCAAGAGATTACCAATGCTCAAGATTGGCTATATGACAAGATTGGGGAGAGGCTTACAAATATATTTTATAGGCCATATACCAAAAAAATGTGGGACTTGGATCTAATTAATCTTAGTTATAGCGTTGTAAAGAGAATAAAGTTCAGTTTCTCTAATGAGGAAAGATACTTTCCGAACGATTCAATACAGTTTCTTCCAGATAAGGGATACACAGAACTTTTTATAAATCTTCTAGATCATGAGAACATCAATATATGCTTATCTGAGAAATTTAGTAAATCATTATTAAAGGAATTTAATCACTGCTTTAATAGCATGCCAATTGATGAGTTTTATGATTTCAAGTTTGGTAATCTTCCATATAGATCTATCAAGTTTACACACTCGATAACTGATAGTGATAATTCATCGGGTCACGTAACCATCAACTATTCAGATTCATCCAAACACACTAGAGAGACATGGTGGCATAATATTCCAGGTCATCATGTTCAAAAAAAAGATTTATTTGTCAAAACACAAGAAGAGCCATGTGACTACAAGGATAATGAATATGAAAGATATTATCCTGTTAAAACCTCTGATAATAGGTTTGGCGAAATTTACAAAAAATACAGTGATTTGAAAGAAAAAAAAATTGACTTCATCGGCAGATGTGGAACTTATCAGTATCTTGATATGCATCAAGTGGTGAATCAATCTCTATTGAATGTAAATAGATGGATTAAGGACCATGAATAGGCAGATTATTGTAACAGGCGGATTAGGCTACATAGGGTCGCATACCATAGTAGAATTAAAAAATTGTTTCGATGAATTCATTATCATTGATGATTTATCAAATAGCAATTTATCTGTAATTCATCAACTAGAAAAATTAACGGGTAAAAAAATAATTCACTTTTCATCAAAAGTCACTGATCAAGAAACATTAAAGAATATTTTTGAAAAATATAATCCCATAAATGTAATACATTTTGCAGGCTTGAAATCAGTTCAAGAAAGCGAAAAAAATCCAGAAAAATATTTCTTTACGAACGTAACAGGAACTGAAACATTATTAAATGTTATCAAAGAATTTGATTGTAAAAATTTTATTTTTTCCTCATCGGCTACTGTTTATGGCAATCCTGAGTATCTGCCGTATGATGAAAATCATCCAACTAAGCCTATTAATAACTATGGAAGATCTAAATTGATTGCAGAGCAATTAATTCATCAGTGGTCAATAGAACATGAAATATCCTCGATCAGCTTGAGATATTTCAATCCTGTAGGTGCACATCACTCAGGATTAATTGGTGAAAAGCCCAATGGTGTGCCAAATAATCTGATGCCTTATATTTTAGAGGTTATATCAGGAAATATAAAAGAGCTTAACATTTTTGGTAATGACTACAATACAAAGGATGGCACCGGAGAGAGAGACTATATCCATGTAGTAGATTTGGCAAAAGCCCATGTTGCAGCACTGAATTACGCTAATAGTAAATATGTTAATGATTTTATTAATATTGGGACAGGCAGTAGTATCAGCGTTCTGGACATTATCAACATCTTTGAGACAAGATTACATACTAATATTAAGTATAGGATAACTGAGAGAAGAGCAGGTGATCTACCTCAATATTTCGCTAAAACAAAAAAAGCGAAAGATTTATTAAACTGGGAATCAGATAAAGATTTATTTGATATGTGTGCAGATTCATTAAGATGGCAAAAAAATTATAATAAAGCATAAATAATTAATATGGACCCATTTACACAAGGAATTGTTGGAACTACAGTTGCACAATCAGTCTCGAAAAAAGATACATTAATCATTGCAAGTGTTATCGGGCTACTAGCAGGGCTTGCAGCAGATTTAGATATATTTATAAGATCTAGTACCGACCCTCTATTATTTCTTGAATACCATCGACACTTTACACACTCTATTTTTTTTATACCTATCGGAGCTCTACTTTGTTCGATTGTATTCTATAATTTGTTCAGCAAAAGAAATAATTTAAGCTTTAGAAAAACCTATTTTTTTTCATTTCTGGGGTATGCAACTCACGGAATTATAGATTCTTTCACAACATATGGCACGCTACTTTTTTGGCCATTTACCAATGAGAGAATAGCTTGGAATACGATATCAGTTATTGATCCGGTATTTACGCTACCTACTTTTGTTCTTGTTATTTTCAGTATTGTAAAAAGAAATAAAATATTTTCGATATATGCAATTATTTGGATGTTAATTTATCAAACAGTTGCTTTCACACAAAAGTTTAGAGCTGAGGATCTAATGTATGATTACGCACAAGCTTTCGGCCATCAGGTTAAACACATTGAAGCGAAACCGAGCTTTGGTAACATAATCGTATGGAAAGTTATATACTCTACACCAGAGAAATATTACGTTAATGCAATACGACTTGGTTTAGATCATAAAATATATCCCGGAGAATCAATAGTAAAGCTTGATGTAAGTACATCATTTCCATGGCTGGATGATAGCTCCCAGCAAGCAAAAGATGTAGAGAAGTTCAGATGGTTTTCTAATGGTTACCTTGGTGTAGATAAAAATAACAAAGACATAATACATGACATCAGATTTTCAACAATTCCAAATCAAGTAGATGGACTATGGGGTATAAAATTAGATAAGACCAGAAATAACCGTGAACATGTGGAGTATGTAACTAATAGAAAAAGAGATTTAGATAGATTTAATATATTAATTGATATGATTACTGGCATACATGAAAATTAAAAAACTTATTAAGACTGAGTGTGGGCTTAAACAATACTATGCTCTCAAAAATAAATCAGAAAATAATCTATATTATAAGATGCGATTAATTCTATATATCCTAATTGCATCTATAAGAGATATATTTAAGTGAAATGTTTGCTACTATATCATTAGTAGAACAATATGATACACCTTAAAAAACATAGAAGACTTCTTGCAAGAAAGATGATTGGAAATAAATTTGATCTTGCATATTATTTTTGTAGAGGGTCAGGTGTTGAAATAGGAGCTATGTCATCACCATATCTAGAATTCTCATCTGATTCACAAGTCAAATACGCTGATATATTCTCATCGACTGAACTAAGAGAGATAATCTCATCTTTAAATGTTGATGGAATGTATAATAAAAAAATTGTTGATACAGATATTTTATTAAATGCACCAACTTATTCTCTTTTTGATTCCTTAGCAAATAAAGTTGATTTTATATATTCATCGAATGTCTTCGAGCATCACCCTAATCCAATATTTAGTTTAGTTGATCAATTAAATTGTGTAGTAACGGGAGGTATTGTTTATCTTGTTATTCCAAATAAGGATTATACCTACGATCGGTTAAGAAAAACTACTGATATAAATATATTAATTGAAAAATATGAGACTCATAACTTTACAAATACTGTTGAAGAAGCCCATGAGGTCATAACATGTACAGACTCTCATCCTGTTTATGATATGTATAAAAAAAATCCTGCGAAATATTCAAAAGAGATGATTGATAAAAAAGAGGGTATTCATCATTTCTATACATACAATATCACGAATCTATTAGAACTTATAAATTATGTAAAACTAATAATCTCATTTGAATTACTTTACATAAGTGCAGACAAGTCATCTGATATTCATATAGCTTTGGAAAGAACTGACATAAAGTGATAAAAAAACTTCATCATGTAGCATATAGATGTAGAGACTCTGAAGAGACAAGAAAATTTTATGAGGACTTTCTTTGTCTTACGCTTATCAAGGCATTTGAAATTAAAGAGACAAAAACTGGACGTAAGACATCTGTTTTGCATACTTTCTACGCAATGGATGATGAGTCATGTATAGCTTTCTTTGAGGCTCCTAATCAAACATTTAATTTTATTAAACAACATGATTTTGATTTACATATAGCATTAGAGGTCTCCCACACAACATTATTAGAAATGTATGACAAAGGCAAAATGAATAATATTGAGACTAGAGGGATATCTGATCATGGTTTTATATCGTCTATATACTTTAGAGACCCTAATGGCTATGTGGTTGAATTAGCAGCTAAAAACAATACCATTAACAATCAATCAAAAGATTGTAGCCAGAGTGCAAGAACTACTCTTGCAGAATGGAGTGAGAGGAAATTCTCTAAATAATAAGAATATCTGCTAGCAAAATATTATTTTATTGTTAATTATCTTTTTTAACATTACTATATGATTTACTGAAATATGAAAATTGGAGTTCTAAAAGAAGTTAAGGATAATGAAAAGAGGGTTGCTGTAACTCCAAGTCTGATTCCTAAAATTAAGAAACTGGGCTACGAATTATATATTGAGAGCAATTCAGGGCTAGAATCAAACTTTCATGATTTCCAGTACAGTGATAATGGCGCTGTTATATGTACAAGGGAAAAGGTATTTGAATGCGACATTATCCTAAATATCAATAAACCCTCTCAAGAACTTATCTCTAAGTTATCATCTGAGCAAACATTTATATCATTTTTTAGTCCTGCTACAAACCCTGATATGCTTAAAATGTGTGAAAAAGACAAAATTAATATCTTATCTATGGATTCAGTACCAAGAATTTCACGAGCACAGAAAATGGATGCACTATCTTCCATGGCAAATGTTGCAGGTTCAAGAGCCGTCATTGAAGCAGCACATGAGTTCGGGAGATTTTTTGGTGGTCAAATCACTGCTGCTGGCAAAATAAATCCAGCAAAAATTTTAATTATTGGTGCCGGTGTTGCAGGTTTATCAGCGATTGGTACTGCTACCAGCTTGGGAGCAATTGTAAGAGCATTTGATACCCGCCCAGAGGTCAAAGAACAAGTTGAAAGCCTTGGCGCACAATTCTTAACTGTCAATCTCGAGGAAGATGGTTCAAGCTCTGATGGCTACGCCAAAGTTATGAGCAAGGAATTTATTGCAGCAGAAATGGCTCTTTTCAAAGAGCAAGCCAGAGATGTTGATATAATAATCACGACTGCACTTATACCTGGTAAAGAAGCGCCCAAACTTATCACACAAGATATGGTTGAAGTAATGAAGCCAGGTTCTATTATAGTTGATTTGGCATCTCAGCAGGGAGGTAATTGTGAACTCTGTGAAAAAGATGCCATCGCTGAACATAATGGTGTAAAAATAATTGGTTTTACAGATCTCCCATCCCGCCTTCCATCCCAATCTAGTGAACTTTATTCAAATAATTTATTTCATATTCTTGATGAATTAACGCCAGAAAAAAACGGAGAAATAGATATAAACATGGATGATGATGTAATCAGAGGAATGACTGTGGTAAAAGATGGTTCTATAACTTATCCACCTCCCAAAATTCAGGTATCAGTTGCACCTAAACAAGCTGAGGAGAAAGTCGAGCCTATTGCAAAACCAGTAGAAAAGAAATCGTCATTTATACCTGCAGTTATTGCCTTGGTATCATTATTTTTGGTGGGTGCTTTTGCACCAGCATCTTTTATGAATCATTTTACAGTCTTTGTATTGTCTTGTTTTATAGGCTATATGGTTATTTGGAACGTAACAGCCTCACTGCATACACCATTGATGTCCGTGACTAATGCGGTTAGCAGTATCATAATAATTGGGGCTATAACACAAATATCAACAACGGATATTATTTCATTAACACTAGCAAGCATAGCGATATTCATTGCAAGTATAAATATATTTGGAGGTTTTGCTGTTACAAAGAGAATGTTGGGAATGTTTAAAAAATGAATTTAGAGATATTAAGCATGGAGGTTGTAAGATCATTATACATTGTCTCTGCTGTATTATTTATCTTAACTCTTGGTGGCCTAAGTAACCAAGAAACATCAAGGAAAGGTAATTTATATGGGATCAGTGCAATGCTTATTGCAGTTATTGCTACTTTTCTAGGACCTCAGGTATCAAGTAATTATGGCCTACTAATTATTTTAATACTACTGGGTGGTTTTATAGGTTTAGTTTTGTCAAAAAAGGTCCAAATGACAGAAATGCCAGAACTAGTTGCAATATTGCATAGCTTGGTAGGTATGGCAGCGGTATTAGTCGGTCTTGTAAACTTTATTAATCCTTCACAAGAATACATAGGTATCGAGAAGACAATACATTCGATAGAAATTTATATAGGAATTTTTATAGGCATGGTTACATTTTCTGGTTCTGTAATTGCTTTTGGTAAACTTAGTGGAAAACTCTCTGGTAATCCATTAACGTTGCCTGCGAAACATTACCTAAATCTTGTTATGATACTCGCTATAATTTATTTTGGTCATAACTTTGTATCCTCTTCAAGCATAGAAAATGCTTATTTTCCACTTGCTGTTATGTTAACCATATCTTTCTTTTTTGGTATCCACTTAGTTGCATCTATCGGTGGTGCAGATATGCCTGTAGTCGTGTCAATGTTAAACTCTTACTCGGGATGGGCAGCATCAGCGACAGGCTTTATGCTTAGCAATGATTTACTAATTGTAGTGGGAGCACTCGTAGGAAGTAGCGGAGCAATACTCAGCTACATTATGTGTAGAGCAATGAATAGAAGCTTTATATCAGTCATTGCTGGTGGTTTCGGTACCGAGTCTACTTCTGTTGCCACAGCGAGTACAGATCAAGGTGAGGTTCAAGCAATTGATATAGATGAATTTAAAAACATGATTGCCTCATCAAAAAAAATCGCCATCATACCTGGATATGGTATGGCTGTTGCACAAGCTCAATTTGTAGTCAATGAAATTATAAACATTCTAAAGACAAAAGATATAGAAGTTATATTTGTTATCCATCCTGTTGCAGGAAGAATGCCAGGTCATATGAATGTACTTCTTGCAGAAGCACAAATCCCTTATGATATCGTTTATGAAATGGAAGAGGTCAATGATGATTTTGATAGCATTGACTTGTCTATTGTAATTGGTGCGAACGACATTGTTAATCCATCAGCTTTAGAGGACCCAAATAGTCCTATTGCTGGGATGCCGGTTATAGAATGTTGGAGAGGTACATATACTGTTGTAATGAAAAGAGGGATGTCTACTGGTTATGCTGGGGTAGAAAATCCACTATTCTTTAAGGATAATACTAGAATGTTATTTGGCGATGCGAAAGAATCATTATCACAAGTCTTAACTATAAATAACTAGCCTTTTGAATAATTATTACAAAATTATGAATTCCATTGTTTTCGCAATAGTACTCATTTACTTCTTAGTGGGAGTAAAGTGTGGCTTTGTATCATGGAGTTGCTAGGGTTTATAAAACAACATTGAAACCCTCAAAAACAGGATGGCCAATATAAATATCTTTATGTTGACCAGCATTCTTATGAGCTAATCTAAAAGCTTCCGATTTTGTCCAGTTAATGAAGTCCTCTTGAGTATTCCATGTACTATGAGAAGCATACAACGTACACTCTTCATCTTGTTCACCCTTTACTAAATTAAAATTAATAAAACCAGG
>MDSZ01188870.1_pt1 | contig 19477 bp, 24 predicted proteins | sample 811201 | NCBI WGS metagenome assembly MDSZ01 (sample SAMN05326647, study PRJNA326480) | marine metagenome | isolation source: seawater | place: Indian Ocean: North | collected 2010 | reverse complement strand
TCTTACCAGTTCCCAAATTAAAAACTTCACCTCTGTAGTCACCATTTGATATTGCAATAAGTCCATCGCATATGTCATACACATGTGTAAAGTCTCTACGCTGCTCACCATCCCCAACAATAGTAAGATCTTGCTTATTCTTTGTTTGTTCTTCAAAAATAGCAACAACAGGAGTGTATTGTCCTAAAAGAGGATTACGAGGACCATAAACATTAAAAAACCTTGCAATTCCACAAGACACATTGTAAACTGACGCGTACATCTTAAGTACTTCTTCACCCTGCCACTTTGCAAAAGCATATGGATTTAAATACACTCCGCCGTAAAAGGATGAAGATCCTGCATAAACTACCTTTGCTTCAGACAATCTTGCAAAGTCTGCAACAACAGCAGAACCATAAGAATTGTTTGAACACGTGTACAATGGCATCTCAAAAGATGGCTGGATTCTTGCCTCTGCTGCTAGGTGAAAGACAACATCAATACTTTTATCAGGCTCAAGTAGATATGATTTAAAATCTTCATAGATATATGTCGCGCTATCGTTTTTAAACTCTTTCTTACCTGAAGATAAGTCATCAACAACTATGACTGTGTGCCCTAATTTAATTAACTTGTCTACTAAGTTTGAGCCAATAAATCCTAGCCCGCCTGTTACTAATGCTTTCATGGTGTTTTGTCCTTTATATCTTTTTTAAATTTTGTTGCAGAGTAATTGTGATCTCTGTTATGCCAGAAAATTTCTCTATTTAGATCCTTTCCAGTATAATCCCTGTTATAATAGTCGGTTCCTAAGACTCTTACATCATAGAAATCTTGTTGAAGTATTTTATACAAATCAGCTTCAGTTGTATAGGTGATTACATCATCAACATATCTAATCGCACGTAATATAACTTCCCTATCTTCAACTGGTTGTGATGGTTTAATTTTTTCAGGCCTGTCAATAGTTGGATCTGTCTGCAACAGAACTGTAAGATTTTTACAGACAGTCTTTGCATCCTTAAACATATATACATAACCAGGATGAATCACGTCAAAACATCCACAAACTATACCGATGTTATATCTATATTCCTCTGACATTTGGGTATGTCTCCAAGTACCATTCTACAGTTGTTTTTAGACCAGTTAAAAGTGGCGTGTATTTGTAACCTTTTGAAAGTCGCAAAAATCTATCATTGCAACTAGGCTTTTTATATTGTCCTTCAGGCATCGCGGTATCCCAGAAAGTTTCGCCTTTGTTTTTCAATATATTTTTTACCTGCTGAACGAGATCATATATGCTGATCTCATCTGTACACCCTATATTGAGCGGGAGTGCGCTATCATAGTTTTCAACCATCCAAAGCAATATGTTTGCAATATCCTCAGAATAAGTAAACTCTCTCAGTGCGCTACCAGATCCCCAAAAACTTGCAGGCTTTCCAGTGATTAAAGAGCTGTGTAATTTTCTTATTATTGCGGGTACTACGTGCCCATTTTCCAAGTCAAAGTTATCGTTTGGTCCATATATGTTGTTTGGAACAGCTGTTATGTATTTGAGTCCGTATTGTTTTCTTATTGCACGTGAATGTACTTCCAGCATTCTTTTTGCATATGCATACCCAAAATTACTTTGGTGCGGCTCGCCACTGTGAATTTGATCTTCTGTCAAAGGGTATGTTGGATTGTCTGGATAAATACAGGTAGACAATAATGAAACGACTTTTGGCACACTATGTTGCTGGGCAGCATTTAACACGTTTGCATTAATCATGATATTATCATAGAAAAATTCTGCTACATAATCTGAATTGCCTTTCACTCCTCCAACTTTTGCAGCAAGATGTATTACTGCGTCGTAGTTGTCCGTATTTAACATCTGATATGCTTGGTCTTTGTCTCTTAGGTCATAATCACCAGATCCTACAAAAGTTAGTTTATGGGACGTTGATAGACTCTTAAAAGCAGAACCAACCATACCAGTGCCACCAGTAATTAATATTTTCAAGATGTCTCCCGCCATTCGTCATCAGCATACCAATGTGATCTTATTATAACGCGTTCGTGATTTTCGTTCACCTTACCACCAAGGTGAAAAACATCGCTATCAAAAATTATGGTAGTACCAGCTGGACCTAGAATCGGCTCGAGCTCATATGTGATACCTGGATAGTCTATGTCAATGCGATTCTTTTTTTCTTCATAGTTAGGCTGATTCTGAAATGATCTTCTAGCATCGCGTCCAAAAGTGTGACTACCGCGCACTAAAGAGAAAGGCCCATCGGCATCGGTGACATCTGTTAAGTATGTTAGAATTTTATAGGATCTTAGTCTATCAAAATGTAAGTAATTATTTCTTGCGGTATCCTGTTTATATTCATGTGTAATAAACACGTCTTGAAGCTTAACTCCATAAGAACTGAATATTTCTTGTACCATTTTGTTTGCATAAACATCTTTAGTTTCTTGAGAAAAAACATTTTTTGAAACTTCAGCACTAGCTTTGAAGCTTTTTCCACGCGGATATGTGGTATCTTTGCAATGTTTCAAGCATTCTTGTAAAACATTTTTGCCTAAACTAGTGTGTATAACAGCATATCCAAGAATGTCTATTCTTTCCTTAATAAAATCTTTGTCGCTCTCTGCACAAATTGCTGTATAGACTTCTTTAATCCTAGATATTTGCTTTTCTAAATCACTCTGTAAAGTTGTATATTTAATGCTGCTGCATTCAAGATTCCTAGGATCAAAACATTTATATACAACACTTTCTTCGATGCTAAACTCTTTTGCAAAAACATTTTTTTTCTTTAGCCTTGCTACTAGCTCACCATACGATATGTCTTTTTGAAGACAGCGAGGAAAGTCTGGCCGATCCATCAAACTTCCAGTAAAATTTCTTTCTGTGCGTATTGACGTCACATTTTCAAAATTTGTTTTTCTATACCCAGCAATACACGCCGCCGCAGTTAAAATTTTATCGAAGAATCTTATCGGCATTAAACTATGGTCTGTGTTTTTAGTTTTTATAATTGCACGGCAGGTCTCATCAAAGACACTTGCTTTAATTACAGCATGCGGATTAACGTGTATTCCATTGTTTTTCGTAAAAGCACTGAGGAGTCTTTCTGAACCGCTACTGTCAGTGATATCTTTCTTTAGCGATTCGGTAGTTGCATAATGCTTATTGTGTGCAAGGTCCATATTTATTTGCATAACTTGACCAGTTACTAAAGAATAATTTTTACCTTCATCTGTGTTTAAGAAATCCTGTATTTCGTTTACTGATTCAGCAATAGTAAAATCATCATCATTATTCCAGACAAAATAGTCATACTCGGCGCCATACTTTTTTACTAGGTCGATCCACATCTCATAGAAGTTAACTTTGTCTGCTGGGTAGTGTAGGACATCGATAACGTTGCGTAAGCTTGTCTGTTTTATAATCTGATAATATGATTGATCAACAAATAAGATGTCTACATCCTTATCTTTGTAATATGCTTCAAGGCCATTTAATGTGAAACGCCTATGAAAAAATGTAACAACAATTAAGATCTTACTTTTCATTGAATAGCTCACTATAGTAAAAGCGAATCGTATCTTCGATAGCTTTCGAAAAGTCTGTTGGCTTGCGATCTACAAGGTTCAAAAATTTACTATTATCTATAGAATATCTAAAATCGTGACCAGGTCTGTCATCAACAAATTCAACATTTTCTTCAAAGCTCAAGCCTAGATATTTCAATATCTCTCTAACAACCTCAAGGTTTTGTTTTTCGTTGCAAAGAGTAAGATTATAAACTTGATTATCGTCACCAAGCTCATATACGTCTCTTACCATCTGGGCGCAGTCTTTTACGTAGAACCAATCCCTAACATTTGTGCCGTCGCCATAAATCGGTATCTTCTTATTAATTTTTATACTATTCAATATAGTTGGTATCAACTTTTCACTATGCTGTCGTGGACCAAAGTTGTTACTCATTCGCACAGTTTTAAAATTAATCCCATAAGTGTTGTGGTACGCACTTATTAGGTGTTCGGCAGCTACTTTAGTTGCAGAGTATGGGTTACCTGGCGCAAATCGACTTGTTTCTGAAAAAGATCCCTTTAGGCATGAGCCGTATACTTCGTCTGTAGAAACCTGCAAAAGTCTTGTATTTGTTTTTCTGCAAACGTCTAAAATTGATCTCACGCCGTCGATATTTGAATGAATAAAACGCTCGCAGGATTTAATTGAATTGTCAACGTGTGTTTCAGCAGCAAGATTAATGATGCAATCAACTCGATGGGTTATTACAATTTTTTCTAGTGCTTGCGAATCACATATATCTAAATTGTAAAATTTAATCCTATCAATAAAAGATTCCATATTATTTTTGTTACCTGCGTATGTAAAGCAATCAACGCCAACAATAGTGTATTTTTTTTCTAGGAATGCCTCAACAACATGACTGCCGATAAAGCCAGCACAACCAGTGATCAAAATATTTTTCACGATTTATCACCATAATTTCTTAGACACCAATATAATGCTTCCTTTGCGGTCCGTGGTTGAATGCCAGTAGATTTTAACTTTTCGTTGCACAAAATTGTATTCACTCTTTTATTTTCAATAGTTTTAAGAAAGTCATCATAATCTATTTTTTCAACTTTCATTGATGGTTTTAAAGAGCCCTTTATTGCAGCTGCTATTTCATATGGTGTTACAACGCCATCATTCGAACAATTGAATATTCCTGTCGCATCTATTTTGATAAGGTGATTAATCCATACTTTGAAGTCCTCGATGCAAGTTAATGAATTTTCCTCATCAATTGCACCTATGTTATCAAAGCTTAGAAACTTTGTAATCATATTACTTTTATGCGGCTTAGCAGATATAAGCTGCCGTGGTCTTAAAATAAGATAATCTTCATATCCGTAATTTATAATGTACTGATCGGCCCAAGTTTTTGTCCAAGTGTACCACACTTTTGGATCTGGTGGAGTACTCTCAGTCGAGAGCACTTTATTGCCATCAAAAAGGCAACCACTACTAATGTGCACGAATTTTATTTTCTTTGCTGAACAGACTTCGAGTATATTTGAAACACCAACTGTGTTGACAAGAAAGCTCGTATGTTTTTCAACCGCACAATTTTCAAGATTTGTTTTTGCGGCACAGTTAATTACAACTGTTGGGTTGTGCTTTTCTATCGCAGCGACTACATCTGATAAAACCGTTATATCACATTCTTGTCGCGACAAAACAATAGTGTCTTTGTCCTTTATGACAGCCGGTACCTTGCCGTTTCCAAAAATTAATTTTAACATTTACTCTCCGTTATGATTTGATTTGCGAATCTATACGATTCGTGCGTGCCAGCATCTGTCCACCAACCATCAAGCACTGCGTGGGAAACTAGCTGTTTTCTGATGTAGAAATTATTTACATCAGTTATTTCATATTCGCCTCTTTTTGATGGTTTTATTTTATCAATAATATCGAAAAGTTGTGCATCATAAACGTATATACCAGTTACGGCATATCCGCTCTTTGGGTTTTGTGGTTTCTCTTCAATGTCAAAAATATTACCTGTTTCATCGAAAGTAGGAACGCCATATCTTTGTGGATCCTCTACCTTTTTTAAAAATAGCCTACAACCGCCATTAAAGTCTGCAATTTTGTTTTTAAGATTACATTCAAAAATGTTATCGCCCAGTACGACTATACAAGGTTGGCCGTTTACAAAGTTTTTGCAAAGTCTGAGTGCACCTGCAATTCCATCTGGGTTATCTTGAACCCTAAAAGTAAACTCACACCCAAACTCTTTTCCGCTTCCAAGAAGATTAATCATGTCACCCATATGCTCTGTCCCAGTAATTACGATTATATCTGTGACATCTGCCTCAACAAGCTTCTCTACCGCATGCAAGATCATAGGTCTATTGCCAACAGGCAACAAATGCTTGTTAGTAACTCTTGTTAATGGAAGCAATCTAGAACCAGTCCCACCGGCTAAAATAATACCTTTCACGACTAACTCCTAAATCTATCGAAATAATGACCAATGACCATTTTTGTATTGTTGCTAACCGATTGCCGATCATTATCTGAATATTTGGAATACGGCAATACTCTAAAATCTACACTGAGCCTTGTGAAACCCGTGTCGTTTACTTTATTTCCATGTATAAGACTTGAGCCTGGCCAAATGTAATACTCCCCTGGTTCAGCATTCATTGGACTATAATCAGCCTTGTTTGGTTGTGTCTCTGCCCATATCGTATTGTTATTTTGTGCTGACGTAATAGGTAAGAAAATATTTAGTTCTTCAGTAAGATGATTATAGTCACTATCTTTGTGCCATTCAGCAACAGAATAATTTCCTGGAACCTGAGCACGAAAAGTTGGTACTTTTTGAAAGATGATTTCCTCATCAAACATAGGCTGAATCTCATTTTTTATAAATGAACGATACGTCGAATAAAAAGGATTATCGATAGGCATTGAATAAAACTTTTTATGAAAGATTGTTGCTTGGTCTGTCTTCTTCGTAATTAAATCAAAATCAGACTTATAATGCTCATGTATCTTACTTAAGTCGATGCAGTTAAACCATTCTTGGATATGTCGCACAAACTCATATTTTTCCGTATCATATGTTAAGAGGCATCGGCCAGTGTTTTTTATTTTATCAAAAGGCTTATTGCTCATTGGTATTCTCTATCAAAAATTATTGCAGTTTTAAATACAAGTGTTTTTATAAAATGCTCATACTTTTTACTGCCTCATCTATTATATCTTTGTAATCAGCATTTTTACAAGGCATCTGTACGCTACTTAAGTCAATTGGCTGACCAAAATACCCACCGCCGCCGAACAGTGCTCGTTTTTCGAAGTGTTTAGTAAATATTTCTATCGTTTTTTCCGTTGCCGCATCAAGCGTTGTGCCGCTTGCATCTTTTAGAAAACAAGCAAATTTAGAACAATGCTTTTTATCTATATGATTAACCATTTGAATATCTAGTCTCAAGCCATATCCATCAATTATTTCATTTGCAATATTATTATCGAACATTACCCGATCTGCATTAGGTCTTTGATTTGCCATTCTTATATGCTGAGGAATATAAAGAGTTTTAACTGGGCCAAAACACATAGTAGAAAAAGTATACACACGATCTAGAAAAGACAGCGGGGTAATTTCAATGTTATCAATAAAATTTTGTAATACCCTTACAGATTGTTCTGTTCTTACAACTGAATGTAGACAACTTCTACTACACTCAATGATTCCAAACTTTAATCGTTCGTACAGATCATCTTTATCCCAGTCGTGTAACACACGTGCCCTGTATACATCTGGTTTTGGGGCGGGCTTTACTGTTTTTGTATCTGGATTAAACTCAACAACTGATCCGTCACAGGCAGAATAATTTGGGTTTTCCTCTAAAAACTTTACACACATTTCTAAAGACACTAGCGTCATAATATCATCATCTGGACAGTTAATAAGATATGGTGTCTTTACCAGACTATGTGATTTTAGATAGCTAATAGTCTGAAACTCGGGCCCAACATGATGATACTCAAACCCTTGTAAGTTACCAGCATATGGCTTAATGCTTGCGTCATATATAATTTTTTTAAAATCAGTATTTTTGTAATAGTCGACAATCGAAGGAAGGTTATAGTGTCTGTCTCGTACAGGAATAACCAGCGTTATCTTGTCTTTTAAGTAGCTAGGCATTTTTTACTCCAATTTCATAATATCCTTTTTTATCGATAAGATCTGAAAAAAGGCTAAACTTGTCGTCATTAAATTTTGTGTCTGGTGGTAACACAAGCCTTATCATAAGTGCATTATTATCATTTATTGCGCTGCGTATTCTTTGCTGTACTGCATTATACCTTTCATTATCTATTGGTTCTGCTACGGTGCTTTTTCCACCACTTCTGGTTGGTCTTGAAAACATTTCTGGGTGATAGTCACCTCCAGGATCCTGGCCTAAAGAAATAAATTTTCTAAACCCTAAATGCATAAGGTATTTTATTGCAGATTCATTAGAGCTCTTTACTTCAAAGTAAGGAAGTTCTGGATTGTAGGGTAAATTAAACTTTTTACACGTGTGAATGTTAAACGCATTTACCAGAATATTATCAGGCAAGTGCGATGTTACGGTCTTATAGTTTCTAGATGCTTGTGGCTGATAGTTGACCCCGTTAACAGTATGTGGAAACTCTGGTAAAGCAAGATTCCTGATTGTTTTTAGTTTTTCAACCGATAAATCACTGAAATAACAAGCATCATTCACAATCCAAAAATCAGTTTTTTCTAGAAAATGTGGCGTGACATTTACGCCGGCTGTGTAATATTTTTCAGAAGTTTGAACGTGTCTTGCAGAAGGTCCTGCAGAAACAAGAACAACAAACTTTTCCTTATCATATTCTTGCATGAGTTTTCCTATATAAAAACTGAGCGACTTCAAAATCTAGCATCGTATCAACATCCACAGATTCTTCTCTACTCAGAAAAAAAGGCTTAAATTTCGAGCCAACTATATTTCTTCTGTTAATCATATTTCTTTTGCCTATTATGTTAACAGCAAAGTTTAATGCGCAATAGTCAGGCAAGTCTTGCGATCTTGGATGCCGATGCGGATCGTAATTAATTGCTACACCATTGTGCCAAATGTATTCTTTTAATTTAGTAACCGTCGCTAGCGAATCAAAGTCACTTGTCATATTCAAATATTCTCTTACACAGGACTCTAATGACTCATCCTTCAACAAAGGGCTTGTAACGTGCACAAAACATACATGATCGTTATTTGCTAGAGAACCTAGATACTCATAGACAGAATTCATTGGAACATCGTCAGTAGCCAACCAGGCAGGTCTTTTAACACTTGTAACGCCTTGATATGCGCCAGAAATAGCGAGCATATCTTCACAATCTGAGCTAACAACTATTTGATCGAATAGACCAGATCTAGATAGCTGTTTCAACTTTATATCTAACAAGCTAGTTTCGCAGAATGGCCTAATGTTCTTATTTGGGACCCTTTTTGACCCAGATCGAACTGCGATCATTGCCGTTAGTTTTTTAGTCATTTATAATCTCCCAACATTTTCTAAGACCGTTATCTAAATCTACTTTTGGCATCCAACCATATTTCTTCAAACGATAGTTATCGCCTGTGGAGTGCAAAGGATCTTCTGCTATATTTTCTTTGTATGACGATATTTTATAGTTTCTTGAATTTGCTACTTTTGCAGTTGCATCGATTAACTCCTTAATTGATGTACTCGTTCCCGAACACAAATTAAATGTTCCGGAAAAACCTTTTTTTTCAAAAGGCAATCGAAGTCCAGAAACTACATCGTCGATATACACTAGATCCCTAGTTCTATCGAGGGTACCTGTAACCGTAAACCCTTTGTCTTCTTTGGCCTGTTCCAGAAAAATACTGGCAAGACCTTTTGTTTTGTTTTTTGTTTTTTGTCCCGGGCCATAGCAATTGTATATTCTAAATATTGAATAGCTGATGTGTTTATTTCTCTTTTGAAAATAGTTAACATATGTTTCTGAAGCTTGTTTACTAATGCCGTAAGGCGACAGTGGATTTAGGGGTTCAAGCTCAGACGCGTGTATTCTGTGTCCATATACCGCCATAGAAGATGCAAAAACAAAAGAACGGACGCTGTTATTACTAGACCACTCTAACAAGTTTAAAGTTGCAACAATATTCTGTTTTAAATCATTTCCAAGATTTCTAAGCGACCCATATGTGCCAACCTGTCCAGCCAAATGATAAACTATATCTGCGTCTGGTAAGTTCTGCACCTGCTCGACATCAGTCAAATCACATTCAAATACGTCAAAGCCGCTATGCTCCTCTGAAAATTTACCAGGTAAGTCTACTAAAACAACATCGGCACTATTAAAAGTTTGTGCCAAGTTTGTGCCAATAAATCCGGCACCACCAGTAATTAGTATTTTCATTAATATTGGCCTCCATTAATATCAATCGCTGCGCCAGTAATATAATTTGCACCATCAGAACACAAAAATAAAATAGGTAATGACTGATCCTGTGTCTCGGCGATTCTTTTCAAGGGAATAGCAGTACAAAGCTGCTCTATTTGTTCAGATGTCATCGACTCTTTTAGCATTGGAGTCATAGTCTGGCTAGGACAGACAACGTTAACGGTAATATTGTCGCCGGCACATTCGTATGCAAGCTGTCTTGTAAGGCCTATGATGGCACTCTTGCTAGCGACATAGTGTGTACCACTCACCAAACTTCTGTGCCTACCGGCTATTGAAGACACGTTGACGATTCTTCCAAAGTTAGCTTTTTTCATTTTTTCAACAGCTTCTTTGCAAGTAATAAAATAAGCCCTGAGGTTTACAGCTAAAACATCATCCCACTCTTGCGAAGATATTTTTTCAATTTTTTTACAATGATTAATTGCTGCACAATTGATTAAAAAATCTAAAGATGGCAACTTATCAAAACAAGACTTTATTGCTAACTCATTACGAAGGTCGCACTTCAAATGTTTTGCTCCAAGGCTATCAAGGTCTTGGCTTCTGTTTCTAGAAACGTAAAAAACTTTTGCTCCCGAGTTTAGAAGATCGATACAGACTCTTTGACCTATGCCTTTCGATCCACCTACAACAAGAGCAACTCTTGAAGAAAAGTCAAAAGAAATGTTCACTACTACTCCGGGTAAACGTGTTCGACATCCGGCTGAGTTATTGCATACCTAACACCTACGCTTTTTCCGACACATTTTATGTGATGATGAACACCCTGGGGCACTACAATGATGTCACCCTTTTTGACAGTTTTTGTTCCTTGTCCATCAATCCACCATTCCCACTCTCCATCCATAATGACCCAGTTTTCATCGGCGTGCGGATGAAAGTGTTTTCTATTTCCTTCACCTGGTTGCTGTTGAATTATAACGCCACCAAACCTGCTATTGTAGGCTATTCTTACGGCCCAGGACCCCATACCTAGTTCTTCCCTTAAGGAATCCAAGCTAACGGTAGTAAAATTTTCATATTTGTGAAAAATATTTAGACTATCTGGATCTAAGCCATCATCGGAAAGTACTCTTTTAACGTCACTGTCACTTTTCATTTTTTATTTCCTGTAGTTGTTTAAAAGTGGAATCCCAATCAGTAAAACGAAGACCCTTGTCGTCAATGTAGAAACAAGCCCTAGGCTTTTCTGACGTAACCTTACTAACAAATTTTGCCATATCATATTTTTCTAGCCATTCCCACACTAGCTCAACACCTGTCTTTCCATTAACTAATCCACGATCAGGCTTGGCTTTACATGTGTTTATGATGATTGTGTATTCTTTCGATAGCCTTTCTAAAGCTTCGTAAGATCCTTCAACTGGATCGTCATAAATAGTTCCGTCATAGTAACCTTTAGAACACTTGTGAATTACGCCATCAAAATCAATGCCGATATTTATTTGCTCATCCGGATAACTATGCTTTCTGATTTTTCCACCTTTCCAGTTCAAGAGCTCTAAATCTTTTGGCTTATTGTTGCCAATCGGAGGACATACGTTACCCGAACCGTGTGTCAATTGATATGTTAACAATAAAGTTAAAACCTCAGCAGTGTGATAGTATTCTGCTCCGAGTTCAACAATAGTACAATTCTCTATTTTTTCCTTAGGCGGTTTGCTAGTTATCATTGCTGTTTGCAATCCGTTAACGTTTGCCCACTGTAAAGCCTTTATAACATCTGTGCTTGTGCCTGATGACGACACGCCAAGTACTAGTGACTCCTTGAGTTGCGCCTCAGTTTTGGCACATGTTCTTTGATTAAGCCAAGTTACCATCCATTGGTCAAAACCAACATCGTTAATCAAGGACGTGGATACTACCGCAGACGAAGGGCATATTGCATTCTTAGTTCCGTTTGATAGTCTTGAAATATCTGTTGCTGCGTGATCTGCGACTGCTAGATTTCCGCCATGCCCAAGAACATATATTTCTGTACTGCTATTAAACTTGTTTTGTAGCGATGACCACTCTTGTGAATTAACAATTTTTACAAATTTTTCGTCTAGGTTTTCAAAATTAAGCACGTTGTCTCCGATTATTTAATTGAACTTATTATAAAAAGTTTCTAGATCAATGTAATTCAACAAGTCTTTTCTGTTACTGTTTAGAAATTTCCATCGATCAGATAAGTTTTGGCTGGATAAATTAAAAAGGGAATCCTTGACGTCCTCTGGCATAGTATTGTAATCCGAGTGTTTTTTTGAACCATCATTTAATAGGATAAATCCACAGTGATTTACAGGTATAGAGTAAAACAAAAGATCTGTTCGTTCTGATCTAAGCTCTGCAAATGCTTCCCACGCATTATGGCAAGCATCTGGATCCAGCAATCTTTTTTCAAGAGGGCATACGTCGTGGCATACAACTATTCCACCCTTTCTTAAGTGATCAAGTGAGTTAAGAATATCTTTTCGCACAGAATCTTTGTCGTGAGCACCGTCGATAAAAATAATATCAAATATTTTTGGCTTTTCATCGGCATCAGTATACCATTCCCTAAAATGATTTAAACTGCGGCTAGAAACCTTTTCAAAAAACTTATCAGAAGTCATTTGAAAGGTTGCCTCATGTTTGCCAGTGTCTGGATTACTATTTGGATCTATAGACCATTTACTTTTACATTTAGTTCTCTTAAATGTATCACCTCTTCTATATCCTATCTCTAAATAATTTTTATATTTATAGGTGTCAATAAAGTACTGGACTAAGTCATATCTGTATTGCATACTTACCCATTGCTCTCGTGAATATTGTTTAAGTATTCTGTATTCTTGGATATATCATACATCATCTTTTTAAGCTCGTTAAAACTTTTATCAGGCAGCTGCTGTAAAGGCATTCGCTCTACCCTATTCATTACACCCATAATATCCATAGCAGTCTTGATTCCTAAATGCCAACCAAATGTTTTTGCGATTTCACCAAAGGGTATTTCAACATTTTCAATAATTTCATTACACTTATCCAAATCACCTCTTTTCCAAGCATCGTGCCAATCAACTTCGATCGCAGGATTAAAACCACCGGAACCAGATAACCACGCGTGGGCATTTGGTGCAAACTTACTCCACTGCTTCATTCCATATCCGGAAGTTATAACTGCTAAACGATCACACAAAAGATCAGAAACTTGTTTAGTATATTCGTCTTTCTTTGCATCTTCTTTAATAGCAATGACATTTTCTATGTCAGCTATTTTATCTAGTAAATCCAGCGACCAATCGATTGTTTTAGACTGTCCAGGTATTCCATTGGTAAGAGGCATTTCGTGAATTAAGATACCGATGTTGCAGTTGTCTGCGACTTTCTTGTAATGATTGTATACTTGTTCATCAAAATAAACTCTTTCTCTGAAAATTAATGATATTACATCGGCGCCAATTCTTTCGGCGTGCTTAGCAAATTCAATTGTTGTCTCCGTTGAACAGTGCAAAGGGTCAGCAACAATGATTACACAATCATCGTCGTCAAAAGATTTGACTGTCTTTGTAACCACTTCATTAAGTGTCATAATTTCGTTATGAGACAGCAGGCTAAATCTACTATTGTATGCCATCACATAAAATACTTTTGCGCCTCCATCGTAAAGAAACTTTACATAATCCTGTACTGCTTTCCAGTCTACGTATTCGCCACCAGAAGTAAATGGCGTGATGATTGCAAAAGCAGGACCTTTAATCTTATTTCTTATTTTATCGAACTTAGTCATTTTGCTCTCCTTTGTTTAGTATACATTCTGCAACGATAATATCTGTTACGTCATCGATATCAATCGAATTTTCTCTTGTCATAACGTGGCCTTTCACATTTCCAAAAAAGAAGTTTTTATGCTTTACCAAGTTGTTCCACTTTGCTGAATAAACCGCGCCACTTGGCCTATAGTACTTTTTAATATAGTGACTGTTTGTAAGACCAGAAGTCAAATTGTCGAATACTGGCACTACATTATCACCATTCATGATTATTGCAAGCTGTATGGGAATGTCGTACTCAACTACGCTAATTGCTGAATCGACATTTTCTTCGTCGTAAAGATTCATTACGCCCCTTATGTCTTCTGAAGTCTTCAGTGGACAAGTTGGAAGAAAATATGCAAACACGTCGTGTTTTGCCACAGAACCAGACTCCATTAAATCTACCATTGCTTCAACCACAGTGGCTTTTGACGTTGCAAGACGGGGTGGTCTTTCGTGTATTAAAACATCGTACTTTGACGCAACTTGCTTAATTTCGTCTGAATCTGTTGAAACAATAACCGTATCAAAGCATTTAGAAGCAAGCACTGCCTCTATCGTATATTCTATTAACGGCTTTCCGTTTAGTGGATAGATGTTTTTATTTTTCAACCTTTTTGAACCGCCTCTTGCGGGAATAACTGCTAGTTTCGTCAGTCTATTTGACATGAATACCTCTTGAAGTAAAAAAAGATTCTGAGTTGATTGCTTTATCACAAATCAACAGATCATAGTTTGGCTTTTCTCCGGTACTAAGAAAATGATATTTACAGCCCCAATCGTCGAGCTGCTTCTTTGTTAGGTCATACCAATCGATACCTGTTGTTGAGCCGCGAGCTGTCCAATAGGTAATTTCGTTTCCGTCATCATATAGTTTATTGATTTCTTTTATTCTATCATGTAATGGCAGTGCCTTTTCATAACTACGAATATCTGCATAATAACAAATCGTTTCGTCTATATCAACGCGTACCCTCATCTAATCACCTTTTACAACTCTGTAACTATCAGAATCAAAATGCTGAGTTGAAAACTCAAAAAGTTCTGTGTCTTCTAATGCTAACATCTGATGTCTTAACCCACGGGTAATATGATAGTTGTCGCCTCTGTTTAGAATGATTTCTTTTGCATTTTCTAAATCATCACTATGTGAATATTTTAATAGTATCTTGCCAGATTGTACATAGAAAACTTCATCCTTTAACTTATGAAAATGCCAAGAGCATCTTTTACCTTTTACAAAGTAAAGTAATTTTCCGCAGTACTCACTACTGTTTACGATCCACTTCTCAAAACCCCAACCTTTTGGTACAAACTTAATTTCGTATGGATTATCTTGTTCGTTTGTCATAGCAACCTCCTACAGTCCTTTTATTGACCATCCACCATCTACTAAAAAATCTTGACCTGTGATATATGAAGAACTATCTGAGCTAAGCAGCATTACTATTCCGACTAAATCATCAGGTCTGCCCCAACGTCCTAGGGCAGTTCTTGCCTTTCTAGCATTTCTTTTTTCAATGTTAGTCCAGCTTTCGCCAGTCATATCAGTTTTAATATAACCAGGAGACACACAGTTAAATCTTATCCCTAAATGTCCGTAATCAAGTGCAAAAGATCTCGTTAATCCGACTAGACCAGTCTTACTAGTCACATATGCAGGATTATTTGGGAAGGCAAGCGATGCATTCAAGCTAGCAATATTAATTACAGAGCCAGAACAATTGAAAAGACCCTTTTGAATTACCTGCCTTGTAAGATTAAAAGGCAATTCCAGGTTTACGGAAATCGTTTTATTCCAGTTTTCTATAGGATACGGCCTTTCCTCAGTCGGTAAGGTTATACCCGCATTGTTTATTAAAACATCCAAGGCGCCGTGTTCACTGCTTATCATTTTCAATAGGTTGCCTTGATTATTTGCGTCTGTTAAGTCGCCAGACCAGCAATATTTTGTGTTTTCCTTAAAACGCGCGTCTGCATCAATGACTGTTGCACCAGCTTGCTTTAACTTATCTGACAAGTGTTTACCAATTCCTCTAGCAGAACCAGTGATCAATATTTTTTTGTCCTTGATATTTATCATTGCACAAACATCCTGTTGATTCTTACTTCATCGCAAATCATATTACCATCATATTGCAAAAGATCAATTATAAACTTTGAAGCTTCTTTTGGTTCTATAAAGGTATCATAGTCTTGGCCCTTGACGTACTTGCCCATTGGTGTTTTAATAGAACCAGGAGACACGTTCATCACTCTTACATTGTATTCCTTACATTCATTGAATGCTGAACGTGAAAGTCCCAAGAGAGCGTGTTTTGATGCACAATAAACAGACGTGTTTTTAAAGCCAGCATATGCTGATGACGAGCCTACGTTAATAATTCTTCCCCATCTGTTTCTTTTCATCGATGGTATGAAACTTTTCATTAAATAGAACGGCGCTCTCACATTTACTGCGAAACACTTATCATATGTCGCAATATCTGTACTCTCAATGTCGCCGACAGGAAATATACCAGCGCAATTAATTAACACATCAGGAACAACTGCGGAAGTTAACGCTGCTAAGTCGTGTCTATTGGAGAGATCTGCTTGAAAAGATCCAAGAAAAAAGTCTGAATTCATTAAAGATTCAGTTTTTTCAAGTTCTTGCTCGTTACGCCCAGTAATAAAAACAGAATACTCGTTGTTTGATAAGTCAACTGCAAGTTGGCGACCCAAACCTGAACTAGCACCTGTGACTAAAACCTGTGTCATTGATTGTTCTCTTTATGCTTCTTGTACCAATAAGGTGTTGCAAGCTTCTTTCGTGATGGCATCTCGGAATCGTAGATTCTTTTTTCTCCATCTCCCATTGCCGATGTAATTACCCTAACGTCACGCATCATTTTCTTAAAGCCGTTGATACCAAGACTTGCTGCCTGATCAGATCCATACATTGATCGATCAACTGTGATATGACGTTCTAGAGAGGTTGCACCAAGCGCTACAGCAGCTAACGATACTTGAAAGCCTTTTTCGTGACCGCTGTATCCTACATCACAATTAAATTTATCTCTAAGAGTATTGATTGTGAGTAAGTTTGCTTCTTCATTCTTAGATGGATACGATGAGTTACAATGCATTAGCTCAAATGGGCAACCATATTGCCTAAAAATGTCAACTGCAGTTTCGATTTCTTTTAGTGTGCTCATACCGGTTGAAATAAAAGTGTATTTGCCTTCTTTAGCAATTGCCTCTACTAATGGCAAAACGGTCAACATTGGAGACGCAACTTTGTTGTACTTAAGGTTGTACTTACTAACAAACTCCAAGCTAGGAATATCCCACGCAGAGATAAACCATTCGATACCAATCTTTTTACAATAGGCATCAATAGAGTCGAAATCGTCTTGATTAAATTCCAAACCTTCTTTTTGTTGCCGGTATGTCGTTCCCCAAGGACTTTCTCTCAAGGACGCGAGTTCTTCTGGCGAATAGACACTATCGATGTCTCTTTTCTGAAACTTAACAGCATCAAAACCAGCAGACTTTGCTTCGTCAATCAGTCTTTTTGCCAATTTTAAACTTCCGTTGTGATTGATACCAATTTCGGCGATTGCAAAAACATGTTTGTACATATTATCTCCATTATTATTAACCATTGTACAAGTTATAATAAAGGAGGGTACCTATATGTACAGAAATTATCTGTATATTTTTACTAAACCTCTAGCCTCTAAATCGATTAAGCATTCCATTTCTGCGTTGTGTGAATGTGATACAGATGGCTCCGGTCTATTCTCAAAGTAGTGATCCCACTTTGCCTTTTTGTCTACAGTAAATCCAAAAAGGTTGGGTCTAAAACCGGATCTTACTAAACAACATATAGTAGCAAATCCTACTGTCGGTATTTTTGGCAGTTCATAAGGACTAAACTGGCAACTATCGAAATAATCGCTGTCCATTATGTAGAAAGGTAAACGTTTGGGCACCGGTCCTCTTCCACGGCCAGGAAAGTTAGTATTAACATAGAGTACTCTACTATCTGAATATCTATCAAAGAGATGTTTTGTTGATTTCCACTCCTCAAACCCTTCTTTCTTTAGATCTAGTTCGTTGTATACGTGGCAATTAATAACGAGATCAGTGGTTTTTGTTCCTGTGTTTTTCTGAAAATCTTCAATGTTGGCATTATTAAATCTGACGACTAAGTCATGTGAATCAATTAAGTCTCCATTTTCCTCATTTAAAATACATCCACCATTTCCAACTAACGCAACATTATCTGAAGGCCAGCCTAACAATCTATTTGTATCGTATTCAAAAAATCCTTCGACTAGCAATTTTTCCATTTCTTAAATTCCTCGTAATCTCTTATGTAATCGTTTTCATCATGTTTCGTAGAACACACGGTCAACAACTCAGCATTTTCTGTTAAAAAAGTTATTTCTGCCCATATAAGCTCTTGTTGATAGAGGTATTCTGATTTGTTTAAAAGGTATTTTGATCTTTTTTTGCCGTCATCTAAAGTGACTTCAATAGAACCATTGATACAACAAAGATATTGTGTAGTTTTTTTGTGGGCGTGATATCCTCTAGTGGAACCTGGTGGAACGTTCGACACTACAAACATTCTTTTTATTTTAAAATCACCAAAATCAAACTCGTTAAGTGTTCCACGCGGTGACCTAATTATCTTACTAAGTGATTTCATAATCTTTTACGTCTCTTAAAAATCTCAACACTGTGTCTATTTCTTCATCGCTCATAAAAGGATGAACTGGCAGTGACAGAATGGAATCGTTTATACGAAAACCTGTATCGTAGTTGTGTTTATTTAAAAATTTAAAATCTGTAACGTGTTTTTCGTAATGAATAATATAAGGGATAGAGGATTGATCAAGCATCTTTTTAATCACGTCTCTATTATTAAACCTTACAGGAAACTGATGATATACACAGTGTCCACGTGCTTCCATTCCAGTAACAAACTCAGAATACAAACAGGCAATTTCTCTTCTTTTATCATTTAATTTCTGAAAATCTTCTAGCTTAGATAGAACTATGCCTGCTTGAAACTCATCCATTCTTGAATTGATTCCAACAAATTCCATGTTTCTACCAAGCTGACCATAAAATCTAAACTTCCTAAAATATTCTTGATCATCTCTTTTTGTAGATATCATACCGCCATCACCCATTGAAGCCAAAGGCTTAGTAGGATAAAAACTAAACACGCTATAATCGCCATATGTTCCTGAACCAGAACCAGTTGATTGTGCACAGTCCTCAATAACCGTATGTCCATGAAGTGCAGCCCACTCCATAATAGTTTTCATATCGCAGTTATTTCCAAACAAATGAACAGGTATTACTATTCCATCCTTTAAGTTTTCTGGAAGTTTTGACACATCAATAGTGTAAGTGCTATCAACATCAACATAATGCACATTGTCTGTTATAGCATGAACTGCGACACTAGTCGGATACGCACCAAAATTAGGTATAATAATTGGCATACCAGGCTTGATTAGTTTTTTAACAATCATCGTAATCGCATCAGTACAATTTTTTACGGCAACATTGTTCTCTGTTCCTGTTATTAATGAAAACTTTTTTTCAAGTGCTTCGGTGTTTTTACCTAGAACGTACTTACCGTTTAAAGCAGTCTTGAGCACCACATCG
>MDSZ01059016.1_pt1 | contig 19478 bp, 22 predicted proteins | sample 811201 | NCBI WGS metagenome assembly MDSZ01 (sample SAMN05326647, study PRJNA326480) | marine metagenome | isolation source: seawater | place: Indian Ocean: North | collected 2010 | reverse complement strand
CTTTTTTTAGCTTTTTTCTTAGCTTTTTTCTTAGTTTTCTTTGCAGCTTTTTTTCTTCTTTTAGCCATCTTTAGCTCCCTTGTTGTTAAACGAATCAAATTGATTCGTTATTAAGTTATTTTTATTTTTTTATGTAACTTATGTCAATTCTTTAATTAAAATTAAAAAAACAAAAAAAAAATAAAACTAGTTTTTAATTTTTAAAAAATTTAAATACTTTTTTTAAAAAACCTAATATTTATGCGAATAATAAACTGTTTTTTAATTTATTTATAAAGATTTTCCAAATTATTTTTATATTTCTGTATTATTTTATATCTTTTAAGTTTTAATGTTGGTGTCATAAATCCATTTTCAATTGTAAATTTTTCATAAACGGTAATAAATTTTTTTATCTTTTCAATTTTAGAAAGAGATTTATTTATTTTTTCTAGTTCTTTAAAAATAATTTCTTTATTTATATTTATTTTTTCACTATTAATTACTAACAATGCAACTAAAAATGGTTTATTGTCCCCATAAACTAAAGCTTGTTCTATAAAATCAATTTTAATAAGATCATTTTCAATTTTGACTGGAGATATATTTTCTCCTCCAGGTGTAATTAAAATATCTTTTTTTCTGTCTGTAATCTTTAAATATCCATTATCAATATGACCAATATCTCCTGTATATAACCATCCGTCTTTAATTGATTTATTTGTTTCTAGTTCATTATTCCAATAACCCAACATAACATTCTCGCCCTTTACTAATATCTCACCATCATCAGCAATTCTAACCTGATTTCCTTTAAATGGAGGTCCTACGGTATCAATTCTTATGTCATTTATTGGATTACAACTTACAACTGGAGATGTCTCGGTTAGACCATATCCTTGTAATGTTGGTAAACCTATTGAGTTAAGAAATAAGCCTACTTGATAATCAAGAGCACCTCCACCTGAAACAAATGCTTTTAATGATCCTCCAAATTGGTTTCTTATTTTTCTTCTAACTAATTTTTCACATGCAAAATTAATTAACTTATCCATAAAAGAAAATTCTTCTTTTAAGAATTTTTTCTTCCCTAAATTTAATGTATTTTGGATTAATAATTTTTTTAAACCCTTGGCTTTATTGAAAGTTGAATTTATTTTTTGATATAAGTTTTGATAAAATCTTGGTACTGCGGTCATTATATCCGGACTACAATCGTTCATATTTTTTACTAATTTGTCAATACTCTCTGCGTAATATATTTTAGCTCCTACAGCAATTTGAACAAATTGAACTGTATGCTCGTAAGAGTGAGATAATGGAAGCCATGTTAAAAACTTTGGTCTTGAATTTATAATTTGACTTAATAACTGAATTGACCCTTCACAATTATTTAAAATCCCACCATGACTTAAAATGACACCTTTTGGATTACCTTGAGTTCCTGATGTGTAGATAATACAAGCGATATCTGAACGGTTTAAATTAATTTCTTTTATTTCTTTTTCTTCATAATGTTTTTTATTTAATATTTGATTGAAGCTTAAAATTTTAAATTCTGCGTCTTGGATTTCTTCAAAACATATTAGCAGTTTAATAAAATTATTTTTTCTAATTAAATTTTTTACTTTTTGATATTGGCTATCATCTGAGAAGATAATTACAGATGGTTTGCAATCATTTATAAGATATTCGTAATCTCTTTCAGTGTATGTTGTGTAGGCAGGAACTGTAACACCTTCAGCAAGCATTATTGATAAATCACTGATAAACCACTCAGGTCTATTTTCGGATATCAACAAACATCTATCATCTTTTTTTATATATTTACTAATTGTATCTGAAGTTTTTTGAATAGCATCAAATGTTTTTTTCCAACTATAATTATTTTCTTTTTTTTTTAAAGATTGTAAAAATATTTCATCTTTATTTTGACTTTCATATTTAAAATAAAACAATTCTAATAAATTTTTCAAATCATTTTTAATCATATAATATTTAATAATTAGTTTAATTTTTCAAATTTATAACCTTTGTTAGAATCAATATTCAAAAAACTAAATAATAATCCTAAAAATTTTGCTTTATTTAGATTTTTATTTTTCCTATTCATTAAAATATCTAAAATATATCTAAAATAATATCTCAACAACTTTGAAAAAAATATTCTAAATGCGTAAACATAATTGTAATTTTTTTTATGATAATAAAACATTGACCACTGGTGATGCCAAACTTTGACTAACCATATTATATTATTTAATCTATCAGGATGAGATTGATTATATAAGTGCCTATAATTTATATTTTGTATTAGATATATTTTTCCAGCGCGTTTACAAAAATCTCTATCTTCATAATATAAATAGTATTTTTCATCAAACATCATCTCTTTTGCCTTTTTAGTCTTCATAAAATAAAATGATCCTGGTGCATATTTTATATTTATTATGTTATTTTTAAAATTGTAGTTTAAATTTTTATCTAAATGATAATCAACTTTATTAAGAATATTTTCTTTATAACCATTAAATCGAGGAACTAATATACTAAATTTTTTAATTTTTTTTGCCATCTTTTCTAAATTCAAGATTGATTTGACATCTATAAAACAATCTGGGTTCATAAGAATTAAGTACTTAGTTTTACATTTTCTTATACCTATATTTAAAGATTTTGCGTAACCCAAATCTTTTTTGGTTAATATTACTTTAACATTTTTACTCTCTATTTTATTCTTAAATTTTAGGTTATTGCTATTTTCAATAATGATTATCTTAAACTTTTTCTTTATTTTTCTAATACTTTTGAAAACTATTTCACTTTTAAAAGTTGGTATTATAATTGTAGTATCCATATTTAATCTTGGTGGGCGAAGAGAGAATCGAACTCTCACTTCTTGCGAAACACGATTTTGAGTCGTGCGCGTCTACCAATTCCGCCATTCGCCCGAAATTTACTAGTTTTTAAATAGTATAAGAACTATATTTATAATAAAACCAAAAAAAATGTTTATCAAACTTTATAATAAATGTTTAAAGCTAGCCGCTCATAGCTATTCTAAGTATTTTTTAGCATTTATTTCATTTCTTGAAAGTTCAATATTTCCTATTCCCCCTGATGCTATGATTGCTCCTATGGTAATAGCAAAAAAAAATGAATACATAAGAATATTTATTATTGCTACTATTTTTTCTGTATTAGGTGGAATATTTGGATACATTTTAGGTGCCTATTTTTTTGATTTGGCAAAAATTATTATAGAATATTATGATTATGAAGAAAAAATTTTTTCTATAAAGAATACATTAACACAAGAAGAGGGTTTTTATGCTTGGTTGATAATATTATTTTTAGCAGGTTTTACCCCATTACCTTATAAAGTTTTTACAATTACTAGCGGTTTAATTAGCTTCAACTTTTTAAGCTTTATATTAATAAGTATAATTTCAAGAGGTTTGCGTTTCTTTATCGTTGCATTCTTATGTTATAAATTTGGGGAAACATTTACTAAGTTCATGAATGAGAATGGATCAAAATGGTTCACAATTCTTGGAGTATTTATTGTATTAATTTCCATAATTGTTTATTTAATCCTGAAATTTTATGCTTAATTATAATAAAAAAACAAATTTGCTAATTATTATAACTTTAAGTTTTTTTTCTATAATTATTGCATATTTCATTGAAATAGTTCTTGGTTATCAACCCTGTGGCCTATGTAAAATTGAGAGAATTCCTTATATTTTGTCAATATTGGTAATATTTCTTTATTTTATCTCAAAAAAAAATCTTATCTTTTTAAGTGTTTTATTATTATTAATTTTTGGATTTTCTGTTTTAATTTCTTTATATCATCTTGGGATTGAGCAAGGTTTAATAGAGGAATCGTCTGTATGTGGAGACTCAAATAACTCTCAATTAATTACAAAGGAAGCATTATTAAAATCTTTTGAAGAAATTAGAGTAAGTTGCAAAGATGTGACATTTAAATTATTTGGCTTATCTTTAACTACATATAATGTATTATTAAGTATTGTAATATTTTTTTTATCTTTAAAAATATATGTAATTGAAAATGGAAAATAACAAAAAAGTTGAGCAATTTATAAGAGTTGACCACGCGGGAGAGCGTGGGGCAGTAAAGATTTATGAGGGTCAATTATTGGCATTAAATACTCTTATTAATGATGAAAAGTTAAAGAAAACAATTGAGGGAATGAAAATTCATGAAAAAGAACACTGTGCCTTTTTTGAAAAAGAAATAGAAAAAAGAAACATTAAACCGACAAAATTATTACCTTTATGGGATTTATTAGGAGTTAGTCTAGGTTTTGGTTCAACTTTATTAGGTAAAAAAGCAGCTATGCTTTGTACAGCTTCTGTAGAGGAGGTTATAGACAAACACTACTTAGATCAAATTAACCAACTTGGAAAAAATGAGCTAAAACTAAAAAACAAAATTAAAAAATTTAGGGAAGATGAGCTACATCATAAAGATATTGCCTACAAGAAAGGTGCAACTAAAAAAGGGGTATATTCAATTTTAGATAAAATAATTAAAACTGGATCAAAAATTGCAATTAATATATCTGAAAAATATTAATTTTTTAAGATTCTAATTCAACATCCCAATACAAGTAGTCCATCCAGCTTTTATGCAAATAGTTAGGTGGAAAATGTCTTCCATTTCTATGTAAATCTTCAGTCGATGGCTGATATGGATACTGATTTAATTTCATTCCCGCATATTTCAAAAGTTTTCCACATTTTTTAACATTACAATTAGAACACGCTGTTACGACATTATCCCAGTGTGTTTCTCCACCTTTTGATCTTGGTAATAAATGATCAAATGTAAGCTCTTCTCCACTCCCACAGTATTGACAAGTAAATCTATCTCTCAAAAACACATTGAACCTTGTAAAACTTGGCTTTGTTTGAGGAACTATATAATTTTTCAAAGCTATAACACTGGGGAGTTGCATAGTTAAAGATGGGCTTCGGATTTCTCTATCATAACTATTTACAATTATCACCCTGTCTAAAAATACAGACTTAATCGCATCTTGCCACGACCATAAAGACAATGGATAATAACTTAATGGACGATAATCGGCATTCAAAACTAATGCTGGACATTTTTCCAGTGAAATATTTTGATCAGTAAATGTTTCCATAAGATAATATTAACTCAAAAAAATATCTATATCAACATTAACTAAAAAATTAAATTTTTTTCAGAATATAATTTAAAGCTATACTTGAAGCCTCAATAGGAATATGATGACCACAATTTTTTATTAAATGTGTTTCTACATTAATTCTATTTCTTATCAAAAAATCTTTTGCCTCTAGAAGATGTGTAGGAGAAACAATATCATCTAGATCACCATGAATTAATAAACATTCTGTCGAGTTTTTTTTTCTTTTTGTTAAATCTTCTTTATCAATAATTTTTCCAGAAAAACCAACTACACAATTAAAAGAATTTTCAGCAGTTAAACCAATATTAATTGACATCATGCAACCTTGGCTAAATCCAGATAAACAAATTTCTTCATTTTTAATCTTATATTCTTCTTTAATTTCACTCAAAAATTGATTTATTTTTTTTTCAGCTTTTAATGATTGTTCTAAAATATATTTTGGATTATCATTGGTTAAATCAAACCATTGAAATCCTGAAGGATTAATTACACAAGGCTCATGCCCATTAGGACATATAAATATTGTATTTGGCATATATCTTTTCCAATTGTAACATAACATACTTATATCTTTGCCATCACCACCATAACCATGTAACAATATTATTGCATTATTTACATTCTTCTCACTGTCAGGTCCAATTATCGTAGCATCAAGGCAAAATGTCATAACTAAAAAATATTTGTTTTTTAATTTCTAAAACATTCTACAATATAAATATGTTATCTGGAATATTTGTAAAATTTATGTCAATACTGTTACTAGCGGCTGTAGGAATTGTCCTGGTACTTGGTATCGGAACCTTATTTAAAGGTGGGAGCACTAGCAAAAAATATTCAAATAAATTAATGCAATTAAGAGTGTTATTGCAGTTTATTGCTATAATTGTTTTGATCGCATTTGCATACTTTTTTAAAAACTAATTATATTCTGCAAGCCACTCTATAAAATTTTTATCTAAAAAGTCTATTGAGCCAATTATTCTAGCAAATTCCTCACCTTGCTTATTAAAGATAATCGTAGTCGGCAATCCTCTTAGAGATAATCTCTTTGCTAATGTATTAGGGTTATCAAAATAAATTTCTAAATTTTTAATATTTAATTCTTTAAAAAAATCTTGCGATTTTTTTGAATTATCTTTTCCAATATTTATAGGAAAAATCTCAAGATTGCTAAGTAAAATATTTTTTTTTAGATTATCCAGAGATGGCATTTCCTCTTTACAAGGAGCACACCAAGTCGCCCAAAAATTAAGCATTACCAAATTTCCTACAAAATTATCTAATTGAACAATTTTTTGATTTGAGTCCAAAAATGTTAAATTATCATAGGTTTTTAATTCCTTTAGAATAACAATATTTTTAATATTTGGGATATCTTTTGCAAAAGCATTTGATAGAAAAAAAATAAATATTATTAATAATCTCATATTAAATCTGTATAATTAATTATCATGGTCAAAAATAAAAACAACCAGACAATATGGAGTACAAGGATCAAGAAAAATGCATCATCATTATTCCAAAAAGTAGGTAGCTCTATAGATATAGATAAAAGATTATATAAAGAAGACATTAAAGGATCTATTGCTCATGTTGAAATGCTATTTAAACAAAAGATTATTTCATTCAAAATCAAAAATAAAATCATTTATGGTTTAGAAAAAATTGGAAATGAAATTAAGAAAAATAAATTTGAGTTCAATAAAAAATTTGAGGATATTCATATGAATATAGAAAAAAGATTATTTGAAATCATAGGAGAGGAAGCTGGATATGTTCATACCGCAAGATCAAGAAATGATCAGGTGATTACAGATTTAAAACTATGGATGAAATCAGCTACAAAAGAAATTAATTTTCATATAGACAAATTAATTCAATCCTCAATAAAAATTTCAGAAAGAAATATAAATACAATTATGCCAGGATTTACTCATTTAAAAAATGCACAAGCTATATCTTTTGCACATTATATGATGGCATATGTTGAAATGTTTCATAGAGATAAAAAAAGATTTGAAAATAACTTAAAAAGTTTAAATGAAAACCCTCTTGGTGTTGCTGCATTAACAGGAACATCATTTAACATTGATAGAAACTATACAACTAAAAAACTTGGATTTGAAATACCAACAAATAATTCTATCGATACTGTATCTGATAGAGATTTTGTTTTAGATTTTTTATATAGTGTTTCTGTTTGTTCAATGCATATTTCTAGAGTAGCTGAGGAATTAATAATTTGGAGTTCAGATGGTTTTAAGCTAATTCAATTATCTGATAAGATTGTTACAGGATCCTCAATAATGCCTCAAAAAAAGAACCCTGATCTTCTTGAATATCTAAGAGGGAAAACAGGCACTGCTTTTGGAAATCTTTTTTCTATGCTTACAGTCCTCAAAGGTTTGCCATTATCTTATTTCAAAGATTTACAAGATGATAAAGAAATTGTTTTTAAATCTTATGACACTTTAATTAATTGTTTAAAAATACTAAATGAAGTTTTGAAAAATATTTCACCAGATAAAAATAAGATGTATAACTTAGCAGAAAATAGTTACATCACTGCTACGGATTTAGCTGATTATTTAGTCAAAAATCACTCTATGTCCTTTAGAAAAGCTTACTCAAAAACTGCTGAAATTGTGAATTTTGCAGAAAAAAAGAAAAAAAAATTAAATCAATTAAATATTGAAGATTTGAAAAAAATTGAGCCAAAATTAACTATAGATGTACTAAAAGTTTTTGATTTAAAGAATTCAATTAATTCGAAAAAATCTTATGGAGGAACATCTTTTGAAAATATAAAAAAAATGATAATGAAATATAAAAAAATTAAATGATTAAAACAATTTTAATTATAATGACTATATGTTTTTTTGCTGCTTCTTGTGGTAAAAAAGGAGATCCAATCTATAATGAAGAAAATCAAAATACAAAAATTCTTTATAACAATGTGAGTAGATCTTGATGATCTATAAAAAAAGCAAACTTACAATTGATGGTTTTGAATTAGAAAAACTTGCAAAAAAGTTTGATACACCACTTTATTGTTACTCCTATTCAAGAATTAAAGAAAATATATTAAATCTAAAAAAAAATTTTAAAGAGATTAATCCCTTAATATGTTTTGCAGTAAAATCAAATACCAACATAAAAATTTTAAAAGAAATAAAAAAATTAAACCTTGGTGCAGATGTTGTTTCAGTGGGTGAGCTTATGAAAGCGTTAAAGGCTGGAATTAACCCAAAAAAAATAGTTTTTTCAGGTGTAGGAAAAACAAGTGCAGAAATAAAATATGCTATTAATAAAAAAATATTACTTATAAATGTTGAGTCAAAAAGTGAAATTCAAGAAATAGAAAGATTATCAAGAGGAAAAAAAGAAATCAATATAGGGATTAGATTAAATCCAAATACTGATGCAAAAACATTAAATCAAATTTCTACTGGAAAAAAAGATAATAAATTTGGTTTGGACTCAAAAACTTTTATAGAATTAGTTAAATATGTAAATAAATCAAAAAATTTGAAACTAAAATGTTTAAGTGTTCATATAGGTAGCCAAATACTAGATTATAAGCCATACTTAAAAATGTTAAAAGTAATTGATAAAGTTATTAAAAAATCTAATCATAAATTTGAGTATATTGACTTAGGTGGAGGTATGGGCATCGACTATGAACATAATAAAATTAACCTTAATCTTAAGAGATATGCTTTAGATATTAAAAAGTTTTTAAAAAAAAATAACTCAAAAATAATTTTTGAACCAGGAAGATCAATCATAGGAAATGCAGCAGTTTTAATTTCAAGAATAATTTATATTAAACAAAGTTATAAAAAAGATTTTGTAATTTTAGATTGTGCAATGAATGATCTTATGAGACCAGCGCTTTATAACGCACTACACAAAATTATCCCTTTAAATAAAAGAAAAATAAAGTCAAAAAAACCTTATGAATTTGTTGGCCCAATATGCGAGACAACAGATAGATTTGCTACGATTAAAAATTTTCAAAAATTGAAAGAAAAAGAATTTGTTATAATCTGTGATGTAGGTGCTTATGGAACTTCATTATCATCTAATTATAATGTCAGACCCAAGCCATGCGAAATTTTAATCAAAGGATCAAAGATTCAAATATTAAGTAAAAGACAAAAGCTGTTGGAATTAATTTAATATTTATAAAATGTTAAGAAATATTTTATTTAAAATTTTTTTTTTTGTAGGTATAACTCTAATATCCATAGTATTTTTACCATCACTTATATTACCAAAATTTGTCGTCATATTTGGGGGTAAATTAATGGGTTGGTGGACTGGAATTTGTTTAAAAGTTATAATGTCCACTAAAATTGAGATCTTAGGTAAAAATAATATTATCAAAAATGAAAAGTTTTTCATTGCAGCTTCACACCAATCAATGTTTGAAACATTTTTTCTTCAAACAATTTTTAATTCCCCTGTTTTTATATTAAAAAGAGAGCTACTCATGATACCTATTTTTGGTTGGTATTTAAAAAAGATCGGCTCTATCTCAATTAAGAGAGATAAAATAACAAAAAAAAATTTAAATTTTTTTGATGATATAAATATTTTATATAAAAACTATACAAGGCCATTAATTATATTTCCTCAAGGCACCAGAGTGAGTCCAAATGAAAGACCTTCTTTCAAAAAAGGCGCGGCTAGAATATATGAGGAACTAAAGATAAGTTGTCAACCTGTTGCAATAAATTCTGGATATGTATGGCCCAAAAATGGAAAAATGTTATCAAATAAGAACATCACTATTTCTATACTTCCACCAATAAAGGCTGGGATAGATAAAGATGAATTCGTTCGTAAATTAGAAATGGATATTTATTCAGAATTAAATAGGATGGACTAACCTTTCATTGGCATTACTACATAAATACTATCAAAATCTGATGGATCTTTAATTAATGCCGGTGATCCAGTTTCATTAAGAAAAATTTCAATTTTGTCACCATCTAACTGTGAAGCAACATCAATTAAATATCTTGAATTAAAACTAATTTCTAAATCATGATCAAATCTAACAGCTAATGTTTCATTTCCATCACCGCTACTTGCATTATTAACTGAAAGATTCAAAACATCTTTTTTTAAACTAAATTTTACACCATCTTTTTTGTCTAGGGAAACTGAAGCTACACGGTCAACGGAACCTAAAAATGATTTTAGTTCTATCTCAAGTTTTTTTTGATTATTTTTAGGAATAACTTGAATATAATTCGGAAATTTGCCATCAATTATTTTTGATACTAAAATACTACTTTCCAATTCAAATTTAATTTTTGATTTAATATTAGAAATTTTTACATCTCCATCATAATTATCTAATAACGAACAAAGTTGAAAAATTGTTTTTTTTGGTAAAATTATAGGTTCAAAATTTATCCTTTTATCTAATCTAACTTTTGAAATTGACATACGATGACTATCAGTTGCTGCTGCTGTTAAATAATTTTTTTCTTCTACATCTGTTTGATGCAAGTAAATTCCACTTAAATAGTGTCTAGTTTCATCATTGGATACAGAAAATTTACATTTATTTAGCAATTTTAATAGTTTTTTTGAATTAATAGAAAATTCATTATCATTAAAATTTTCATCAGTAAGTGGAAATTCCGATGAACTTATACAATTTAAATTAAAAATAGATTTATCAGACTCTAATTGAAGTTTATTTGTATCTGATAACGAACAATTAACTTTTTTTCCTGAAGTAAATTTTCTAACTATATCATACATTATAGAAGAAGTTGTGGTAGTTTTTCCCTCTTCTAAAATCTCAATATTTTTAATTTGATGAATAAAGATTAAATCCAAATCTGTGGCTGTAATTGTTAATTTTGAATTACTAGCATCAAGCAATACATTTGATAATATTTGCAAAGTACTTCTTTTTTCAATAACACCTTGTGAATAATTTAGTGCTTGTTGTAGATCTTGCTGATTTACATTAAATTTCATTATCTCTATTATTATACAATATTTGATTTTTTAATTTATTAATATTATCAACCATTTCAGGATCTTTTTCTTTTAATTTTTCAATTGTTTTCACTGAATGAATTATTGTTGTATGGTCTCTATTCGAAAATTCTCTTCCAATTTCTGGTAATGATTTTGAAGTTAATAATTTTGTTAAATAAATTGCAGTTTGTCTAGGCCTCACAAGATATCTTGATCTTCTAGAAGATAACATTTCATTTTTACTAATTTTGAAATATTTACAAACTAAAGTTTGAATTAAATCAATTGTAACTTTATTTTCTGATAGGTTTAATAAGTCTTTCAAAACTATCTTGGTCTCTGATAAATTTGGAACTTTATTATAAATTTTTGAAAATGATATAATTCTGTTTATTGCTCCTATCAATTCTCTTATACTATTTGAAATCTCAGAACTTAAATAATCTTGGATTTCTTTTGGGATATTAATCTTGTCAGAATAAAGTTTCTTAAATTCATTATTTCTATAATCAACTATTTTCTTTCTTAATTCATAATCAGGTTTAAGAATATCAACAACAAGACCACCTGAAAATCTTGACTTAATTCTCTCTTGTATTCTAGACAGTTTATTTGGAGCTCTATCTGCAGAAACTACAATTTGAGATCCTTTATCTAAAAGAGCGTTGAATGTATGGAAAAACTCTTCCTGCATAGCCTCTTTACCATTCATAAATTGAATATCATCAATAATTAAAATATCGGTGTTTCTAAAATATTCCTTAAATTTGACCATATCGTTTGATTTAATTGATTTAACGAATTGGTACATAAATCTTTCTGCTGAAATAAACATAACTGTGTTATTTTTTTTTAATTCATGTCCTATTGCATTTAATAAATGAGTTTTACCCATTCCAACTCCACCATAAATATATAGCGGATTGTAATGTGATATATTTTCTGAAACTTTTAAAGAAGCTTCATACGCTAGCTTATTACTTGTACCAGTTAAAAAGTTGTCAAACCTCTTGTTTGCATCGATACGGTAGTATTGCAAATAGGAATCTTTTATGAAAGAAATATTTTCTTGAGTTTTTAAATTAGTATTTTGTTTTTTTTCTAAAATGTTTTCAGATTGTTTATCAACAATTTTAAATTCTATTCTAACTATTTCTTTTTTATAATTTTTAATTATTTGAAGTATTTGATCTAAATATCTTGATGTAATCCAATCACGAATAAATCTTGTTGGCACAGAAAGTAAAACATAATTGTTAAATTCCTCTATAAAATCTATTTTTTTTAACCAACTTTCATAAATTTCTTTACCCAGTTTACCTCTCATTCGAGTTTGAATTTCACTCCAATTCAATGTCTCAGAAGATAAATTTTTGGTAATATTTGTAGTATTCATAAATTAAATGGAAGAATTCCAGTTAAGAGTATATTAAAAAATTTGCAACAAATAATTTTTAAAAACCAAAAAAAGATAAAATCTATGATTGTAAAAAAAAATTAAATTTTTAATTTAGATGTAATAAATTTTTTTTTTTTAAATTAATTTTAAATTTAAAGTTGTTCGTCATTGTAAAAATTGTTTACTATATCTAAATATAGTTAGCTAATTCTTAAAAAAGATAAATGATGTATATTATACAGGTTGATTCAACTCTTACTTTAGAAATTATAATGTTGAAATTTTTTTTGTAATTCTTGAAACATTTCTTGACGCGTTTTGTTTTTTAACTATCCCAGTTTTAACAATTTTCATCAACTCAGAATTCAACTTAGGGAGGAATTTTATAGCTTCATCTTTATTTTTTGCATCAATCAAAATATTCATCTTTTTTAAAGCATTTCTATATCGGCTTTTTCTAGCTTTATTTACAGATGTCTGTTTTGATATTCTTCTAATTCTTTTAATTGCTGATTTTGTATTTGCCATATGCGCAGGGGTATAACTTGAGAATTAATATCGGTCAATCAAATAATTGTTTATTTTTGACATAAATTGCAAAAAAAAGTTGATCTATTTGATATCACTTTTTTTTTTATTTTTCCTCTACAACTTGTTTTTTTACATTTAAGGTTTTCTCTTAAATAAACATAAAAATTATCTTGGAAATTGCCTTCTTTGCCATCAACATTTTTAAAATCCTTAATACTAGAACCACCTTTTTTAATTGCGTTTTTTAAAACTTTTTTTGAATTTTGAATTAACAAATGATATTGACTCACATTTAAATGTTTCGCTTTTTTGTTTGGATTAATTTTACTTAAAAATAATATTTCATTTGCATAAATATTTCCTATTCCTGAAACAAACTTTTGATCTAATAGAAAACTTTTAATATTTTTTTTTTTGTTCTTTAAGAATTGTGATACATATTTTATGTTAAATCTTTTATCAAAAGGTTCTGGTCCTAAATGACTAAACCTATTTTTTAAATCATTTTTATCTTCAATTTGCTGAAAAAACCCAAACCGTCTAGGATCGTTATATATAACTTTTAATTTATTAAAAAAAAATTCAATATGATTATGTTTTTTTGGTAAAATAGGTGAATGGTAAAAGCTAGTGTTGGAAAACTTGGACTTTTTTTTTTTGTTAATTATATGAATAGTCCCAGACATGCCTAAGTGAATTAAACAGTATCTATTATCTGAAAGAACTATGATCAGATACTTAGAAAACCTATTTACACCTTTTATTGTTTTATTTTTTAGAAATTTTGACAGTGTTACAGGCACTTTAAATCTTAAATTTCTATTTCTAATAATTATTTTTTTTATTCTTTGATTTTTTATATTTTTATTTAGTGACTGTCGTACAATTTCTACTTCTGGTAATTCTGGCATTTGATACTATATTGAATATATATAAAATTATTTATGCAACAATATCTTCAAAATAAAAAAGGACTAGTCAAAAGTGTGTTTGATCGTGTCTATAATAAATACGATCTAATGAATGACTTTATGTCTTTAGGAGTCCATAGAATCTGGAAAAATAACCTAATTAATATGATGAATCCTTCAAAAAATAATAATTTAATTGATGTTGCTTGTGGTACTGGTGATATAGGAAAGCTTTTTTTGGACAAAAATAATGTGAACTCAAATATAACTTGCATTGATCCAAATGAAGGAATGATAAATAAATGTAAAAATAAATTAGCTAAATATAAAAATATTGAATTGATTGTAGCACCTGCAGAAAAATTGCCAGTTAAAGATAACACATTTGATTTTTATACGATTAGTTTTGGGCTTAGAAATACAAAAAACTTGGATAAGTCACTTTCTGAAGCTCTTAGAGTCCTAAAACCTGGAGGAAGATTTTTTTGTTTAGAATTTTCAAAGATACAAAATAATAATTTAGATTTTATTTATAAAAATTACTCTAAACTTATTCCGTTTATTGGTAACTTAGTAGTGGGTAGCAAAGAGCCTTATGAATACTTGATTAAAAGTATAGAAAAATTTTTAAATCAAGAGGAATTAATCTCGTTGATGGAAGAAAAAGATTTTAAAAAATGTGAATATAGAAATTTATCTGGTGGCATTGTTTCTATACATAGTGGATGGAAATATTAATGATAAAAAAAATTGTCATATTATTTAAATTAGGAAGAAAAATTGCAAAATCCGATATTCTTAAAATTATTTCTAAATTTCAAGAGCCCCCCTTGGCAATTAAAATATTTTTTAAAATATTAGCTTTTTCATTTTCAAATAAAAAAGAAACTAATTCTCATTTGGATGAAGGGGAGAGGTTGTCTAATTCTTTAGAGTCAATGGGTACTACTTTTATAAAACTTGGACAATTTTTAGCAACAAGACCTGACATAATTGGAGAAGAATTATCAAAGAAATTAGAAAATTTACAGGATAAGCTTCCTCCTTTTCCTGATCATGAAGCAAAAGAAATACTTAAAAAAGATTTAGGAGAAAGCACTTATAATTCAATAATTAATTTTAGCAAACCTGTGGCTGCTGCTTCAATCGCACAAGTGCATAAAGCACAAATAAATGACAATGGAATTATCAAAGAGGTAGCAATTAAGATTTTAAGACCTGACATCAAAAAAATATTTAATGAGGAAATTGATGCGATGATGCTTTTTGCATTTTTAATTGAATCAATATTGAAAAAAACAAAAAGATTAAAATTAGTTGAGGTTGTTTTTTTATTAAAAGAAATAACTAATCTTGAGATGGACCTTAGATTTGAAGCAGCAGCAGCAAATGAGTATGCAGAAAACACTAAAAATGATGTAGGGTTTAAGGTACCTGAGATTTATTGGAACTTCACAAGTGAGAATGTATTAACACTTGATTGGATAGAAGGAATTTCAATAAGAGAAACAGAGGAGCTTAGAAAAAGAAATATTGACATTAATAAAATTGCAGAAGATATAATCCAAAATTTTTTAAGGCACGCAGTCAGGGATGGCTTTTTTCATGCTGACATGCATCAAGGAAATATATTTATTGATAATGCTGGTCAAATAGTTCCTATTGATTTTGGGATTATGGGACGTTTGGATAAAATGAGTAAAAGGTTTTTAGCTGAAATATTATTTGGTTTTATACAGAGAGATTACAAAAAAGTTGCTGAAGTTCATTTAATCGCTGGATTAGTTCCAAAAGAAGTTCCTATAGATGACTTAGCTCAAGCATTAAGATCAATAGGAGAGCCAATTTTTGGTCAAGCAGTTAAAGACATTTCCGGTGGTCGATTATTAAAACAACTGTTTGATGTAACTGAAAAATTTAATATGCAAACTCAGCCTCAATTATTAATGTTGCAAAAGACAATGGTAGTTGTGGAAGGCGTCGCAAGAAAATTAAACCCTAATACTAACATTTGGACCACATCCAAACCTGTGCTTGAAAACTGGCTAAAAGAAACTAAAGATCCAATAAATACGATAAATGAAACACTGCAAAATACCTCAGAGGTGATAAAACGATTGCCAGAATTTCCGGAAATAATGGATAAAGCTAATCAAGCACTTACATATTTGGCTAGTGGCCAAATACCTCAAAATTCAAATTCTTACACCGAACTAAATAATAAAAAAACCGAAATGCTAGCTTTTAGAAATCAATCAGTAATTGGAATTTTAATTCTTGTAATTCTTGGACTATTAGTATTTTAATTCAAACTATGAAAAACTTGCAAGATAAAAAAATTTTGATGATCATATGTGGTGGCATTGCTGCATATAAGTGTCTGGAAACAATTAGGATATTTAAAAAAAATGGATGTAAAATTAAAACTATTTTAACTAAAAGTGCAAAAGAATTTGTAACTCCATTATCAATTACATCTTTATCTCAGGGAAAAGTTTACGAAGACCTTTTTAATATAGAAAATGAAACAGAAATGGATCATATTACTTTATCCAGATGGGCGGATGCAATTTTAGTTGAACCCATAACAGCAAATACAATTTCAAAACTAGCAAAAGGTTCATCCGAAGATTTAGCCTCATCTGTTATTCTTGCATCTAATAAACCAATATTTATAGCACCGGCAATGAATGTAAGAATGTGGGAACATGCATCTACTAAAGAAAATATAGAAATTTTAAAAAAATATTCTTATAAAATTATAGATCCTCAAATCGGAGAAATGGCATGCGGTGAATTTGGCGAGGGTAAGATGGCGGAACCCCATACAATTGTTGGTATTATTGACAAATATTTTGCAAATTTAAATAAAAATAAAAAGTTTAAAGCGCTAGTTACTGCTGGTCCAACCAATGAATATATTGATCCTGTAAGATTTATATCAAATAAATCTAGCGGTAAGCAAGGTTATGAAATTGCTAAATCACTTAGTAAAAATGGATTTGATACAACTTTAATATCTGGTCCAACAAATCTTAAAGTTAGTGAGAATATAAAATTAATACAAGTTGAAACGGCAGAACAAATGTTTAAAGAAATCCAAAATCATCTTCCAGTAGATGTGGCTATTTTTTCAGCAGCAGTTGGAGATTTCAAGGCTGTTGATAAAAGAAATGAGAAAATAAAGAAAGAAGATGAATTAATAATTAAATTTGAGAGAAATATTGATATTTTAAGTTATGTTTCAAATCATAATTCAAAGCGTCCAAAATTAGTAATTGGTTTTGCGGCTGAAACAAATAATTTAGAAAAAAATGCTTTGGAGAAATTAAAAAATAAAAATTGTGATTGGATTATTGCTAATGATGTCTCAAAAAAAGAAATTGGTTTTCAATCAGATTTTAATGAAGTGACAATTTATTATAAAAATAATAATAATGAAAAACTATCATTTAAAAATAAATCTCTTATTTCAGAAGAAATAGTGAGCCGCGTTAGTAATCATTTAAATTAATGGCAAAAGTTTTAATAAAAAAACTATCACCAGAAGTTGAATTACCTAAATATAAATCAAATGGTGCTTCTGGGATGGATTTAATGGCTTTTATCGACTCTCAAATAATTGTAAAACCTAAAACATCATGTCTAATTCCAACAGGTATTTCGATTGCATTTTCTGAAAATTATGAAGTACAAATTAGACCAAGATCAGGTCTTGCAGCTAAAAATAATATCTCTGTATTAAATACACCAGGAACAATTGACAGTGATTATAGAGGAGAAATAAAGGTCATTATTTTTAATCATGGAAATGAAAATTTTGTAATAAATAATAAAGATCGAATAGCTCAGATGATTTTAGCTCCTGTGACTAAAGTAGAATTTGAAGAAACTGAAAATTTACCTGAGACTGTAAGGGGACAAGGTGGATTTGGTTCTACAGGTAAATGAGTTTTCAATTAAATAAAAAAGAACTAGAACGCTTTTCAAGACAAATAATTATTAAGAATATTGGATTGTTAGGTCAAAAAAAACTAAAGAAATCCAATGTTCTTATTATTGGAATGGGTGGTCTTGGCTGTCCTGTTGCAGAAACTTTAACAAGAGCTGGAGTAGGAATAATTGGAATTGTAGATAATGATATTGTTAATCTTTCAAATCTGCATAGACAAGGTTTATTTACTACAAGTGACTTAAAAAAATCTAAAGCTAAAATTGCTAAAATTAAACTTAATAAAATAAATCCTAAAACTAAAATTCAAGACTACAATGTAAGGCTAAATAAATCTAATATAAAAAAAATAATAAAATTATATGACATTATCGTTGATGGTACTGATAATTTTTATACAAAATTTTTAATCAATGATTATTGTTTAAAATATAAAAAAAAACTAATTTCAGCATCAATAAGTAAATTTGATGGTCATGTATTTTCTTATAACTTTAAAAATAATTATGAACCATGTTTAAGGTGTTTTTACCAAGAAGATGTTATATCTGAGGATATTTTAAATTGTGAACATGAAGGTATATTAGGCACAGTGGCAAATATAACTGGAAATATTCAAGCAAATGAAGTCATTAAACAAATATTAGAAATAGAATCCAAGTTAAATAATCAAATTCTAATTATCGATTTATTAAATTATAATTTTAGAAAAGCAAAAATTAAAAAAAAAAATAATTGTAAATGCCGATTAAAATAATAAAAAATTTAATTATCACATTTTTTTTTTTTATAGTTCAATTGTAAATTCTGAAGAAATTTATCTCTCACTTAAAAAAAATAAAGTAAATGTAAGATATGGTCCAAGCTTTGAATTTCCAATCAAATATATTTATAAAAAAATTAATTTTCCTATAAAACAAATTGATAAAAAAGAAAATTTTAGAAGAATTATCGACATTAAGAATAATAGTGGTTGGATACATACCTCTCAGCTTAAAAAAGCAAATTCAGTTATTGTTTTAGACAAAAAAGTATTATTCAAAAATCCAACCATTTTTTCCAAACCTATTGCTAAAATAGAAAAAGGTAGGTTATTAATTGTAAAAAAATGCGAAAAAAAGTGGTGCGATGTTAAAACAGAAGAATATAGAGGTTGGGTTAATAAAGAAAATCTTTGGGGGCCAATTAATTAAAATCTTCAGATAATGATTTAATCGTTATTTCCGGAAGTTTAGTTGTATGTGAATATTCTTTGTGATCTATGCCAATTTCAATTTTAAGAGAGTTTTTGAATTTAGAAATTTGATCATCATTAAATTTAAAGTGTAAAAATTGAACTGATGAAGCTTTTCCTTCAGCAGAAGTTCTATCAACATCTTCTTCAGGAACTGCTTTTATTTTCTCATCATTTATTTTCATAAATACTGTTTCTTCTATTCCACCGACTTTTCCAAGAAACGCAGCTCTTGAAATAGGATTATCTATTT
>MDSZ01239301.1_pt1 | contig 19483 bp, 20 predicted proteins | sample 811201 | NCBI WGS metagenome assembly MDSZ01 (sample SAMN05326647, study PRJNA326480) | marine metagenome | isolation source: seawater | place: Indian Ocean: North | collected 2010 | reverse complement strand
TGTAGAAATGAAATATGGTTGGATGGACTTTGCAACTTATAAAGGTTGGAGAGCCTATCATGCAGAGTGTCATGTATGTCATGGACCTGATGCAATGGGAAGTACATATGCTCCGTCACTGATGATGTCTGTTAAAAATGGGTTAGATTACATTGATTTCTTCACTATAATTGCTAATGGTAAAGGAGTTGCTGAAGGTGCTCAAAAAGGTAATGTAATGCCTGCCTTTGGAGAAAATACTAATGTAGAACCGCACATTAATGACATCTACAGATATGTTCGTGCTAGAGCTGAAGGTAAAATTAGACGTGGTGTTAGATTACCTAAATTACCAAAGTTTAAAGAATAAGTTCTTTAGATTTTATCAATTCTAATATTATGAGGTTTTTCTTACTCTTAATCTTATTCTTCTTTATAAGTTCAAAAGAGTCTTTCACTCGTGAGTCTGCAATTGAAGCAGTTGATGAAAACAACTTAAGAGTTTGCGCAGATCCCTCTAACCTTCCTTTTTCAAATGATAAAGAGGAAGGTTACGAAAATGATATTGCAAAACTTATTGGTGAAAAATTAAATATACCAGTTGTGTATGAGTTTTTTCCCCAAGTAATAGGATATGTCAGAAATACGCTCAATAAAAAAAAATGTGATGTAATTATAGGAATTACAGCAAATCATGAGTTGGTTTTAAATACAATCCCTTACATGCGTTGGTCATATGGAATGATTTATTTAGAAGATAATGGTATCGATGTAGACAGACCAGACCATCCCCAACTGTCTGATTTAACTATTGGCGCTCAAGCTGGAACTCCACCAACTTTTATTTTACAAAGATACAATTTGATGTCAAAGGTTCGTCCTTATAACTTGACTTTTGATCCCAGACTCGCGGTTATAGGTGAAACAATGATTGAAGACTTAATTGACGGACTTACAGACATTGTTTTTATGTCTGGTCCCATCGCTACCTATTATCTTAAAAAAAAAGGGCTGTCACCTAATCAATATAGATATATTCCTCTAGAGACAACGGATCAAGGTTGGGGAAGAATGGATTACTATACAACTATGGGTGTAAGGGATGGAGAAACAGACTGGAAAAAGAAGTTAAATAGATTTATTAAAGAAAATCAAAAAGAAATTGATGGAATACTCAGTAAACATAATATTCCTGTGCTTTCTCTAAAGCCTGGTAAAAGAAAAAAGGCTAAAGATTCTACTACTGATGCATTAATAAAAGGAAGAGCTCCTGTTAAGTAGGTGAATTAAACCTTACACCATATCTTCTGTATATAAATTCTGGTGGAGCACTTTTGGCCTCTTCAGCAGCCATTGAAAAAATTTTATTATGTAGAGGAGATATTGAACAAGCCGGGTCAGTATTTTTGGCATCACCAGTTAATGCCATCGCTTGGCATCTACAGCCACCCCAGTCAATTTCTTTCCTATCACATGATTTACATGGTTCAGGCATCCAATCCGTTCCTCTATATAAATTAAATGCTTCAGAATTTTCCCAAATCCACTTTAAACTTTTCTCTCTTACATTATCAAATTTTAAATGTGGAATTGTCTCCGCTGCGTGACAAGGTAGAACGTCGCCTTTTGGATTCATATTTAAAAATCTTCTTCCCCATCCACCCATACAATTTTTTGGATGTTTAGCATAATAATCAGGTATAACGTAATCGATTACTAACTTTCCTTTTAGATCAACTCTAGCCTTTTCAACAATTTCTGTTGCATGATCAAGTTGCTCTGGCGTAGGAATAAAAGCTGCTCTATTTTTAAGAGCCCACCCGTAATATTGAACCTGAGCAATTTCGACTCTTTCTGCATCAAGATCAAGTGCCATTTGAATAAAGTTTTCAAGATTATCAATATTTTGCCTATGAACTACACAATTACAGGTTAAGGGTAATTCAACGTCTCTGACCCATTTTGCAACTTCTAATTTTTTTTCATGCCCACCTTTAAAACCACCAATCCTATCAGCATTTTCACTGTCAGTATCTTGAAATGACAATTGAACATGCTCTAACCCAAGCTTCTCAAGTTTTGTTAACCTGTCTGGATTAAGCAGAACTCCAGAAGTTATTAAATTTGTGTATAAACCTTTTTTTGTACAATGTTCTACAATATCTTCAAGATCATGCCTAACAGTAGGTTCGCCTCCAGAAAGATGAATTTGATGCATACCCATCTCAACTGCTTGGTCAATTACAGACCTCCACTCATCTGTAGTCAATTCTCCAGTTTTTTTCTCAAGTTGAACTGGGTTTGAGCAATAAGGGCATTGTAACGGGCACCTATGCGATAATTCAGCTAATAGTGCAAGAGGAGCTTGAATCCCGTGCTCTGATGCTTTCTTCAATTTTGTTTCCTTTACATCATCCATTTTCTTCTATAAAACCTTTATCTGATAAATTTTGCAACATTTCTATTACATCGGCAAGTATTGTTTCTATGGGTGCATTAAACTTTTTAGCTAATTCCTCTGCTATTTTTTTCACTTTTCTCTCCCCGTCAACAAGTTGAAGAATTTCAACTGCAATTGGATCCAACTTAACAAGTCTTTCAGGAGCAAGAATAACCCATTCTTTTCTTGCTTTATTAAACCTAAATCTGACATGTTTAGGAAATTTGGGGGTAACATTCTCATTTATCTTCAATATATCTATCATTAAAATCCTCTGGCATAAAAGCTCCTGGCGGAACATGTCCATTTATATATGCATGATAGAGCGCATCCTGCTGAACCCATAAAACATCAGTTTTAAATTTTAGAGCTTCGCACACCGATTCTTGTTCGGCACGTGTTTTAGCATTCTTAATTGCATAATCTAATACAAAGTCAGCATCGTCAGTTGCCTGATCAACACGTTTTTTAAAATATGCCATAGTACTATCATTAACAAAATCATAATTTTCAAGCATGCCTACAATTCTTTCTTTATGAATTTTTGGTGCAAAAAGTTCCGTAAGAGATGATGTAATTCCTTCAAGAAGAGATTTATCTTTTACATAACTTACATAGGCATCAACAGCAAAACGTGTGGCAGGAAGAATGCCGTCTGTCGACTTTACGTAATTTCTGTCTAAATCAAGTCCGTCTGTCAACTTATACCATCGCTCTATACCTCCCTCATCGTCTTTTCTTCCATCATGATCTAAAATTCTCTTAATCCAAATTCTTCGAAGTTCTGGGTCCTTAATTCTGGACATTAGAGCAGAATCTTTAATTGATATATTTATTTGATAATAATATCTATTCAAGGCCCAGGCCTGAACCTGTCCTTTGTTTAACAGTCCATTGTGAAGTAAATGGTGAAATCTGCAATTATCATGATATCTTTCCTTTCCAATACTCCTCAACTTTTGTTCAAATTGACTTTTAGTCATTGGTTCTAATTCATTATGTATTTTAACAGCTGTATTATTCATAAGTTAATCTCCATTCCATCATAACTAACTTGCCATCCATTTTCTTCAACAAAAGTTCTTTCTTCTGATTTACCAAGAAGAATAGGATTAGTAGTATTAATATGGATAAAAATTTTTCTCTTTACATCAATTTTTTTAAAAGCTTCTATTGAACCGTCAGGACCAGAATTATTCATATGACCCATTCTTTGTCCTGTTTTTTCACCAACTTTGCTTGAACTCATTTCTTCATTTTCCCACAAAGTTCCGTCGAAAAGTACCATTTCAGATCCACTTAATCTTGCTGAAAGCTCATTTGTCATTCTTGCGCAAGCTGGAATATAAAAAAAACTTTTATTATCATTCTTTGAAGTTATCTTTAATCCAATTGTATCTCCATCATCTGAACCAAAATTATCACCTTTACTTTCATCTTCCAACCAAAGGGCTATTTTTCCTGGTACTGCAAAAGCCTCTACTAACAAACCTACCCCCTCATTATCCTTATTCATCAATTCAAATTCTTTATTCATAGTAAGTTCTCTTTTATCAACAAAATCGGGGTTTAAAACATTAAAAATTGAATTCTCTTTAAGTACAGAATGGACTCTTTCGTGAGCATAAATTGAAAGTTTTTGTCTTTCTCTTAGTGTTAAAAGCCCAGCTACGTGATCTACATCACCATTAGTTAAAACAACTCCACTTATTGGGCTATGCCTAGGGTCTTTTTTGGGATGCATTTGTTTATTTTTTAATATTTGAGAACCTAAGTCTGGAGACGCATTAAAAAGGAACCACTCATCTTCATTAGCTGTAACTACAATTGATGATTGGGTTCTTGGTGATGTCCCAGGTTCACCATTTCTTACGGCTTTACTTACATCACTATTACAATTCCACTGAGGTGAGCCACCTCCTGCTCCAGAACCTAAAACTAAAACTTTTAACATAACTTCAAAAATTAAAGTGCCCCTCAAATCAAATTAGACTCAAGGGGCTATTCTTAGCTAATGCTGAATTACTTCTCAGCGCAAGCGTAAGAGTTGATTTCTAGACCTACAGAGATCTCAGAAATCATTGGTTTTGTCCAAGCCATAATTTTCTCCTTTGTTATAGTTTGGATTCACTCAATTAATGAGCTTAGTAAAATATATACAAGATAGAACCTTAAAGTAATCTGATCTAAATATTCATTTAAAATTCAGAATTTAAGAATTAATTTATTTGAGATATGTTTGAATTTTTCTTGATTGATACCCAAGTCTTTGAGTGTTATAGACAGGTTCTTCGCAAACATATTCAGTCAATCTAGCTCTTTGATCAAAAACTCTTCTATTCCACTTTAATTGCGAATCTGCATTAACATACTTCTGACTTTTAATATCTATATTTTCTTTCCTATATTGCCTTAATTTTTTTGAGGCATCACCAATTGCTTTTCTAATAGATTCTTGTCTTTCAACAAACTTAATAACACCAGCATACTGTCTTTTTCTCTTATCAACAGCTTTCTGATACAATCCAGCGAACATATATACTAGTTTGTCAGATTGTTCTTTTTTCTTAATTAAACCAAAATAAGTGTATTTATTTGCAAAATCCTCAATAATTTTGGTACCTTCCTCTTCAGGTAAAATTGGGTCTGACAAAGTATTTACTACTTCAATAACATCATCATGTTTCCACCAATCTTTTATAGCTTCTTCAATACTTGGTCCCTGCCAAATTGATTGAAGATTAAGTTTTGGATTATAAACCTGATCACAAGGCCACTTTTTTGGTGGTTGATCAGGAGTATCAGCATATACAAATGAAAAAAATAAACAAAAATTAAAAATACAAAAAATTAAAAATGACTTCATAATAAACTCCAAAATTATTTAACAACAAATTTTCCAACCATCCCTTTGCTTTGTAAACCTTCAATTTCAAACTCGTATTCACCAGGACGAATTGGAACAAATTTTATCTCTACTTCACCTTCTCTTTCTAACTCAATCTCATTAATGAAAGGAACATCTAACTCTATTCCCTCAATTTCAACCGACCTAACCCAAATATTTCTAAAAAAATCTTCTGCTTCAATCTCGTATTCTTTAAAACCCGTGCTTGAAATCTCTAGCCTGTAAGCTTGACCAGTTTCCATCTCAAAAACTTTTTGGGACATATCATAATCACTTTTCTCTGATCCAAGCTTCAACTCTAATTTTTTTGCTCTAATGGCGAGGTCACCTTTAGCGATAGCTAATGATGAAATAAAAAAAACTAAACAGAAAAATTTAAAAAAATAATTCACCCTTTTTTTCCTCCTTTTTTTTGTAAATTTCCTCTCGCAGGATCATATCCTAAAATCGATAAAAATAAAAATATTAATGTAAATATAACAATTCCAATTGTGTACTCCAAGTTTATCTGCGAATAAAGAGAAAATCTGATTGATTCAACAGCATATGTGAATGGATTATAAAAACAAACATAATAAAGCCATTCACTTGTTTCTTCAATTTTCCATAAAGGATACAAAGCTGATGAAGCAAAAAACATTGGGAAAATTACAAAGTTCATAACACCTGCAAAATTTTCTAATTGTTTGATTGCAGAGGACAAAAACATTCCTAAAGAACCCAACATCAAACCTGAAACTATTAAGGCAGGAAGTATTGTAAAATATCCAGAAACTGGTGGAATTATATCCCAAAGTGAAGCTATTATTAAAAAAGCATAGACCTGAAGTATTGAAACAAAAACACCGGCTAATAACTTTGATATTAATAAAAACCATCTTGGAATAGGACTTACTAACATTGTTTTCATGCTTCCCATTTCTCTATCATAAACCATTGAAAGTGAGCTTTGCATTCCATTAAATAGCTGAATCATTGCTATTAAACCAGGCGCAATATAGACCTCATAAGGAATATAAGTTTCATAAGGAGGAATTATTGCCACCCCAAGCACCGACCTGAAGCCAGCAGCAAAAATTCCTAACCATACTAATGGTCTTACTAAAGCAGAAAAGAAACGTTCTTTCTGGTGAACAAACCGTAATGCTTCTCTTAAAACAATGCCTTTAAAGCATCTTACATAAATTATAAATTCCATTTTGATTTATATTCCTACTAATTTATTAAATGCATCCCTAATATTTCTTGTTTTACTTTTTCTTACAATTCTAGAAACATCACCAGATTCAAGGACTTTACCTTTATCAATGATTACTACCTTTTCTCCCTTGTCAATTTCGTCAATCAAGTGAGTGGCCCAAAGAACAGCTAAATTATTTCTTTTACATAAGTTTTTTACGTGCTTAAGAATCATTTGTCTAGAACCTATATCCAACCCAACTGTAGGTTCATCTAAAAGTAATAACTTTGGTTTATGAAGTAATGATCTTGCTATTTCAACTCTTCTTCTTTGTCCACCTGACAAAGCTCTTACTTTAGTTTTAATTTTATCATTTAATTTTATTCTACTGATTTCATTTTCAATTCTTTTACTAGCATCTGAATTACTTATACCATGAAGAGATGAGTGATACTGGAGATTCTCTTTAACACTTAAATCAAGATCCAAAGTTGGTTGTTGGAAAACAACACCTATATTTTTAAGAGCATTAACAGAGTTTTCTCTTACATCGAATCCATAAATTTTTATGGAACCTGAGTTATTATTATAAAGCCTTGTGATTAGTGAATACAAGGTGGTCTTGCCAGCACCATTTAAACCAAGAAGTACGGTAAAATCTCCTGAATTAATATCTAAACTAACATCGTCAAGCGCTTTAAATTCTCCAAATTTATGTGAAACATTTTTTATATCTAGTGCAACAGACATTATGTTTTATTAACCACCCGGAGATTTTTAGTTTGGGCTTATAACAACTCCCCAAGGAAATCTTCCAACTTTAACTGATTTTTCAACCTTAAGTTTATCTACGTTAATAATAGAAACGTCATTGCTTACACCGTTTGTACTTAACAAGGTTTTTTCATCGGGTGTGAACGCCAATTGCCAAACTCTCTGACCAACTAATAAATATTTAATGAGTTTTTTTGTTTTTTGATCAATTACTGCAATTCTATTGGCTGGACCTAATGCTACAAAAGTATATTTTCCGTCTTTTGTGTGTCTAACACCAACTGGCTGAATACTTTCTTCGTTTACACCTGGAATTTCAAATCCAATTGTGTGAGTAACTTCTTTAGAGCCCGGGTTTATTACTTTAACAGTACCTCCAATTTCAGCAGAAACCCAAACTTCTTTATCGTCTGGTGTAAACATAGCTACCCTTGGTCTTGCATCAACTAAAACATTTTCAGTGATTTCAAGTGTTTCTGTATCAATGAAATGGGCCATATTTGTTGTTTCTGAAGTATTAACTAAAATTTTTCCATTATTTGTAAGTCCCATTCCTTCTGGTTCAACTCCAACTGGAATATCATCGACTATCATTTTATCGACCATGTCAACAACTGTAACCATAGCATCATCCTCGTTAGCAATATAAAGTGTGTCATCTTCAGGAGATAAAATAAAAAGTTCAGGATCTGGCCCGGAAGGTAAATGATATTTTAATTTCAGTGTTTCCGCATCTCTAACTTCGACTCTATCATCATCAGATGCACAAATTAAGACAAGTTTACCATCTTTAGACATGATTATACCTCTCGGTCTTTGTCCAACTTTTACAGTCTTAATAACTTTTTTTTTATTGATATCAATTACACTTACAGTGTTATCTTTCTCATTCGTGATATATGCAAGGTTAGCTTCAACACTCGAAAAGCCAAATAAGAAAAAGGTTAAAATCAAAATATGTAGCATAAATTATAATGTATTAAAATTTTTAAAATTTACAAGAAGATTCCGGTTGATCTCTTCCTAAAGTATCAAGTTCGCTAACAGGATGAATATATCCTTCTTGAGGTGAAACGGATACCATTGATCTCGGTGCTGCAAGTAAAACTGGTTGTCTAAGTTGACCATTCCAAGATCTAAATGAAACTTTAACACCTTTATAAGCCCCTAAACCAAATTTTTTACTTAGTAAATATTTTTGAACTTCCTTTACATCATTATTCTGGATCCTAGTAATTGTTTCACCTAAAGACCTCACAGCAGTCCAGGCATGATAGTCAACTTCTGTCATCCATCTTCCACTTTCTCTTCTAAATCTATTTTGCATTTGTGTTGCACCCCATTGTTCATGTGTACGATGCCACGAATTTGGCTTCAAACCCTGTGTTCCAGCAATTGGTCTAGGGTCCCATGTTCTGTAGGCTAGATATTCTCCAAATTCCCCTGCTTCGTCAGCTACAACAAGAACGTCATAGTTTACTCCTTTTGTAAAAATAGGAACTTCTTTTCCAGCCGTTCTTCGTAAATCTGATCCAAAATCCCATATCTTTTCTTCTTTTATTTTTACATTAAATTTTTTTGCTGAACTTTTTAGTGCCTGAGCATACAGTTTGTCATTTTCTTTTGGACCTGTAACCAACAACCATTTTTTCCATTTTTTTTTAACTAAATATTGGGTGAGTGCATCCGATAAAATAGAGTAGCTAGGCGGAATGTGGAAAAGATTTTTTTTACAATATTTATTTCTTAAAGAATCATTTTTGGCTCGTGTATTAAAAATTATAACGTCTTCAATTCCTGCGATTTTCATTAAAGATAATATTTCCTTTTCATTTAGATCTACTATAAAAAATTTTTTCCCATCTTTTAATAATTTTTCAAACTCACTCACAAGATCCTCATCTAGTAGGATCCTATGAAACTCAACCTTATAGTCATGCCCAAGGAACCTTCCAGTTGTTAGATTATCCTCCAAAGCTAGTTTAACACCATAAAAACCCTCATCTTCTAAAATGGGGTCGAGATTTGAAAGTACAGGAGGAACTTCTCTTTCTTTTGAGATAAAAACTATATTAGTTGTAACACTAATTTCTTTTTGGAAAGTTTTTTTTCCACGCTTTTCTCGCGCCTTTTTTCTCTCCTCATCAGCTTTTTTTCTTTCTTCAAGTTGTTGAATAGATAATTCTCTTGACTCTGAGAAAGAAAAAATAAGAAATGAAAAAACAATAGATAAATAAAAAAATATCTTTAATCTCATAATTTTCATACTAAAGTTACTTCAGATAATAAATAATCTTTACTATGGTTAAAAAAAAAAAAAAATCAACTATTCTTGTTCGCGGTGGAATTAATAGAACTTTTCATGATGAAACTAGTGAAGCATTATTTTTAACTTCAGGTTATGTTTATAATTCTGCAGAAGAAGCTGAAAGCGCTTTTAAAGAGGAAAAAAAGAGATTTATGTATTCCAGATTTGGAAACCCAACTGTTGAAGCTTTTCAGGAAAAACTATCTAAAATTGAAGGAGCAGAAACTTGTTGGGCAACTACAACAGGAATGTCTGCCTTATTTACTATTTTTATGTCCTATTTAAAAAAAGGTGATAGAGTTGTCTCTAGCAAAGCCCTGTTTGGAAGCTGTCATTATATTGTAACAGAAATTTTACCTAATTTTGGGATAGATGTTGAACTTGTTGATGGAACCGATTTAAATCAGTGGGAAAAGGCACTCAAAAAAAAAACAAAGATTGTTTTTTTTGAAACGCCTTCTAACCCTTGTCTTGATTTAGTTGATATATCCAATGTATCAAAATTAGCTCATAAATCTGGAACTCTAGTTGTTGTCGACAATGTTTTTGCAAGCCCAATTCTACAGAAACCACTAAAACTTGGTGCAGATATTGTAATGTATTCGGCTACCAAACATATGGATGGACAAGGCAGAGTTTTAGGTGGAGCAATATTAAGTACTTATAATTTTTGTCAAAAATATATTAAGCCATTTATAAGAAATACTGGTCCCTCATTAAGCCCTTTTAATGCATGGGTTCTTTTAAAAAGCCTCGATACATTGCAATTAAGAGTCAAAAAACACTGCGAGAATGCTCATAAAATTGTAAATTTTCTTAATAATAACAAAAATATTGAGAAATTATATTATCCAATGGATGATAATTTTAAACAATATGAATTGGCAAAAAAACAAATGTCTGATGGAGGATCGGTTATTTCATTTTGTTTAAAAACTTCATCTGGCCAAATAAAAAAAAAGACATTCGATTTTCTTAATAATTTAAAAATTATTGATATCTCAAATAATCTTGGAGATACAAAAAGTCTTATTACCCACCCTTACACTACAACTCACCATAGATTGTCTGAAAAAGAAAAAATGAGTTTACGAATCACACAAAATTTGGTTAGACTATCTGTAGGACTTGAAGATGTAGATGACTTAATAGACGATATTCGAGAAAGCATTTCTAAAACATTTAATTAATAATTTTATGGAAAAAAAACACAAAGTTTCTGTACTTGTTGAACCTATTTATCTTGAAGATCACTCTGATCCAAGTGAAGATACTTATCTATGGGCATATAAAGTCAAAATTAAAAATAATGGTAAATCAACAATTAAGTTAATAAGTAGATATTGGAAAATTTTTGACTCAAACGGGAACTTTAGAGAGGTTAGGGGTGAGGGTGTTGTTGGAGAACAACCTACACTTAAACCGGGTCAGGAATTTGAATATACAAGTGGAACACCTCTTAAGACTGACTCTGGCATCATGCATGGAAGTTATGAAATGCAAGACTTTACAGGGGAGAAATTTGAAGTAAAAATTCCTCCATTTTCATTAGATACACCTGATCAAAAAAGAAATCTAAATTAGAATGTATAGTTTAAAGTCATCACTGTTTATTATTGGAAATTTACTTATTTTTTTCTCACTTTATACAATAATTCCAGGTATTTTAGATTTTTCGCTTGGGGGAACTGATTGGGTAGTTTTTTTTGTAATATCAATTTTATGTTTATTTACAGGATTAAATATATCTTTTATTTTCAAAAATAAAAATAAAGATGTTGATATTCTTTCAGCTTTTTTACTCACTTTAATATCGTGGATTGTATTAACAATAATTGGAGCAATTCCTTTTTTTTTGGGTACGCCAAATTTAAATTTTGTTAACTCGTTCTTTGAGTCAATGTCAGGATTAACAACTACAGGCGCAACAGTAATACAAAATCTTGATAATACAGCAAAATCAATTCTTCTTTGGCGATCGATGCTTCAATGGCTCGGGGGGATTGGGATAATTGTTATTGCTATTGCTATTTTTCCAGTTCTTAAAATTGGTGGAATGCAACTTTTTCAAACGGAATTTAGTTCTAAAGATGAGAAGGTTCTCCCAAGAACAACAACAATAGCTTCTGGAATTGGTCTAGTATACTGCTTATTGACTCTAGTTTGTGCAGTTTTACTATTCATCACTGGGATGAGTTTTTTTGACAGCATAGCCCATGCAATGACAATTATAGCAACAGGCGGTTTTTCTACAAAAGACCTATCAATTGGTCACTATGATTCCGTCTCTATTGAAATAATTACTATATTTTTTATGATTTTGTCTTCTTTACCATTTATACTTTTTTTTCAAGCTGTAAGGGGTAAAATTTTAGATTTATTATTGAATTCCCAAGTTCATTTTTTTTTAATTTTAGTCTCAAGTGTAACAATTATCGTAACCCTTTGGTTAATTACATATTATGAAGTTGATTTTTTTCAGTCTTTAAGAATTGCAACTTTTTCTGTAGTTTCAATTTCAACTGGAAGCGGTTTTAGCACCTATGACTTCAGTGTATGGGGAACATTCACAACTTTATTATTTTTGTTTTTAATGTTGATTGGAGGATGTTCAGGATCATCAAGTTGTGGTTTAAAAATTTTTAGAATACAAATTCTTCTTAAGACATCTTTAAATTTAGTTAAAAAAATCATACAACCTAGGGGAGTTTTTATTCCTACTTTTAATTCAAGAGAAATAGGTGAAGATATTTTAAATTCAGTAACAGGTTTCTTTTTTCTTTATATGTCAATATTTAGTATTTTAACTTTAGTCCTTGCCTTTGATGAACAGGAAATTCTTACTGCTTTATCGGGCGCTGCAGCTGCAATAGCAAATGTCGGGCCAGGGCTTAACGAAATAATTGGACCAAGTGGAAATTATTCACAAATTAAGGATTCATCCAAAGTTTTTTTAAGTGTCGGCATGCTAATAGGAAGACTTGAACTTTTTCCTATTTTAATTCTTATGTCACCGCTTTTGTGGAGAAGATGATGATTTTAAAATTCCCCTAAACACCACAATATAATTGACTGATGCACATACAATCTATTTTCCGCTTCATCCCAAACCAATGAATTTTTTCCATCAATTATTTCATCGGATACTTCGTTACCTCTATGTGCAGGTAAACAGTGTAAAAATAAAACTTCTTTATTTGCAAAATTAATTAGGTCTTCATTTATTTGAAAACCTTTAAATTTTTTTATTCTTTTTGGATCATCTTTCATTCCCATTGAAACCCATGTGTCTGTAATAACTACATCAGATTCTCTTATAGCTAATTTAGGATCGGAAAAAGTTTTTATATTTTTTTTTTTATTATTTTTTTTAATTATATTTTCATTTGGGAAACATCCTTCTGGACAGCAAATATTTAAATTATATTTGAAGTGCGAACATGAATGAATCCAGGAGTTACAAACATTATTACCATCACCTATCCAACATATTTTTAATTTTTCTAAAGATTTAAAATTTTCTTCTAATGTCATTATATCTGCAAGAATCTGACATGGATGACTATTGTCAGTTAAACCATTAATAATCGGTACAGATGAAAATGCTCTCATTTCATAAAGTTTATCTTCGTTTGATCCACGATACATTATTAAGTCCACGTATCGACTTAAAACTTTTATTGTATCCTGAAGAGATTCTCCGCGACCGAGTTGGGTATCTCCTTGATCAAGAATAACAACATCTCCATCAAGTTGTTTCATTCCTACTTCAAATGAAACTCTTGTTCTTGTGGAGGGTTTTTCAAAAATCATGGCTAAAATTTTTTTTTTCGTTAATTTTTTTTGACCATATTTTTTTTTTAATTGATGGCTCAATGATAAAATTTTTTTAATTTCACCTGAAGAAATTTCATCAAGATTTAAAAAATGTCTAATTTTACTATTCATACTAAAAATTCATAAAGGCTTTATCAATTTTATTAATGGCTTCCTCAACATGTTTCATATCTAAAATCAAAGGAGGTAGCATTCTAATCACATTTAATCCGGCTTTAACGGTCAGCAATCTCTCCTTTCTAAGTGCTTCAATTAAAAGATTATTTTTTTCAATAGCCTGAAGCCCAATCATCAATCCTACACCTCTAACATCCGAAACTAAGTTTGGATACTTTGCTATAATTTCTGTTTTTAAAAGTTTTCTAAGATTATAACCAATATTTCTTACATGATCCAAAAAATCCTCTTTTAACACGTGATTTAATACCTCATTTGCAACAGCCATTGCCAGAGGGTTTCCACCAAAAGTAGAACCATGCGATCCTGGTTTCATGATTTCCGTTGTTTTTTTATCTAATAAAAGTGCACCAAGTGGAAACCCGCCTCCAATTCCCTTTGCTATTGAAATCAAATTAGGCTTTAATTCTTTAACCCATTCAACAGCTAAAAATTTTCCTGACCTTCCTACACCACATTGAACCTCATCAAAAAATAGAAGTATTTTTTTTTCTTTTGCTATTTTGTTTATATCTCGTAAATAATCTTTTTTTGCTGGAGTTATACCGCCCTCACCTTGAATAGTTTCGATTAATATACCTGCGGTATTTTCATCTACTTGATCAATAATTTGATTTGTATTGTTAAAGTCAACTTGCACAAATCCATCTAGAATTGGGTCAAACCCTTCAGTTAACCCACTTTTACCACTTGCAGAAATTGCACCAAATGTTCTGCCGTGAAATGAGTTTTTGGCACAAATAATTTTATATTTTTTCTTTTTTTTTACATTAAAGTATTTTCTTATTACTTTAATTCCAGCTTCAACAGATTCAGCACCAGAATTGCAAAAAAATACACTGGAAGCAAAAGAGTTTTCAACAATTCGTTTTGCAACACTTTTTTGTAGTTTAATTTGAAAAAGATTTGAACAATGCCACAATTTTTCTGATTGTTCTTTTAATGCAGATAATAGTCCCGGATGACTATAGCCCAAACTTGTAACTCCAATACCACTTGTAAAATCTAAATATCTGGTGCCATCATCCGTATAAAGATAAACGCCATCTCCATGATCAAATTCTAAATCTAGAGGATTGTAAACTCCTAATACACCCATCTTAATTTCTTAAACCATAACCCTTTTTAAAAACAAAAATAGTCAACCATAAAACTATTACATTTGTAACTGCTAATAAAATTATACCAAAGATTAAGTTACTGTCACTATGTCCTATAAAACCATATCTAAAACCATCTATCATATAAAAAAATGGGTTCCAGTTTGCCAAAAAATGCCAAAACTCTGGCAATCTATCTATAGAATAAAATGTTCCTGAAAGAAAAGTTAAGGGAAGAATTATAAAATTTGTTATTGCAGCCATATGATCAAATTTTTTTGACCAAATACCACATAGAATTCCAAGTAATGAGAGAAGTAAAGCAGATGAAAAACCAAAATAAATAATAAAAAAAATATTTGCTAATTTAATATCAATTGCAATAAATAACATTAATAAAATTGAAATCCCAACCAAAATTCCTCTGGTCACACCGCCTAGTGCATAAGAAAATGTTAATTCTAATTCTGACAATGGTGGCATAAGTACATCAACTATATTTCCCTGAACTTTAGAAATTAAGATTGATGATGATGTATTTGCGAAAGAATTTTGCATAATAGCCATACATATTAAACCCGGGCCAAGAAATTCAGAAAAAGTATAAGAATCAGTATTTAAATAACCTCTATCTATCGAAAGAGTAAAGATTACATAAAAAAGTAAAGTTGTAATCCCAGGGGCTATTATAGTTTGAGCAAAAACGTTAAAGAATCTTTTTACTTCTTTCAAATATAGGGTGCGGAACCCAATCCAATTGAAACCTTTAAAACTTTTAATTTTTTTCATAATCTATTATATATTAATTTTTTTTTTGGATTAAATTTAAAATGATTTCTGAATACTTTAAAAAGTATTGTTCTTATTATCTATCCAGATATTCAGTTTCTAAAAAGAAATTTGAAGATATATTAAAAAAAAAAATTAGAAAAGATTTTTTTAGTAAGAAATTTGACAAAACACAATATCATCAATATTTAAATGAAATAGATAATATCGTGTCTCACTACGGTAAGCTCGGTTATTTAGATGATAAAAGATTGATTGATATAAAAGTTGACAACTTAATAGAAAAAGGTTTTTCTAGAAAAAAAATTTATTTTTATCTCAAAAAAAATTTATTTGCAGATGAATTAATAAAAGAAAAAATTTTAGATTTAGAAGAAATTGAAAACTTAGATTTTAAATTAATAAAAAATTATCTAAAAAAGAAATCATTTTTCAATAATAATTTATATGATATTTCAAAAAAAGATTACTTTGACAAAATTCTTATGAAATTGATAAAAGAAGGTTTTGATATTGAAGTAGTTAAGAAATTTTTAAGAGAAACTAAATAATGGATTTTTTAAACCTTATATTATTTGATTTAAAATCATATTTTGAATCATTTATCAAAACCCTTAATTTAATTAATATTTTAGTTTCCTTTTCTCTTTTTATCACGATTTTGCTTTTTAAGGGGGTTTTTGCAATAATAATAAGAAAGCAGTTACAATTTTTTATTTCTTTTAAAAATTTAAAGAATTCCAAAAAAATTTCAGAATCTTTCAACGGAATTATTAATTTTTTTATTTTTTTTTTAGCTTTTTTTGTTTTTTCCTTAATTTTAGATTCATCAGAAAAAGTAGATATTGTTCTTGGAAAAATTAACCTTTCACTCTTTACAATTTTTATTTTTTGGCTTGCGCAACAAATTATACAACCCTTAATTTATGGTATATCTAATATACATAAAATCTTTACTGCAGATTTACTTGAATGGATCATTAAAGCTTTAAAGGTAATAATTTTTATTCTTGGCTTTTCTGCCGTTTTAGAATTATGGGGTATTAAAGTCGGAGCAATAATAGCTGGTTTAGGTCTTTTTGGGGTTGCAGTTGCTTTAGGTGCGCAAGATTTATTCAAAAATTTAATTTCAGGAATTTTAGTTTTAATTGAAAAAAGATTTAAAAAAGGTGATGTTATTATTATTCAAAATATTATTGAAGGTACAGTTGAAAAGATTGGATTTAGGTCAACTGCAATTAGAAAATTTGATAAATCAATATGCTATATTCCTAATTTTCAATTTGCTGAAAACGCTGTAATTAATATATCAGAAACTACATACAGACGAATTAACTGGATAATTGGATTAGAATATAAAAGTTCAGTCTCTCAATTGAAAACTATTTGCAACGACATAGAAAAGTTTATTATAGCAAACCCCAGGGATTTTAAGGTCTCTAAATCAATTCCTGTAATCGTTAAGATTGATGAATTCGCAGATAGCTCAATTAATATTTTAATTAGATGTTTTGCTAATACTAATAATTACAATCAATTTGTTAGTATAAAAGATAGATTTGCTATTGAGCTAAAAAAGATTATTGAGAAAAGAAAAGGATCTTTTGCTTTCCCATCACAATCTTTATATATAGAAAAAGGAAGTTAAAAAAATTATCTTAAAAAACTTTTAACTTTCTTATCAAAATTATTCCAAACACCTTCTTTACCTTCCCAATTTCCTTTAGTTGCAACCTTTGAATATTCTGTTGCTCTTGTCTCAAAGAAGTTGGCGTGCTCAACACCGTTAAGAATTTCAGTTAACCATGGAAGTGGGTGTTCTTTAATACCAAAAAGAGTTTTCAAGTTAAGTTGTTTTAATCTCCAGTCAGCTATGTATCGAATATAGTTTTTTATATCAGTGGGTTGCATACCCTCAACCGGGCCCATTTCAAATGCTAGATCAATGAATCTGTCTTCTAAAGCTACAACGTATTCACAACAATCAATAATCTCTTGTTCTAGTTTAGGAGTCATACATTTAGTTTCTTTTATAAATTCGTGATAAAGTTTTATTACACCTTCACAATGCAAAGATTCATCTCTTACAGACCATGAAACAATTTGTCCCATTCCACGCATTTTGTTGTGTCTAGGAAAGTTTAAGAGCATTGCGAAACTCGCAAATAGCTGTAAACCTTCTGTAAAACCGCCAAACATAGCTAATGTTTTAGCGATTTCTTCATAAGAATCTATTGTAAAGGTTTGCATATAATCATGCTTATCTGCCATTTCTTGATAATCTAAAAATGCTGTAAATTCTGAGTCGGGCATACCAATCGTTTCTAAAAGCAAAGCATATGCTGCTATGTGCACCGTTTCAATATTTGAAAAAGCAGCTAACATCATTTTTACTTCCGTTGGCTTAAATACTTGTGAATATTTTTCTATATAATTATCATTTACTTCAACATCTGATTGAGTAAAAAAACGAAAGATTTGAGTTAGCAAATTTCTTTCACCATCATTAAGCTTTACTGCCCAATCTTTGCAGTCTTCACCCATTGGAACTTCTTCTGGCATCCAGTGAACTTGTTGTTGTCTTTTCCAAAATTCGAATGCCCATGGATATCTAAATGGCTTGTATGCATATGATGGTTGAAGAAGACCTGGTTTTAAATCAACGATATTTTTTTTTTTACTCATTTTTCCTCCTATTGACATGACAGACATTCATCATAGTCTGTTTTTTCTTCTTTGTTAATTTTTTTTGCTGGCCATTGAGAAGTATTGTCAGCTTCAACTCCGGCATAACTCGCCCTTTGAATCGATTTTGATCTGCAATAATAAAGACTTTTTATTCCTAACTCCCAAGATTTCCAATGAAGCATCATTAAATCCCATTTATCAACGTCTGCTGATAAATAAAGATTAATTGATTGTCCTTGACATATGAAAGGAGTTCTATCCGCAGCCATCTCTACGATCCATCTCTGATCAATTTCAAAGGCAGTTTTATAACAGCTCTTTTCTTCTTCAGATAAACTTTCAAGATGAGAAACTGATCCATCATTCTCAATAATGCTCTGCCAAACATCATCAGTATTGATTCCTTTTTTTTGAAGTAAGTCTTCAAGATATTTATTCCTAACGGTAAAAGACCCTGATAAAGTTTTGTGAGTATAAATATTAGCTGGTATTGGTTCTATACAAGCGCTTGTGCCTCCACAAATTATACTAATCGAAGCAGTTGGAGCTATTGCAAGTTTATGGCTAAATCTTGCCTTCACATTTTTTTCTTTAGCATCTGGACATGCTCCTTTTTCTACAGCAAGCAAAAGCGATGCCTGGTCTGCCTCTTTTTTTAAGTGTTTGAAAAATTTTATATTCCAGCTTTTTGCTAACGGACTTTCAAATGGTATATTTTTGCTTTGCAGAAAACTATGAAAACCCATTGCTCCAAGTCCAACAGATCTTTCCATCTTTGCTGAATAAACTGCATTTTTCATTGACTCTGGAGCATTTTTTATGAAGTCATCTAAAACATTGTCTAAGAATCTCATTATGTCTTGAATAAACATAGGATCTTTTGACCACTCATCCCATTTTTCAAGATTAACAGATGACAAACAACAAACTGCCGTACGATCTTTACCGTGTTGATCTAATCCTGTATGAAGCATAATTTCACTGCAAAGGTTGGATGTACTAACTTTTAGGCCACTATCTCTTTGGTGCTTTGCCAAAGTTTTATTTACTGTGTCAATAAATACTAGATATGGCTCCCCAGTTGCCATCCTGGTTTCTAGAATTTTCTGCCATAGTTCTCTGGCATTAACTGTTCGAAGAACTTCTTTTGTTTTGGGACTTTTTAATGCGAATTGTTTATTATGTTTCACACACTCCATAAACTCATCAGTAATATTTATACCGTGGTGTAAGTTCAAACTTTTCCTATTAAAATCCCCAGATGGTTTTCTAATTTCTAAAAACTCTTCTATTTCTGGGTGAT
>MDSZ01256102.1_pt1 | contig 19485 bp, 19 predicted proteins | sample 811201 | NCBI WGS metagenome assembly MDSZ01 (sample SAMN05326647, study PRJNA326480) | marine metagenome | isolation source: seawater | place: Indian Ocean: North | collected 2010 | reverse complement strand
TCATCGCTTCAATAAGTTCATCAAGCAATAGTTGTATAACCTTTTCAACACCTTTTTGACCATCATAGTTAAGTCCCCATAAAAGAGGTCTTCCTATTTGAATAGCATTAGCACCTAAAGCAATGCATTTTAAAATATCAGTCCCTCTTCTAATACCACCATCAACGATTAGTAACTTATCATCGCCTATCTCTTTTCTGATAGGCTCTACTTGTTTCAGAGTAGGGGAAGCAGTATCAAGTTGTCTTCCACCATGATTAGATATAATTATTCCATCAGCATTATTTTCTAGACATTTTGCAGCATCGTCTGGTCTAAGAATACCTTTCACTAATACAGGTAATTTTGAAGTTTCTTTAATCCAATCAATTATTTCAAAAGTTAGTGTTTTATCAAAAAGTAATTCATTATGCATATTCATTGATGACCCCTCATGATCATTAAATGTTTCAAAAACCGTACCTTTAAAATTACCTAAACTTAATTCATTGGGCATTTTAAATTTATTTCTCTCATCTCTTTCCCTTGTCCCTAGTTTTGGAGCATCCGCTGTAAATACAATTGCTTTGAAACCACTTTCTTTTGATTTTTTTAGCATTCTTTCCGTTATTGATCTGTCCTTAGCAAAATATAATTGAAAAAAAAGATTATTATTATGACCAGCAACTTCCTCTATGGATTTATTAGAAGATGTACTTAATGTCATAGCACAACCAAATTTTTGAGCAGCAGCAGCTGTTGCTATTTCTCCATCTTGGTGAGCCATTTGCTGCATTGCTATTGGAGCAAGAATAATAGGATTATCTAATTTTAGGTTAAGAAATTTTATTTCTGTATCTATCTTTGATACATCTCTTAGAAGTTTAGGTAGTATTTCATATGTATTAAAAATTTCTCGATTCTTTTTTAATGTAACCTCATCCCTTGCTCCTGACTTATAATAACCAGAAATAGAGGGTGGCAAATTTTCTTCAAATAATTTCTCGAGTTCAAATAAATTGAAAATTTTTTTAGGCATTTAAATCAGCCCCTCGCCACTTTCCTCCTCGACAAAGTCTCAACCCAAGCGGCTAGGGGACAGACATACTATTTTAATTTAACTATATGTTAAATAATTTTTTATATTAAAAAAATGCCTGTAAAATAAGCACATATGTTAATCGCCGAATTTCCACTCCACATTATTGGTTATATTTTTCTTGTGTATGTTATTTGTGGTTTAATAAAAGGAAGCATTGGTTTTGGTATGCCAACTGTTTCTATTTCTCTCTTGGTTTTTTTAATGGACGTCAAATTAATAATTGCTTTGATACTCATACCAACAATTATTGTAAATATTTATCAGCTTTCTAGAGGTGGTAATTTTAAAAAAATAATTCATGAGACTAAATATTTTTTATTTTTTTCTACGTTTTTTATATACCCAGGGGCATACTTATTAAAAATAATTAATTCAGATGTGATTATTTTTTTAATTGCAATTATTCTAATTACAAATTCAATTCTCTATTTAATCAATGTAAGATTTATACTTCCATTTTACCAAAAACCTCTATTACAAATATTTGTTGGATCAGTTAATGGTCTAATAATTGGAATGACAAGTATTTATACGATACCATTAATATTTCTTTTACAGTCACTTAATTATAATAAAAACACGACAATACAATTTTTAGGTATAGCTTTCTTTCTATATCCAATTGCTCAATTAATTTCATTTTCTAGTTTTGAGTTAATATCATTTAAAATAATCCAGCACTCTTTTTTGGTACTTATTCCTATTTTCATGGGTTTATTAATTGGCCAAAAAATTAGATCAATGATATCTGAACGCCTTTTCCAAAAATTTTTTTATTTAATGTTATTATTTATGAGTTTTATCATTATCATCTTTTTGATTTAATTATTTTAATCAAAGCCCAATAGTTTATAAGATTAATTGTGAAAAAGAGATTTAATACCAAAGTTATCCATTCCGGTCATAGCCCTGATAAGGAGACGGGTAGTGTAATGCCGCCGATACATCTTTCTTCAACATTCAAACAAGAGGAGCCGGGTAATTTCAAATATGAATATGCACGTACTAAAAATCCTTCTAGAGATATTTTAGAAAAACTTTTAGCTGAAATAGAATCGGGTGAACAGGCTTTTGCATTTGCATCTGGGATGTCAGCGATTAATACTATTTGTGACATTTTCGGGAATGATTACCACATTGTTTGTTCTGATGACGTTTATGGAGGAACTAGAAGACTTTTTGACAAAGTAAAAATGAATATTGACGTTACGTATGTTGATTTTGATAAGAATGTTAATTGGGATGAAATTATAAATGACAAAACAAAATTTATTTGGGTAGAAACACCATCTAATCCTTTAATGAAGATTATCGATATAAAAAATACGGTTGAAATTGCTAAAGATTTTAATTTACCTGTTATATGCGATAATACATTTGCATCTCCATATAATCAAAGACCATTAGAATTAGGCGCTGATATAGTTGTCAGTTCTTCAACAAAATATTTAGGTGGGCATTCAGATATAGTTGGCGGTTCAATAGTAATTAAAAACTCAAAAAAATATGCTGAAAAAATTTCATTTATACAAAACTCTGTTGGTGCTGTTCCCTCTCCATTTGACTGCTATTTGTTAACTAGGAGTATAAAAACTTTATCTGTAAGAATGAAACAACACAATGATAATGCAAAAAAAATAGCTGATTTTTTGAATTCTCATTCAAAAGTATCAAAAATTCACTATCCAGGCAAAGATCCAAAATATAAAGACATTGCCGAAAATCAAATGGATGGCTTTGGTGGAATGATGTCTATTATTATTGATACTGATATGAATGGAATTAAAAAATTCTTAAATAGTTTAAATCTATTTACACTAGCTGAGAGCCTAGGTGGTGTGGAAAGTTTAATTGAACACCCAGCTATCATGACCCATGCATCAATTGAAAAGGGCATAAGGGAGTCCTTAGGTATTTCAGATAATTTACTCAGACTTTCAGTTGGAATAGAAGATGTAGACGACCTAATAGCTGATTTAAAGCAAGCATTAGAACAGATTTAAAAACTTAATATGAATAAAAGTATGATTGATTTAATAGGCAATACACCATTAATCAAACTTAAATACCCCTCTGAAGTTACCGGTTGTAATATTTATGGCAAGGCTGAATTCATGAATCCTGGGGGCTCTGTAAAAGATAGGGCTGCCTTAGGAATAATTTTGGATGCAGAGAAAAACAAACTTATAGAACCAGGTGGAACTGTTGTAGAAGGTACTTTTGGAAATACAGGTATTGCTTTAACAATGATTAATAATGCCAAAGGTTACAAAACAATAATTGTTATGCCTGATGGCGCTTCACTTGAAAAAAGAGAAATTTTAAAAAATTTGGGTGCAGAGTTAAGAGTAGTAGAAACTAAGCCTTATGCAGATCCGGGAAACTACCAACACATTTCACGAAGACTTGCTGAAGAACTAAAAGAAAAGGGAGAGGGGTCTGTTATTTGGGCAAATCAATTTGACAATACATCCAATTATCTCTACCACGCTCAAACAACAGCAATAGAAATTTTCGATCAACTAGAAGGAAAAGTAGACGGATTTACTTGTTCGATTGGAACGGGCGGCACTTTAGCTGGAACATCAGTAGGTCTAAAAAAATTAAATAAAGATATAAAAATTGCATGTACCGATCCTCAAGGCGCTAGGATGTATCGTTACTTTAAAGACTCTGTCTTAGAAGTAACTGGAGACCCTTCTGAAACTGAAGGAATAGGACAATACAGAATTACAAAAAATGTGGAGGCTAGTTTGGTTGATTTATCATATCATGTACCTGACTATGAAGCTTTTGAACTTTTGTTTAAACTTATCAAAACAGAAGGTTTGTTTTTAGGCACAAGCTGCGGTGTAAATGTTGCTGGTGCTATGAAAATGGCAAAAGAATTAGGACCAGGTAAAAATATTGTCACAATATTATGTGATGATGCTTACAAGTATTTTAGTAAGATGTTCAATAAAGAGTTTTTGTTATCTAAAAAACTTCCTATGCCGGACTGGTTATAATTATTTTAACTTCGATAAGATCATTCTTCTCAAAGTATTATCTTTCAAAATATAATGATGATACAAAGCACCAAGGACATGAAGAAAAAAAAGTATTAACAATAAATTGCCTAAATAGAAATGTATTTCGTGAATATAATATTTTAAATTTCTGCTCTTCTCAAAAATTTCTGGCATTGAGATACCAAAAAAAATAACTATATCACCTTGAAAGTTCGTAAGTAAATAACCTGTTAAAGGCATTATAAAAAAAATAATATAAAAACACACATGAGAGATTGTTGCTAATTTCATAAAAATTAACTTATTTGGCATTTGATCAGGTTTAATATTAATCCATCTCCACATTAAACGAAAAATTGCTGTCAAAAAAATTAACAAGCCAAAGCTATTATGTAATGCTAATACCTCGTAATAATTCTCATAATTATCCTTCAGATTTTTTCCTAGCAAAAATGTTAAAATAATCATTATAGCCATAGCCCAATGAAAAATGATGCTAACAACACCGTATCTTAAATTGTTATTTAAAATTCCCACTTGTAGAATTATTTCACAATTTCTTCAATAATTGATAAAAATCTTTTAATAAGAAATACTTATTAGATGTATATATTTTAATTTGTTTAACTGATCATGTATTAAAGGAAATAATATTGAAGATATTTAAGATTTTTTTTATTTTTTTATTCTTTTCGTCGCAACCTAGTATTTCAAGAGATTATTTAATACTTCAGTCCACGACAAGTACAGCCAACACTGGATTATTAGAAAAATTGTCTGAGGTTTTTTTTCAGGAAAGTGGAATTGAAATAAGAGCTGTAGCTGTTGGGACAGGTATGGCAATTGAAAATGCAAAAAAAGGAAATGCAGATTTACTAATGGTCCACTCAAAATTAGATGAAATAAAATTTATAGAAGATGGATTTGGCAGTCAAAGATTTGATCTGATGTATAATGATTTTGTAATAGTGGGCCCGAGTAACGACCCTGCTAAAATTGCAAATAAAAAATCTATCAAAGAAGTAATGAAAATCTTGCATCAAGATGAAAATAAATTTATCTCTCGAGATGATAACTCAGGCACACATAAAAAAGAAATATCGCTTTGGAAGTCAACTGGGCTATCTATTCCTGATGATAGCTCATATGTCAAAACTGGAAGCGGTATGGCAAACACTTTAAATATAGCTGCTGAAATGTATTCATATGTACTGACAGATAGAGGTACTTGGTTGTCTTTTAAGAATAAAAAAGATTTAAAAATCTTATTTGATAAAGATCCATTATTGCATAACCCTTATGGATTAGTATTAATCAATAATGAAAAATTCCCTCATGTAGAATATGAAAAATCTATATATTTTGTGAACTGGTTACTTTATGGACATGGAAAAGAAATAATAAATAATCATAAAATTAATGGTGAACAGATTTTTTTTACATATGATTAGACACTAATGGATTTACAAAAAATATATGAGGCAGTTTTCATTTCTTTACATGTTAGTTTATTATCTACATTTTTTGCTTTCACTCTTTCACTTTTTTTTGGTTACTTCCTAGCCACAAATAGTTTTTTTCTAAAAAAAACAATCGTTTCTCTCTTTAATTCTCTTACATCTATCCCGCCCGTATGTGCAGGTTTGATTGTATATCTTTTGATTAGTAGGTCTGGCCCATTAGGTTGGATGGAAATACTTTATACTCCCTCAGCTATGATTATTGCTCAATTTGTTATTATTTTTCCAATTATGCTTACATTAATAATTAATAATATTGAGGACGATTATCCTAGATTTAATATGGAACTTCGTTCATATGGCGCCTCTAAAAAAGATGTTCTTTTGTTATTAGTTACCAATAAAAAAAATATTTATTTAACTATCTTACTAGTAGGCTTTGGGCGCGCAATAAGTGAATACGGCGCAGCTGCAATCGTCGGGGGTTCTATCGATCATGTTACCAGAAATATGACATCGATGATTGCTTTAGAAACTGCTAAAGGAAATATAATGGTAGGCATTTTATTGGGGTCTATTTTGATTTCTTTTTCCCTGATTATTTCATTTTGTATTAATTCTTTTAGGAACCAAAAGTAATGATTAGTTTAAAATCAGTTAATTATTCTGAAAATGAAAATGAAATTTTAAAAAATATAAACGTTGATATTATAAAAAATAAAACAACAGTGATAATGGGGAAAAATGGATCAGGGAAATCTACTCTTTTAAATTTGATAAACAAAATTTATGAACCTACTAGTGGGTCAATAATTTCTGAACTCACAAAACCAATACCAATGTTGTTTCAAAAACCAATTTTATTTGAAAGATCTGTAAATTATAACTATCACCTTCTTCATAAAATAAAAAAACATGAAATAAACAGTTACTGGTTTAATTGCTTCCAATTAGATAAAATTAAAAATCAGAATGCCTTATCTTTATCAGGTGGTGAAAAGCAAAAACTTTTTTTATCAAGATTAATGAGTTTTAATCAAAATAATCTTTTTCTTGATGAGCCAAATCAAAATTTGGACTTGGAGAGTGAAAAGTTATTAATTAAATTACTTAGAGAAGAAAAAATTACAAAAACAATCGTAATGACTCTTCATGATTTTGAAATAGCTAAAAATATTGCAGATAATATCATATACCTTGATCAAGGAAGGGTTTTATATAATCTTAAAACATTGGATTTTTTTGAAGTTTTTAAATATTAAATATTAAAAATAATCTATTAGAGGATAGATATAGTAAAATAACTTGTGTTAAAAACTATTTTTGGTTTTCTTTTCATCCCTACTTTCGCTTTCGCGGGGGATCATTTTATCTCTGAAAGACAAAATTCAATGCAAGATTTTAATAAAAATATGAGACTTGCTAACCAAATGATTAATGAAGGACAGATTGATGATGATCTTGCAAATGTTTATGAAAAAATTGAAAATATCATGAAAGAGTATCCTACTTTATTTCCAGACAGTAGTTTTAAGGGTAGAACCAAAGCAAGCATTGATATAATTGATAATCGAGATGCATTTAATGAGATAGCTTTGAAAGCGCAAGAGTGGGCATCTCTCGCTAAAATTGGTTCTCAAAATAATGACATAGAATTAGTTCAACAAAATCACCAAAACTTATTTAGTAGTTGTAAAAGCTGTCATTCAAGATTTAAAGACTAAAATTAAAAACAATAGATTGTGAGTTTAAGTGAAATACTTTTTAATCTCTGGCTTAGACACAAGATGAAAAACCAAGCCACATAAAAGAAAAAAAGTTGCAATAATGTAATTGCTCAAGCTTGCACTATATTGATAAGTAAAAACGAAACTCGATATACCTACAGATATCATAAAAATTTTTAAAAAATGTATCGGGTACACTTCCTTAGCGGCATTTACAAGATACATATAAGCATAATAAACAAAAGTCATGAACACCGCTATTCTAACAGCCTGCATCCTAAAATAAGGTATTTCGTTTTCTTCTGCTATTGTGAAAGGAAAGTAAATTTGAATACCTAATACAGCACATATACCTAAAAGAATTGCCCACAAGGCTAAAACTAGAACAAGAGTTTTACTTATAAATCTCAGCATTGTCTTAAACCTATACATTAACATCATTAAAGATTTTATTAAGATAAAAAAAGCTATATAAATAAGCGTTAATGAAATTTAAATCATTAAATATACAAGAAAGTTTAGAATTAATAGATAATGGGGCTCTAATTATAGATGTTAGAGAAAAAGATGAGTTTGATAACTTTCACATTAAGAATGCATTCTTAATACCCTTATCGCAAATAACTTCTGCAAAAGTCCTTGAGATTAATCCCGAAAAAAAAAAAATTATAATTCACTGTAAGTCAGGTGTTCGTTCAAAACAAGCTGCAAATATTTTAGTTGATGAAAATTATCCTGGTGAAATTTTTGAAATGGATAAAGGCATTATAGATTGGATAACAAATAATCATCCGGTAGTTATACAAAACTAATTAGCACTATCCAAAATAATTTGTATTAATCATATAGTAGATCATATAAATAATCAGTCCTGATATTAAAACAATAAGGGGAATTGTAGATATCGTAAAAGCCTCTCTGAATTTTTTATTAAATATAAGTAAACTGGCTAAAAGTAAGATAATTAGAATTAACACTAACCTGATCATTTTTTTATTACTTTATATTATGATGATTTTATAAATTTTTACTATTCTATATGCTCTATTTTCTCTATAAATAATCTCAATGACAAAAATTAAAATTGCAATTGCTGGTGCCTTGGGGAGAATGGGAAAAAATCTCATTAATTCCGCTCATTCTAATGAAAATGTAGAGATTATCGGTGTATTTGATGCCTTAGAAATACCTAATGACTTTTTGAATTCAGTTGGTTTAAGTGAAAAAACTATATTAGATAAAGAGAAATCATTTAAATCAGCAGATGTAGTAATAGATTTTACATCTCCAAAAGCATTATTTTCATTCTCAGAGAGTGCAGTTGCTACTAATACATCCTTGGTTATAGGAACCACGGGGTTGGAAGAAAAACATTTTAAATTGCTCAAACAGACAGGAAAAAGTACTAAAGTTTTTTATGCACCAAATATGAGCTTTGGAGTTAATTCCTTTTTTGATTTAGCTAGAAGGGCTGCATCCCATCTTAAAAGATTTGATGTTGAAATTATTGAAACCCATCATCGATTCAAAAAGGACTCTCCCAGTGGTACAGCAATCAAACTAGGTGAAGAAATAGCTGATGAATTAAACTTAACAAGAGATCATTTTAATTTTAGTAGGCAAAAAGAACAAAAAGAAAGAAGTCAAAATGAAATTGGTTTTTCTTCAGTTAGAGGTGGAAATATTCCAGGAGAACACACAGTTATTTTTCATGGGGAAAATGAAAGTATAGAATTAACCCACAAAGCATATAACAGAAAAATTTTTTCAGATGGTGCCATTGAAGCTGCAATTTGGCTATTTAGTCAAAAAAATGGTTATTATAATTATAAAGATATGCTTTAGAAACTTCTTGACTTATACCGATCAATTATTTTTTTAAGTTTAAGTCTTCTTTGAGGGCTTAAAAATTGTGCAAAGATATTTTTTTTTCCTGCATATTGAACTGATAAATTACCTTTCTCATTTTTGACTTTTGTCCAGTGTAAATTATAGTTCTTATTATCAACAATTTTTTTATCATCTATTTTTTGAATTTGCATTTGATTATCATTCAAAATAACTCTCTCTCTTTTTTTGCTATAGCGAATATAAAAAAGTGTACAAATTACTAATAATAGAAACTCTACCATTCCAAATATTAAAATTGGCCAAGCACCAACTAATAGAAATCTGGCACCTATAAAGAAGATTAAACATCCAGTAATAATTAAAAAAAAGATAATTTGTATGTGATTTAGGCTCTTATTTGGTTTAATATCTAACTGTTTTTTCATTTTGAATACATCAACAATAAATCAAATTTTCTCAAAATTATCAAAAGCTATTCCTGCACCAAAATCTGATTTAACATACATTAATAATTATACTTTACTTGTAGCTGTAGTCTTATCAGCACAATCTACAGATGCTCAGGTTAACAAAGCAACTTCTGATCTCTTTAAAAAATACGACTCACCTGAAAAGATAGTTCAATTGGGGTTATCTGGTCTGATCAACTATGTAAAAAGTATCGGTTTATATAATGCAAAAGCTAAAAATATCATTTCTTTATCAGAAATTTTGATTGAAAAACACAATAGCCGAGTCCCTAATGATTTTGAGATGCTATGTGAACTTCCTGGTGTAGGGAGAAAAACCGCAAATGTTGTAATGAGTGTTGCTTTTGGTCATGCTACCATTGCAGTCGATACTCATGTTTATAGGCTTTCACGAAGATTGAATCTCAGCATAGGAGATACTCCAGATAAAGTAGAGATGGATTTAATGAATGTTGTGCCTACAAAATATAAAAAGTCAGCTCATCATCTATTAATTTTACATGGGAGATATACTTGTAAAGCTAGAAACCCCCTATGTGAAATATGTGTTATATCTAAAGAATGCATACATTATAAGAATGTTATTTATGGAAAAATAAAAAATATTCTGTAAAACATTTAAAGATCATTGGCATGAAAAAAGTTAAAAAAATATTAATAGCTAATAGAAGCGAAATCGCTATACGAATATCTCGTGCAGCTACTGAGCTAGGTTATAAAACAGTTTCTATTTATTCTTACGAAGATCGTTTTGCACTTCATCGTTTTAAAACCGATGAGAGTTATCTAGTTGGTTCTGGTCTTGGCCCAATCCAAGCTTACTTAGACTATAAAGGCATTGTTCAAATTGCATTGAATTCAGGTTGTGATGCCATTCATCCAGGTTATGGCTTTTTATCTGAAAACCCTGAATTTGCAGATGAATGTGTAAAACATAATATTTTATTTGTTGGTCCATCATCAAAAATTATGAGGTCTCTTGGCAACAAAGTAGAAGCAAAAAAAACTGCTATTAAAGCAAAAGTTCCTACTATCCCATCTACTGGTCCTTTGCCGAGAGATATCAAAAAATGTAAGACTCTTGCTAAAAAGATAGGGTACCCAATAATGTTAAAAGCATCTTGGGGCGGTGGTGGCCGAGGCATGAGAGTGATTAAAAAAGAGTCAGAATTAGAAAACCAAATTAACACTGCAAGAAGAGAAGCTAAAAGTGCTTTTGGCAAAGATGATGTTTTTTATGAAAAGTTAATTGAAAAGGCTTTCCACGTTGAGGTTCAAATTATTGGAGATACCCATGGCAATATTGTTCACCTTTATGAAAGAGATTGTTCTCTACAAAGGCGTCACCAAAAGGTAGTAGAGAGAGCCCCTGCAGCTTATTTAAGCGATAAAGAAAGAAATTTAATTTGCGAAGCAGGAGTGCGCATAGGAAAACAAGTTAACTACTCTTGTGCGGGTACAGTTGAGTTTTTAATGGATGCAAAAACAAGAGATTTTTTCTTTATTGAAGTTAATCCTCGTGTTCAAGTTGAACATACTGTTACCGAGGAGATAACAGGTATTGATATAGTTAAAGCACAATTTTTATTAGCTGCTGGTGCAAAAATTGGCGATAAAGTCTGTGGGGTGCCACTTCAGGAAAATATTCATATGAGAGGACACGCAATACAATCCCGTGTTACAACTGAAGATGCAGCTAAAGATTTTGCCCCAGATTATGGTAAAATTAGCGTATATCGGTCTGCAAGCGGCCATGGTATTAGATTAGATGCTGGAACTGCTTCAACAGGAACTGTAATTACTCCATATTATGACTCTCTTTTAGTTAAGGTTACTGCTAAAGGACAATCCCCAATTGAGGCAAGAGAGAGAATGGATAGAGCTTTAAGTGAATTTAGAGTAAGAGGAGTTAAGACAAATATTCCCTTTCTTTTAAAATTAATAAATCATCATAGCTTTGATAAGTTTAGTTATCACACAAAATTTATAGATAGTGAAAAAAGCTTATTCGAATTTTCTGGCAAAAAAGATAGAGCTACTAAAACTCTCAATTTCCTTGCTGAAGTTATAGTTAATGGTAATACTGAAGTAGCTAATAGACCAAAACTTCGTGAAACGACACCTGCTAAGCTCTCAGATTTTGGTATTGCTAAATCAAAAAAAGCACAACAAGCAGTCGGTAAAATATTTAAACAAATACTGGATGAAAAAGGACCCCAAGAAGTTGCAGCAGCTGTTTTAAAGCAAAAAAAATTATTAATAACTGACACAACATTTAGAGATGCTCATCAATCCCTTATTGCAACTCGAATGAGAACACAAGATATGTTAGGCATTACAGATTTATATGAAGAACGTTTAAAAAACTTATTTTCAATAGAGTGCTGGGGCGGTGCTACTTTTGATGTTGCTCTTAGGTTTCTCAAAGAAGATCCTTGGGAGAGATTAGAAAAACTTCGTGAACAAATGCCATCAGCTTTGTTACAAATGTTATTTAGAGGCTCTAACGCATTAGGCTATACAAATTATCCTGATAATGTTTTGAGAAGATTCATTCAATTATCTGCCAAATCAGGAATTGATGTTTTTAGAATTTTTGATGCTCTTAATTGGATTGAGAATATGAAAGTATCAATTGATGAGGTATTAAAGTCAGGAAAAATTTGTGAAGCTTCTATTTGTTATTCAGGCGATCTTTCATCTACATCTGAAAAAAAATATACACTCGATTACTATATCAAAATGGCTGAAAAACTTGAAAAAATGGGTGTACATTTCTTAGCAATTAAAGATATGGCAGGTCTTTGTAAGCCTAAAGCTGCTAAAATACTTTTCAAAGAACTTAAAAATAATGTCAAAATACCAATACACTTTCATACACATGACACCAGTGGCAATGGCGTTGCAACTTTACTAAATGCATCAGAAGCAGGTGTAGATATCGTTGATGTAGCAATTGACTCTTGGTCAGGGTTTACATCGCAGCCTAGCTTTGGTGCACTCGTTGAGTCACTTGATGGCAATCAAAGAGATCCTAAAATTTCCTCTGCTGTTGTTAGAACTGCAGCAAACTATTGGGAAGGTGTCAGAAAACAATATCAGCCTTTCGAAAGTAAAGCTCGAACAAGTATGTCTGAGGTATACTTGCATCAAATGCCAGGTGGCCAATATACAAATTTAAGAGAACAAGCAAAATCTATGGGTATAACTGATGAAAGATGGCCAGAGCTTGCATCTATGTATGCTGAGGTGAATAAAATTTTTGGTGACGTAATTAAAGTAACACCAATCTCTAAAGTAGTAGGTGATATGGCGATTTATATGTTGGCAAATAATATTCAAATATCAGATGTCTTAGATCCAAAGAAAGATGTGGGGTTCCCCGCTTCAGTTATAGAATTTTTTAGCGGCCGTTTAGGGCAGCCTTATAAAGGCTTTCCAAAAGTTTTACAAAAGAAAATTTTAAAAGGTAAAAAACCTATTTCATATCGTTTTGGCTCTAAACTACCTTCGCTAAATATTAAAAATAGATCTAAAGAGTTAGAAAAAAAATATAAAGATAAAATTTCTGAGAAAGATACACTTTCACAAATATTTTTCCCTGAAGTTTTTGATGAATATATAAAACATAAACAACATTTTGGTAACACAAGTGTAATTCCAACATCTAATTATTTTTTTGGGATGAACACAGGAGAAGAAATTTATGTCTCAATTGAACCGGGCAAAACTCTAATAATTAGATATTTTACTCTTAGTGAGCCCAACGAAAATGGCTATCGAACTGTATATTTTGAATTAAATGGTCAGCCCCGTTCAGTTGATATTAAAGACCATTCTATTGCTGTTGATGATCTAGCTAAAGAGATGGCAGATCCAAGTAATAAAGAACACGTTGCTGCACCTATTCCTGGATTATTAGTAGATGTATCTGTAACAGAGGGCCTCAAAGTACAAAAAGGAGCTAAACTATGTACAATTGAAGCAATGAAGATGGAAACAGTAATTTATGCTGATCAGTCGGGGACAGTCAAAAAACTATGTGTAAATGCTGGTGAAAATATTGACGCTAATCAGTTATTATTTGTTATAAAATAATTCTTTTCATTTAACAAAATGTGTTATTTTTAGATAGTGCCAAAAAAAATAGTTACTGCTAAACATAGAGGTTTTTGCGCAGGTGTAGAACGCGCTGTTGAAATAGTTGAGAAGAGCTTATCCAAATTTGGAGCTCCAGTATATGTACGTCATGAAATTGTTCATAATAAATTTGTTGTAAATAATTTGAAAAACAAAGGAGTTGTTTTTGTTGAGTCTTTGGATGAAATTCCTGCTGGAACTAAACAGCCTGTAATTTTTTCGGCTCATGGAGTTGCTCAAAGAGTTATAGAAAAAGCTAAAAATTATAATTTAGTTTTCTACGATGCTATTTGTCCTTTAGTTAGCAAAATACATAAAGAAATAATTCAGCTAGAGTCTAATGGATACCAGATTATTATGATTGGGCATGAAGGCCATCCTGAGGTAGAAGGCACAGCAGGTCAATTAAGGGATGTAGGCAATTTAACACTTGTTCAGGAAATATCTGATGTTGAAAAACTATATTTTTCTAAAGATCAAAAAATAGCTTATATCACCCAAACAACATTATCCGTATTAGACACTCAAGACATAGTTGACGCTTTAGAGATTAAATTTCCTGAGATATTAGCACCAAAAAAATCTGATATTTGTTATGCAACATCTAATAGACAACTTTCTGTTGAGGAGATGGCAAAAGAGGTAGAGGCTATTTTTGTTATTGGGGCTTTTAATAGCTCTAATTCAATTAGGTTAGTTGAAACTGCAAAAAGATTTGGATGTAAACATAGTGAACTTGTTGAAAATATTGATGATTTTGATTATCAAAAACTCAGCAATTTTAAATCAATTGGCCTTACTGCTAGCGCATCAGCTCCGGAAGAGCAATTAAACTTATTTATAAAAAGAGCAAAGAAAAATTTTTCTCTTGAAGTCACTGATTTCAAAGAAGATGAGAACATTGTATTTAAAGTTCCAAACTTTCTAAATTAAATTTTTTTCTATAAAAAAAATCAATTAAAGTCATATGGGGTAGAGTTAAAGCAGCTAAACCAATAAAAATAGTTTTAACGAATGACTCGCTGAATGTGAAATTATTATTAAGGTAAATTATTGCAACGCACCCCATTATCCATGTAAAAATAGTAAATAAAATTGTTGAATTTAAAATAAATTTTTTGTTGCTAAGATATTTTTTTGTATCTCGAAGTATTGCATTAACATGTTTGATAGTATGTACAAAACAAAAATATAAAGCAAATCCTGTTAGTGGGTCGACTTGCGATATTATTAAAAGTATTATAAACATTTCTAGCACACCCCATCTCATCTTTTTAATGCTTAAAGCATAATTGCAATAAATTACTATCAATATCGCAAAAATAAAATAAGGAATAAATAAAAAATTTTTAAAGAAAAAGAAATCTTCACTCGAAAGAAATGAAAAAATTGTGAATGTTTCTTCAGTGTGAAAAAAGATAATTCCAAAAACTATATTCATTCCATGTGTAAAAGTTATTAACCATTTATATTTAGTAATTTTTAAAAAAGACCAATCACACAGACCGAAATGCACAACACTCATTCCTAAGAATAAAAGTAATGCTATTGTAGAAAAATAAATCCAAAATATGATTACTGCAAAGGAAAATAATAAGTACCAAAATATAAAAATATAAAATTGTTTTTTTGATTTGTATCCTAAAAGAGCTGCTACGGCTCCATCAAATGAACCATGCGGTACCCCAATAAAAGAAACTAAACAAAGTGCAATTATGGATATGAGACTTAGTTCATACATATTTTTATAATGAACTTAATAGACTCTTAATAAAACCAATTTTTGGCATAGAAAAAATTACTTTTAATTTAACTTTGGTATTAGCTATGCCCATCATAAAAGACGCAAACTCAGATCCATTCAGAGAATTTGCCATTTTTATAAAAATTTCATCATTTTTATTACTATTTTCAAGATATTTTACAAAAACTTTATCCATCCATTTATCCCAAAATGAATGATAATATTTTTCTTCATTTAAAATTTTTTTTAAGAAGAAAGAAAAAGCATAACCTGAAGAAATCTTTGTTGCACCATCTCTAGTTCCGATATTTATATAATTTTTAGAACTTTCGGATTTAATTTCAAACATTGGTAAAATACCTTTTTCTATATCTATTATTTTAAATATATCAATTTTTAAAATATTTTTTGTGTAAATATTTATTTGTTCTTCATACCACTCATCTTTTAAAATATTTTTTGAAAATACCGTTGACTCAACAAGTAATCTTTTATCATCAATTGGTAAAACATACATGAAATGCAATCCTTTATCCTGATTTACTCGAAAATCCATTAATTTTGCTACAGTTTGATTATGAGACGACTCTGTTTGGATTAAGTGTCCAATGAAATGTTGTTTTAAGCTATCATCCTTTGGTAAGACACCTCTAGAGTCATAAATTTTTTTTGCCAAAATTTGTTCACCATTTTCTAATGATATTAAATACCCCCCATTTTGTTTCTTAATACTCGACACATAGCTTAGTTTAAAAGAAAAATTACTTAGTTTTTCCAAGCAGTAATTTCTCCAATCTCGAAAACGAATTACACTATAAGGCATATTAATGCTTTCATGATTAATCTTTGTTTTATAATTAATAAACTCCCAATTTTCCCATTTTTGTGTAGTTAAACCCTCAAATTGTTTCATCCAGTCAGTCATCCAAAAAGCAAAGAAATTGTTTCTTTCATCATTAAAATTTTTGTCTATACCAATTATAGAGAGTGAGCTATTTTCATATTTTATCTTTAATGTAGAGAGACTACTGGCTCCTAATCCGATAAAAGCTATATCAAATGTCTTCATTATCAAACTTTTCTCTCAGGGTTTTATAAGATTTATGCAAATATCTTAAAAACAAAAACTCCGGTATTGAAATTATAGCAACATATATCTTGTTAAAATTATTTAGGAAAATTCTTTTTGAACTATATTCGTAATTATTTTTTTTTATTTTTTGACCTATCTCCCTGTAGATTTTTGCTGCAAAAAAAATACCTAATCTTGTTTTGAAAGGAATGTACTTCATTCCATTGAGCCCATTTAAATAATAAAGCTCAGCTAAATTTAATAATTTTTTAATAGCTTCTTTGATCTCTTTTTTTTTAGGAGTGGTTGTTGGATTTTGTAAGTCTTTAATTTCAATATTACCTAACCACTCTTTGGGTAAATATATTCTGCCCATTTTTGCATCTTCATAGATATCTCTAGCTATATTAGTAAGTTGCATAGCTATACCAAGATCTATTGCATTTTTTTTTGCACTTCTTTCAGTAACTAATATAAGAGGAGACATCATTAGTCCTACAGTACCAGCTACCTGGTAAGAGTATTCAATCAATTCATATTCATTTTGAATTTCAACTTTTTTTTGATCTTTTAAGAGCCCTTTAATTAAATCCTCCAAGAAGTTTAATGGTATTTTATTTTTTTCGAAAAACTGTTTTATAGGGTGGCTATAATCATTTTTGATTCTATCAAATTCTCTGATCAATAAATCAGACTGGTCATATAAATCATCATCTGCAAGATCATCAAAGTATCTGCATATACTATATAACTCTGATGCTGCAGATTTACTTTGATTTGGTAGAAAAAAACTAGCCCAGTAAAAACTTTTTCCGTGTTTTTTCAGAGATTTGGGATCATATGAATATTTCTTCACTGACTTTAATTAGCAACCAAAATCTTTAATTATCAATTTTTCTACTACTTTGGCTGAACATAAAACCCCCGGTATTCCAGCCCCCGGATGTGAACCGGCAGTTGAAAAATATAAATTAGAAATTTTTTTATCTTTATTATGATAACGAAACCATGCAGATTGAGAAAAAATCGGGGCAATAGAGAATCCCGCACCATGCATAGATCGATAATCATTTTTAAAATCTTGTGGTGTCATCCAGAAATCTTCCTCAATGTTATTTTCTAAATTAGGCATAATTGTTTCACTTAAAGCTTTTACTATTTTATCTCTTAATATTTTTCCCTCTTTCTCCCAATTAATATTTGCTTGTAGATTTGGAACTGGACAAAGAACATAAAAGCTATCTTTGCCAGTAGGTGCAAAAGTCTGATCTGTGGCTGTAGGTCTATGAAGATAAAGTGAAAAGTCTTCTGTTAAGATTTTATTTTCAAATATATCTTTAAGCAATTCTTTATATCTTTCAGCCAACCAAATAGTGTGATGGGCAACATTATTATATTGTTTCTTACTGCCAAAAAATAAAACAAATAAACCCATCGAATAATGAGTAAACTTTTCAGATTTAATAAGACCATAATTTCTAAATTTTGAATCAAGCATTTCTTTATACACAGTAGGTGGATCAGCGTTGCAAATAACTGCATCTGCATTTATTTCTTCGCCCATTGTAGTTTTTAATTTTGTTACTTTGTTGCCCTCTGTGATTATTTTTTCTATGTCAGTGTTTTTTTTTATAACTATTCCTTGCCTTAACATTAATTTTTCAATTTCTCGAACAATTTTTCCTGTTCCACCCATACAAAAGAACACCCCCCATTTTCTCTCTAAATAGTGAATTAGGGCGTATATTGATGTGGTTGTAAATGGATTTCCTCCAACTAAGAGAGGATGAATAGAAAAAGCCTTTCTTAAAAATTCATTTTTAAGCTTACTATTTACTAATTGACTAACTGTTAAATAACTTTTGAGTTTTAACAAAGAGGGTATCTGCTTTACCATATCCCAAAAAGATAAAAAAGGTCTGTCGGATAGCTTCTCAAAACCAATATCAAAAATTTCTTTGGACGTTTTAATTAGATCTGCATATCCACTAATATCTCTTTCATCAAATCTACTAATTTCAATGTTAGTATCTTTAATTGATGGCCTGTAATCGAAAGTCTTTCCATTATGAAAGTAAAACCTGTACCATGGGTCTAGAGGCACAAAATCTAGATAGTCAGACAGTTTTTCATCGAACATCTCAAATAACTCATCAAACAAAAAAGGAGCTGTAATTACTGTTGGTCCTGCATCATGCCTGTAACCTCCTTTTTGAAAAACCCTCGCTCTTCCACCAAGCATATTTTGTCTTTCTATAAGGGTTACCTCAAATCCGAGCTTTTTACATCTCAGGGCAGCCGCGAGGCCACCAAATCCACCACCAATAACTGCAATTTTTTTGTCCAACTTAAATAAGATATACGGATTTTACAAAAAAAAAACCAGGCAAGTGAACTTGCCTGGTTAAATTAAATATTATTAATTATTAAGCTTTTTTGCTAGATGCTGTAGCAGCAGCCCAAATAACTGCGACAAAAGCAATCTTATTAACAACGTCAGCTATGTTATAGATTACGTTTAGAGTTACAGCGTCAGCTCCTCCAGTTAAATAACCGAAGAAATATCCTAAAGGATAAATAGCCCAACCAATTGTAACAATCCATCTCATTGTGTTGAATGCTGTTTGAACAGCCGCAGGACATTTATCCGCAGCAGCTTTACCAGCTTCACCAGCAAAAATTTCATATAGGATGTATGCCCAACCAGCTAGACCTACAATAAATCCTGCCCATGCATTGATGAAGCCAGCTTCACCCATGTATCCAGCAACAAGCATAACTAAAGTACCAATTAATAGTCTCCAGAAAATACCAGCTGATACCGCAGCAACAGCAGCAAGAATAATGTAGAATTCAATCATCTGTAAAGGAACAGTGATTAACCAGTCAACATATCTGTAAACAGTAGGTGTATCACCTGTTGTTACCC
>MDSZ01186931.1_pt1 | contig 19492 bp, 20 predicted proteins | sample 811201 | NCBI WGS metagenome assembly MDSZ01 (sample SAMN05326647, study PRJNA326480) | marine metagenome | isolation source: seawater | place: Indian Ocean: North | collected 2010 | reverse complement strand
TGCTCCATAAGTAGTATCAGCTATTTTTTCTAATCCTATTTTTTGATCAGGGTTTCTAGCTGTTTCTGCAAAATAGTTTTCTAAACCTTCATTTCCTTCTACAAATTTATCATAGATTAAATTTCCTGCTCTTTCCGTAAGTGATTTTCCAAATCCTAAACCTTCATCAACCATTCTTGTTAATGGTTCTACCCCAAAAATACTTGCACCTTTTAGTATATTTTTACCTCCTTTTAAAACATTAAGTGTTCCTTGCTTTAGTTTAGCTATATCATCAGAGAAAATAGTTTTTCCGTAATTTTTACCACCTTTGTATCTTCCTTCAGAATCAAAATCTTGAGTAGTAATAGTTCGTTGAGGTGCAGGTTTTTTGCCTTGACCAATATTTTCTAGTTCTCTTACAGCATCGCGACTTGCTTTAGACCTAAGGTCTAATGTTCCGTCTGCTTTTCTTTTAAATTGTGGTTCTGGATTTACAGGCTTTGGGGTTGTATTAGTTTGTGCATTAACAGTTTTTTGCCTATTTAATGCATCGTTTTCAGCTATTTGTTGTTGAAGTGGTGTAAGTTTAGTATTTGGATTCTTTGCAGATCCACCTGTCTGGCTAGCTACAAAACCACTACCTAATCCAAGCCCAGCTAGGGTTAGATTATTGTTTTTATTTCTTTCAGCTTCTTCAGCTAACTTCTGTATGTCCTTAGTTACATTTAGGGTGGCCATGGCTTATTTTATCATTTGGTTTTTAAAAGTTTCTATCTGTGAGCTAGATAGCTTAGATAGCTCTGGTCTATTTTTTACATAGATTAAATTGTTCATTTGGGAATCAAGGTTTAAGTAATGATCATTATGATGAATAAGGTTATTATTCCAATAATATAAATAAAGAGGAACAAAACGAATATGATCTTTACACAGTTCTATTACTGGGTATATAAATGCCATATCACTAGCTTCTCTTATTAGTTCATTATCTTTATAGTAATTAGATTCATCTACAGCGTAATACAACCAAGCTCTAAACATTCTGAGATGATATGGTAAATCTTCTCTTTTAATATTTTGATCTTTTTGATTGGCTCTTTTAACTGCTTCTTCATATAAAGAAAACGCAAAATATATGTCTTCTCCCAAACCTCTAATTCGTTTTAATTCTTTTACAACACATGAGTCAATTAAGCGATCATCACCATCTAAAATACAAATCCATGAATTAGGGTTTTTAACATACTTTTTGACAACAGTCATTTGATTAAAAGCAGAAGATCCAGTCCTAGATTCGTTTACATGAAGAATAGCATTATTTAATAGATTTAAATTTTCATTTATAAATCTTACAGTTTCATCATTAGATGCATCATCAATAAAAATAACTCCAAAATCTTGATCACTTTGTTCAGTTAAAGAGTTAATACATCTTTCTATATACGCATCGCAATTATAGGATGTAACAATAAATATAATTTTATTATCCATAATTTATCTTAGCTTGTGTTCAGGTGCGTTTGAAGATGCACCTGCCCAATCTCCTAGAGGATGATAATATTGATAATAACTTACACCTTGAAATGATCTAACCAGCCTTTCCATTCCAGGAATTATTATAGGGCTGTCATTTGTTATTGCTCCAACAGCATCATTATCAGCTATAAAATTATCCCTAGCAGTTTCGTAGTCTTCAAGTGTTTGGTATGACCCTCCAAAATTTCCGTAAGCAGGAATGTAAAAATCTCCAGTTCCAAACCAATTTGGATTAGTAGTTAAAATAGATCTTCTTGTATATGTTGAGTATCCTGCATCAGCTAAGGTTAATGTAAAGTTAGCTGTATATTCTCCAGAAGTAACAGTTGCTGAAGCTGTAGATTGGTTATAATCATCACTCGTTAATGCTATTGGTGCTCTAGCTTCAGAAAATATAACATCTCCAATATCATAATAAAGAGATCCAGTTTGAGCTCTTTGTCCCCAATCTGTTCTTCCCTGAAAATAAAATGCAAAACAATATTTTTTGTTACCACTAATATTAGGACAATAACTAAAAGCAGGAGATACTCCTGCAAAATGTTCGGAGTTTACAGGAGCATTGTGCTGATAACTTAAATTATAAAAAATAGAAGAATCAGATGTTACAAATTGTGTTTCTACATTTTCGTGTTTTCTATTATCAAAACCTTGCACAGGGAAATTATAATTTGTTCCCTGCCATCTGTATCCTTCAGCTTTGTAATACCACTTAATTGCTTCCTCTCTATTAAAAACTTTACTATTAGTATTTCCTATAATCAAATTATTTGATCCAAAGTTTACAAATATACCATATCCATCAAAGTCTGAGATATTACTAGAAGTAACTGTAACAGGATATACACTACTGTCATCGTAAGCATTAGTTGCACCAACTTTTAACGCTATGTAATGATGTCTGGGTACAATTGGATCTGACATAATTAACCAAGTTGCACTCTTATTGTTTCAGCATTTCCACTGTCATTAACAATGACAATATCTCTTGTGCCAGCAGTAGAACCACCACCACCATCTCCTGCAATAGTGTCAGTTCCTTGTTGACCTTTAGGCTGAAGTATATCTACACCATCTTGCGTAATATCTGACTCATAATCTGATTTATTAGAATCAGGCTTGTATCCTGTATCTACATCTCCTGTTCTTGCTTCAGCATCTGACTCAGCTTTTTCTTGCTCTGCTAATAATTGTTGTTCAACAGCTTTCTGTATTTCTTCAATTATTTTATCTCTCTCTTCTTTGAGCCTTCTTTTCTCTTTGGTACTACTAGCTCCTTGTATAGCATCTTTGTAAAAATCTTTTACATCCCTAGTACCTTCAAAACTAGTTGTTCCATAACTAGTATCTGTTGTATAAACAGACTCATCTAAATCTCTGGATTTAGATCTAGCTTCTTTTTTTAAATCTCTTTCTTCTTCCGTTAGCTCGGAGTATCTTTGGTCAAAAACAGATTCTGGTTCTTCTTGATCATCTTCGTACATTATTCAATACCTATAGGATTTATATCTGCAACAACAACTTTTTTCATATAATAGGCTGTTCCGTCAATGTCGTCAAATGCTCTTTGTATCTGAACATCTAAAGTATATCTTTTACCCAAAGGATTTGGAGGGCCTCCCTTGATTTCTATTCTACCAGTTGCACCATTATCTACTTGCCTTCCTTCTAGGAAAAACCCTGCTTGTGGAATTGTAATAGCACTACCAGCATTTGTTGTAAGACTTATAGTTTGGTTAGTGCTTGCACCACCAGTAGCTCTATTTTCTCCAAACCCAAATGACTCTTCTCTTGTTGGTTCAGTAAATGTAATTGTTTTTACCTGATCTATTGGATTACTAATTGCTTGAGTTGTACTAAAATCATCTGCAGTTGTAAGTTCAGTATAAGTATTAGCACTAAAAGGATCGTTATCTCCTGAGCTATCTATTTCTTTTATTAAAGATGTCCATGTTTCATCCCAAGGTAAATTACCATTGCTTGCAGAGAATGCTTGTGTAGTCCAATTTGTTTCGCTAGCTGGGCGAAATGGTCTAGCTCTTTGCCATTCTCCTGTATTTCCTGCTTGGAATGCTCGTCTTACTGATCCGTAATAATCATATACACCTACATATCCCTTATATGTAGTTTTTGTTTGCATAACCCATTTGTTTGCATAATTAGAATCTACATTATAAGCAATTCTAAAGGTAGTTGTGCCTCTTATTTCTGTAGGTTTATTTCTTATTACAATACCTGACCATACATTTACCGTATGTACAATATCATAGGTAAACGGAAATGATCTTAAATGAACTGGTTTACCATTTAATGTATCTGTTGTTTCATCAATAGCTATATCCTCAAGAACTAAAACGCCACCTCTATAGTTATATGGAAATGTTTTGACTTCTACACCATTTACTTTGGATGATTCTCTGGTTCTTACACCACGAATACCTTGGGAGTTATAGTAAGCAGGTTTTAAATTTCCATTGTCATCAATGAAAGCATCAACATGAGATTCTTTTTGTGCAAATTCTCTAGGAGACCAAAATCCCTGATTTGTTGTAGTATCTGCTACTAAAGAACTATTTACTTTTTTCTTATAAAAATCACCTGTAGATGATTCATCTAGTTCTGCAGATGTTTGATAAAATATTTGAACCTGTGCATTTACTTTAGTTTCAACAGGAGACTGTATTTTCGGAAACACATGATTATGTTCGTTTACCAAATCTACAACTCCTGGCAAAATAAAAGGAGATATTTGATGATATTGATAATTTAATTTTTCTGCTCCATTAGAATTGGTCAAAGAATTACCATCCTTATCTGTGTATATTACTACAGTAGTTAATGGTATACCTAGTTTCCTGTTTACTGATTCAGATATTTTAACACCATTTGATAACAGCGTAGATACTTCTGTAGGAACTGACGAACCTAAATATTGATATGTAGTTGACTTAACTCCTTCATTGATAAGCCTTTCTGTTTTATTCAAAACTCCGTACTCTACATAAGTCTTAACTAATCTAGTACAAGTTGTTCCGTTTTCTACATCAAAATTTTGTAGATAAAGTGTTTTACTATTTACTGTTATTGTATCTGTCCCAACAAGTAGTTGATTATTTCCTGCACTAGTATAATCATAATTAGCTACCTCGTAGCTAGTTCTGGTAACATTCAGCAATCCAGTTGTTGTGTAGCTAACAGCATCGTATTCATCTAACACATATGTATATGTTGTAGTAGCTATGCCATCATGATTTGTTTCTTCTTGTGAAATTAACTTATGATTAGATGTTACCTCAGATAACGCAGATGTTACTTCTGCAGAAGACTTATTAAATGCCTGTACTCTTACTATATTTCTTGATGTACTAAACTCATTAGCAACTGACAAGATACTTGGTCTTAAAAATGTATATCTTACTGTAGGTATGCCATCTATGTTTGATCTGTCCATTTTAGCTAGGACATATCCATCTTTTTCGTATCTATGAGATGTGCTTAAAAATTGCAGAGAAGTTGGTAATGTATTGTCAAATTCTCTAAATAATAAATTTTCTATTTCGTAGCTTGCATTTGAAGAAGTAGCAGTCCAACCAGTTTCTGGTGGAGCATCTTCGTCATTTGGATTTATAACAGAGCTAGTAGCATATTGGGTAGATACTTGTCTTACTTCCCATACACTACCAGTATATTGTAGTAACTTAGGATAAGTGCCTCCATCAACTGTAAAATATTTGTCTTTTCCATTGTTTTGCGATGTACCCAAAAAGTAATCGCCAGCTACATTTGAACCCCCAGAAATTGTAACTCCTGGTATTGTTACTAATGGATTAAAAATTTCTTCTATATAAGCCTCTTGACTTCCTACCTTATCTTCACTAACAGAAAGTACTGTATTGTCTAAAAGAAATGTATAAGTATATACATCTAATCCATCAACTCTTGAGTTATCTTTTCTAGCTATAGACCAATCTGAACTTCCGTCATAAGTAATATCACTATACTGAGAGGCTTCACTTGTTGTAGGTTCTCCTCCTATCTTTGTTATAATAATAGCTTTCTGTGATCCAATAATATCTTCACGAATTTCGTCAATGCCAACAGTTGTATATCTTGTAGTCTTTTTATTAATGTCGTTATCATTGTTTTCTATTCTTTGATTTAAAATTTTTAAACCAGATACACCATCTACAGTATAGCTGTTTGATTGATTATCTAAAGTAAAAGCACTACTGTCTTGTTGAACTCTGTCTACTATTGTTCTACCAAATTCATTAGTAGTTTGTGTATTATAATCCTTAGATTCAAATACATAAACACTAGTTTTAATACCTTCATAGTCTTCATCGCTTTGTGAAACTAATATATGAACATAAGAGTTAACAATTACGCTATCGTTAGCTTGTATAATACTTGTATCGTTTGAAGCTAAGTTAAATACGCGAACTGTGGTTCTATTCTCTGGTGTATTTTTATCTTCCTGAACAGATAGAATACTAGGCTCTAGATAAGTATATCTTCTGGTTTTAACTCCATCTACATTAGATTCTTCTTCTCTAGCTAGCACATAGCTAGATCCAGCACCATAACTATTAGCATCGCTAGCTTCATTATCTCCATTAAACACCTCAAGCACTACAGCTTTTTGTGAACCAACGCTATCTTTGCTTCTAGAAAGAACTACATCGTTTTTAAGAAATCTAAATCTGCGAGTAGGTATGCCATCTACAGAAGATACTTGCTCATCAGCTATACTGTAACCAGTTGGGGTACTAGGAGTTCCGTTAAAAACCTCTTTAACAATAGCTAGTTGAGAACCTATCTTATCTTCGCTTGTAGAGAGTGTTACATTGTCTTTGAGAAATCTAAATCTACGAGTAGGTACACCATCTACATTACTTATTGATTCATCAGCAACAGAATATCCACTAGGAGTACTCGGAGTACCATTAAATACTTCTTTGACTATTGCAAGTTGTGACCCTACTTTGTCTTCTGTTGTTTGTAGTGTTACATTATTTTTAAGGAATCTTACTCTTATAGTTTTGATTCCGTCATAGTTACTCTCTGTTCTGTCTGCTTCGGAATAACCACTTAGTGCTGTGTTGTCAGTATCTACACCAGTAATTGACTCACTACTAGGGTTAAATATCTCATTTACTACTGCATTCTGAGAACCAATTTTTTCTTCACTAACAGAAACAGTAACATTGTCCTTAGCAAATGTATATCGCTCTGTAGGAATCCCACCAACATTTGACTCCTGCTTATTTATTAGAGAGTAATCAGATTTTGTATCCCTACTGCTTCCTGGGTTAAACCATTCTTGAACCTCTGTTTTAAGAGGTGACTCATTGTCTACAGATTGAGATAACTGAACATCATTTTTAAGAAAACGAATTCTTATGGTCTTAATTCCATCGTAATTACTCTCTGTGCGATCAGCTTCTGAGTATCCAGATAATGTAGCATTATCAGTATCTACACCAGTGATTGATTCACTAGCTGGATTAAACACTTCATTAACTACTGCTTTTTGAGAACCTACTTTATCTTCAGATACAGATAAAACTGTCCCTTGTTTAAGAAATGTAAGCGTTAATTCAGCAAATGCACCACTATCTTTTAAGTCAGATTTAGCTAGTATAAAGCTAGTATTAGATCCACCTGCATCAGTTGTTCCTACATCACCAGAGTATGTAGTGCCAGATTGAGCCCTCAATACCCTTGTAAGCCTCTTTGTGCCGTTTTCTAGCTCCTCTATCTGGTCTTCATCCGTAACCTGTACAAACGCATTTGTGAGCGTTTCATAAGTTTTTACCAATACAGCATTAGAGTTATTACTTAGTGAGTTGAAACGAGTATCTACTTCAACAGATATTAGTTTTAAATCAGTATATCCTTGATTTACAATCTGTTGACCTGCTGTGTCTAGGTCTCCAAAGTTACCCATCAAGCTACCAAGATTTGCATTGTCTACATCTTCTCGTGTAAACTTATTAAATCTTCGTACTACTCTTAGTCTACCATTGGGTAGCTTAGTAATTTCAGGTATTTCACTTACCTGATGTATATTGGAGTTGCCTATAGACATATATTATTTAACAGTTGATGATCCAAAGTAAAACGAAACAATAGTTATTATACTAGTTCGTATTTCTGGTAGTATAACATATCCATGTAGTGTTTGATATGTTGTGCCTTTCATAAGGCCAAACCATTTACTATATTCGTTAGCTACAGTAACGCCATCACCACTGTGAGCTAACAAAAACGGAGCTACAACAACGCCAAATAATACAACAATCACAATGAATCTGCGTACCCAAGCACCCCCTGGGCCTCCACGCTTATCTGCACGATCAGCACTTTCATCAGAGGATCTTTGTTTTTTAATCAATCCTTCTGCGATTGCTTGTTGATTAGATACCATAGTACCTATTAATTTAAAAATGAAGCCAGAAGCTCCACCACCTAACATAGCTAATAATTCAGTAGTCATTATCTGCACTTCCATCTGCGTAGAGCTAACGCTTTGCGTGTAGGTCTACCTTTTTTATCTTTCATTGGGCCTTTGACCCCTGACATTCTAGCACAAAAGGATTTCTTGCGTTTAGCTCGTTTACCTTTTGGATTTGATTCAGTTACAGGTGGCTTGAGATTAGATCCAGTCTTTCTTTTAAAGTAAGCACGACCCTTTGCCGTTAAACCACCCTTCTTACTTTTATGTTCTTTTCTCATTTGTTTAACTCAGTGTATAGTTTGTAAATAGACAATACAGTTAATGTGATAATTACACCCTTAGACAGTATACCCATAATCAAATCAATGTCTTGCAATGTGTCTGTTGCTATCCAACCAAATACTCCTACTGCTAATCTCTGTAATGTTTCTTCCATGTTATTGATTTAATTTAAAGTTTACTGATTGTACCACAGATCCTATTTCTTCTTCTGTAAGAATTGAATAATTATTTATTCTTAATGCCCACTTACCATTAGTTAATTCGCCTGGATAGGTTCTATATCTACTAGCTCCTGTTCCTTGAAAATACGGCAAGTTGCAAGCAGATCCTTCTGAATCAGCACGAGCTAATGCAGTATCAAAATCATCAAATACTAAATATCCTACTATTGGCTCTCCCTCTGCTGTGTTCATAATTATGATGGTGTTCCGTAAAAACTGGTTAAATTATCTTCAAAAGCAGTATTGTCAGATCGTTTATCTGATTCATATATGATAACTTCTGATATTACTCCATTCATGTGATTAACATAAGTGTCAGTTCCATCAGTAGTTATAGCAACACCCAATCTTAAAGATCCATCATTTGCATCTTTTGCTTGTGGTAAAACAGGGCTTGTGTTTTCTGAACTTGTAAATCCTAATAATTTACATAAAAGGCTAGAAGAGCTATAATAATTAGTAGATATATTAAAACCAACAGAATGATGAAATCCAGATCTAGGTGTTACTTTAGTTATAGTAGAATTACCATTTGTTTGATGTGATGTTCTTATTAAACCTCCATTACCTGAAGATTCAGCAAAATGCACTAATCCTCCATAAGTTGTAGAGGCATTTATTGGAGAACCAGAAGAAAAAACAACACTTGCACTTGTAGCATTTATATGATCATAAACGGCAAACGCACTGTAAGAAGTTAAACTTCCATCAGATGATATGTCATAAGAAGTTTCTAATCCACCTTTTGTTCCGTCTCCCCTATTGTTAAAATCTAAAGTAGGTTTGCTTTCTAAGGTTGTAATAGAACCATCTTTAATGATAAATGGTTGGGAATCCATATCAGATTGATCAGCGTGTCTTTCATTACCACTTTGATCAAACCAAGTATCAACGAATGCATTTATACCTTGACCAGTAAATAGTGTGTGGCTTGAGCCAACTTTGGTAGGACTTTTACCTCCTACACTTCCAGTATCTGCCCAGTTAGATGTTTCTGTTCCATCTCCAGCAATAATGTGTTCACCATTATTAAAGTTATAATTATTAACTACACCCAATAATCTAAAATTACCAATTCTACCAATGTGGCAGTTTCCACTATTTTGAGCAGTAACAGTATTTGTTCCCATTGTTACTCCATCTATTTTTAAAGTAATGTGGTCAGAGGAATCTCTACTTACTTCAAAGCTATACTTTCTTCCTAATTGAAGAGCTGGGCTAAAGGTAATCTGTTGAGCTGAACCACCATCTATTTTATATTGAAACTGAGTTGAAGTAGTGAACTGAAAAAAATCTGTACCATCAAAGGCTTGAGCAACTCTTGATGTATTATTACCAAAACTATCGGTAAGTATAAAATCGCAAGTTATTGTAAATGGGTCACTACCTAACTGTATTTCATTTCCTGAAAGACTCCACCAGTTTGTTTCTTTTACCCCAAAATACTCAGCACTATTGTACATATTTAGCACATCTTGACCTATAGCAAAATCTTCTACCTCTTCTGTAAGGATTCCACCACAACTAATATCTTTAACAGCATTGTCCTGCATCCTGCGAACTTTGACGCATTTCAAGTTATTACCTGTAAGGTCACGCAGGCTATATGCACCAGCAGATCCTGCTCCTGATTCCGTACTTAGTAGTTCGTCACGAACATCTAAGTTTTGCAGGTTGCTCGGTATATTTAAGCCCTGATTGTTTACATCCATTATTTATTGTAAACTTCAATGATTCCAGATGATACTGTTACTGATCTAATGTCTCCATAAGTAGTGTAACCAGCAGGCAAACTAATCCCTACTAAATGTCCTTCATTATCCTTGTTATTTATAGATAATGCTGACAAGGTTGCACCACCTGGGCCAACAACTAAAGAAACAAATGAACCTGTAGTAGCTCCATTTGTTGACTTTAATACTTTTGATCCTCTTTTACCAAGACTTTGTTCTGTGTATGCAGGTGATCCCATAATTATAATATTGTTTGAGTGTTTCTGTAATTTTTAAATTTTTTACCAATTGTATTAAATACATTCTGATCATCTAACTTAGCTAGCTCATCTTCTAGTATATTCTTTACAACTGTTAATGATAACGCAAAGTTATTTTCTGAAGCATTCTGTTCAACGCTTCTCTGCCATGTATATGCAGTCTTGTGTGCTATGTAAGATAAGAACTCTCTAGGCACTGCTTTACTGTCTGAGTCTCCTGCACCATAAGATAATCCATGTGCTCTCTTAAATGTAGCATATACTTTATTATCAGATGGCTCTGTGCCAATAATTTTATATGCATCTCCCTGTGCATATACATCTAATTCGGTAGCTGTTTCAGTACCAAAGGGACTTGTTTTATGTACCCTTAATATTGTATCAATTCTTTCTTTGCCACCTTCGGTTGCATTAAACGAACCACTACTTACTGTTCTTTCTTCTCCTACAACTAAATATCTTTCCCAATAATTAGATGCACGATATATTTCATTTAAACTAGTATTATATAAAGATACTAATCTTTTAAACTGACTACTAGTTGCATCAGTTGTATATTCCCTACCTATTAAAGCAAAGGTAAGATTATTTAACTCTTCAAATGATCCGTCAGTGTTAGCCATTACAATTTATTAGAAGCCATCCCATTTGGCATTAGTACTTTATTATTTAAATACTTTAAGAAATCTTTTTCATTAAAGCATTCGTTTCCATATTTCTTACGAAGCATATAAAATTCATGCATTGGGATTGATCCAATATGTTGCCCCAATGTCTTGTGTGTTTCGCAATCTTTATATCTGCTAGCTGATTTTCTAGCTAGATTCATACGCTGTCCTTCTGCATATGCATTAAAGATGCGTTGGTGTTTAGCTCTTAACATTTTTTCTTGAGCTAACTCTATATCTTGCTGTGTTACTTCGTATGACATAATATTAAAAGGAGGGGGCTTTCGCCCCCATCCTAGAAATAAGATTAAGCGATCTCTGTAATCTTACCAAGACCTTTTGGCCCACGGCAGATTAGAGTTCCCATTGAATCAACATAACCACGAGGGCCACCACCTTGGTCTTCTAACATTGTAGAACCAGTTGGTAGAGCCTCTGCCCATCCAAGCAATGATGGATCAATTAAGTATCCACGATTGTTAGCACCAGGCATACATTTTGGATTAGCTGTTAAGATCTTAACAACTCCAAATGGGCCGTTGAACATTTCAACATTGTATTCAACAACTGCACCACTATCTTGATTGTAGCGAACTTGTGAAGCTGTACCATTTGTGCGAGTGAACTCGTCAACAATGTGGTTGCGAAGAGCAGTGTCTGCAACTAAGTGCAAGTCTTGCATTTCACCAGTTTCGTTGAAGATAGAAGCAAGCATACTTGCGAAATCACTTTCAGTCAAGTCAGCCTGTGTACTTCCTTTTTGGTCAGTGCCGTCAGTTTTGATATGAGAGTCTCCGTGAATACTTCCAAGGGGGGTACGGAAATCTGCTGGTACAATAGTTGCACCATCATTACCTGTACCACCTTCAGTACCACTAGCTCCACCAGAGTTAGAAATCCAGCGACCTAGTCCACGAAGTTGTCCAGCAGTTGAGCTAGTTCCAGCTACAGCACCTTGATCAGAGCAGATAGCTTTTTCAATGTCACGAAGTAACTCTGAAGTAGCTTTTTCTTCTGCTTGCTGTAATTTCACAGGTGTAACAGAATCAAGAACTTCTTGTTTCTTAGTAACCATGAATGATTTACGGAAGTGTTGAAGACGATTGTCTAGACGAGCTAGAGCACCGAACTTGCGAGCTTCTGTATCACCTGATTCAGTACCGAATGATAAGTCAGCACCTTCAACTACAGCATTGTCTGCTGGGTCTGCTAATGTATCAACTGTCCATTCTACTAGATCGGCAGTTGCCTTTTGTTTTGGTAACAAGCCATATACAGGGGCTTGGCGAGGGGATAACACAGTAGTAAGGTCAAGCAATTGCTCTCTATTACCTGCGTTAGAGTTTGTATTAAATGAGGAGTCAAATGTTCCTGCCATGATATTTTACTTTCTAATTTTTGAGATTTTATTTACGATTTTGTATTTGCAAAGTCCTTAGCTTTCTAGCTGAATCCAAGTTGCCTTGCATAGCTTGTTCTCTCAATTTCTTAATTTGGATGTTACCCCTGTCCTTTGGACTAGCAGATCCTGTAGAATCAATGACTGAATTTGGTGATCTCCGTGGTAAAGTTATTTTCTTACTAGGCTGTATGGTCATTCCTGCCATACTGTTAGCTGTGTGTAAGAGATGATACTTTAGCTTTGCTCCTAATGATGGTGCTATGTTTTCTATAACTGCCATATCTGGCGAAGATACTAGCTCATCATATAGGCTATATGCTTTTGACGATTCATCAGTAATCCAAGAAAACTCTTTGTCTGCCTTCTTCTGTAGTTCATCTGCTTCTCTTCGTGACTTCTCTAATGATCTAATGTATTCCCTTTGTTTGGGAACATCATCATATTGATCCTGAAGTGACTCAACATATTGAACTATATCAGAACGACTGTATTCTTGTCCATTACTTTGATAATAGTCATCATCCCCAGCTAACCACCTTTGATAAAACTTAATCTCTTCTCGTATCTTCTGCGAAGTTTCTGTTAGTTTATCTTCTGTATCTACATTCGCAAAGTTATTAGATGGAGGAATAAGTGATTCTAAACCTTCCTTTAGAGCTTTATCCTTGGCTTCAATCTGGTTTTTTAATTCTCTGATCTGCCCAGTTAATTCACCAATACGCTTGCCTGATCCACTGCCCATCTTCTTAGCTAGTTCAGCTAGCTGTTCTGGTGGTAGTGTTTCTATAGCTTGTTCAGCTATACCAGCCTTTGATTCATCATCTAGAGCATCCCAATCAATCTGTGAAAGAACATCTTCTCCACTGTCTTCGGATTCTACTTCTTCAGCTTCTTCTTCGGCTTGTGGCTCTTCTTCTATGTCCTCCACCTCAGTTTCTTCAACTGCCTCCGTGGTCTCCTCTTGTTGTGGAGACATCTGAGCTAACCTAGCTGAACGAATTTGTTCAAGCGACATTGGCTCGGATTGATCTGTCACTACTTCTTCTGTGTCGGCTGTAGCGTTGGCCTCTTGTGATTCATCTGTCATAACTACCTTTTACGCCTGTAGATTGGCGAGTGTGTGCATTATAGCATTGGTTATTTAAATATTTTTTTAAATGCTACACACATAAAGGCTATGACACCAAAAGTCAACGACAACATAGATGATTCAGGGATTGATGGATATTCTACACCAAATCTATAATCTAGCTCATCCCATCCGTATTGTACAGAATCATACTCAATACCATCCCATTCATTGCGATCAAGTAATGGCACAAAGTAATACCATTGCCAATCTTGATTAATATGAATCCAAGTTATTGTTTCTACTTCTTCTGGTTCTGTTATGCTCATTTCTTAAATAGGGATGTAAAGATTGATGCAAACTCTTTGAATAGTTTGCTAAAAAAATTATTCTTAGGTAGAAACATTATAACAAGAGATATTATTCCGATGTATGTAAATGCCATTGCTAGCAAATCGTCTTTATAATTGTTGTATATATATTCAATCATTGTACTGGAGATGTTACTACTAGTGAGTGAGGTTTTATAGGATCATCCATTGCGATAGATGGGGTCTTGACAGCCTCAACAGATTTGGTAGGCTCATCAGATGATTTTTCTTGAGATTCTTGCTTGGCTTCAGTTTTTTGTTCTTGGGGCTGTTTTGGGCTTTCTTGTTTGGCTTCTTCTTGATCACCTTCTTTAGATGTTTCTTTTTCTTCTGATTTGGATTCTTTTACTTCTGACTGTTGCTTTGTTTCAGTTGGTTTCTCTTCGGAAGTCTTATCTGAAGGAGTATCGGAAGCAGTATCTTGTGAAGAAGCAGATGATTGAGGTTTGGTGTCCACATCGGAAACGGATTGTTCGGAAGTCGGTTGTAGTTCGGAAACCTTCTCTAAAATAACTTGTTGACCCCAATCATTCAATTCATGGAAGTCAATGAAGTGATCAATAAATACAGGTACTTCAAACCTTTCCTCAACAACATCGTTAGCTATATCAGCTACAAAAACTGTTGTAATATCAGTAGCTATTCCTACCTGTGCAGTACCAGCAGTAGCTACAGCTACAGTGCCTGCTGTTCCTAGCTCACTGACTTTTTGGACTACTGGAATTTCTTTAACACGATCAAGAAGAGATTTTTTAAGCTGACTAGTAGCCTTACGAGCCTGCTGTATAGCTTCTTGAGACTGCTCTGTAATTTCACTAGAGGAGAGCTTATCTTCTTCACCCAATACTTTGGACAAAGAATCTCGCAATTCTCTGAGTTTACTTTTGGCAGTTTTGTTATCCATTTGCAAAGTTTACATTTTATTTTACTCATATTATTTTTTCTTCCATGATATTCTCGCAGGCCCTTTCTTTTTGCGAGCAGATGAATTACATTGGGCTTTCGTAGGACGACACGCAGGATAAGGTCTTTTACTCTTACCCCTAGCTGATTTGCGACCACACGGCTTACCAGTTTTGCAGTCAATCCAACCTTTACCTTTGTTGCGACCAAACCACTTACGAAGTCCTTCCTTCTTAGCCATTATTTTTTCTTTCTAGATTTATTACCCCAGTTCTTAGCTCCTACCTTTCGGCAACGAACTAACGCACCAGATGCGTAAGCACTTGGCCAAACTTTGTATCTAGACTTAACCTTGCGATAGCAAGCATCTTTCTTACCTTTTGCCATTAGCACTTACCCTTCTTCATCTTTTTCTTTTTAGATGGTGGACGACCTACTTTACTTCCGTATGTTCCTTTTCCTCTTGGCATATTAATTATCTCCTTTTAGTGTTTTATAAATATAATCGTCTTCAATCATAGCACCTATCAATTTTGCATCAGCCCTCTCTCCTGCATCTAACTTGGATTCAAGAGCTTGGAATTTTGACTCTCTGCATTCTTTAACAAAAGCAAGCAATACTTCAAACTGATCGTACTTGCGTAGAAACTTTAACGCTTCTTCAAGATTATTTTCTTTTTTTACTAGACTCATTATATGGATTCAGTGTTTATTCCACCCATTTGTGCAGGTGTAGCACCTAATCTACCTATCTCTGCGTTTTGCTGTTGAGCTATTTGTTGCTCATACTTAGCTGAGTAGTCTTGTAGATTTTGTGCAAATACTGGATCAGTAGCTAGCTTTTCTTGAATATTAGGTTGTTGGATATATCCTTGTATAATTTCTAGGGCTATTTGACCACCATTTGGTTTAGCTCCTACAGGAATACCAGCAAAGATCTTAGCTAGATCATTAGTCACTTCTTCGGTCATTTGTTGTTGAGCTTGTGCTGATGGTTGAATTACTGAGTCAGCAATTACTGGATCAATCATTGATGCTACCACTTGCTCTACCTTACTTAAATCAAATGAGTTAGTCGGTGATGTTCTAGCTAGCTGTAAGAATGCTTCTACTCGTGCTTTGACTGTATCAGGATCATTGTTTAATGAATCAAATGATACAGCTACATCTAGCTCATCATCAGATGGACTGCGTAAAAACTGCACTGGATCAGGTTGACCTGTTACTCGGAAGTACAATTCATCTGGCCCAAAAACTACATATGCCTTATAAGCTAGCTTCAATACATCAGAGATGTGTTGTAAGAATTTGTCTATAATAAATTGTTGTCGTTGTTGGGATAATGGATTGTTAGCATTTAATCCTACTAGATCCAATGCTTCGTTCTGTACATACTCCTCTATCTCAATACCTTGTCTACCTGTGTTTGGTACATCAAGGAACTTATATGTATCGTTTTGACGAACACCAATCCAAGCACCTGCTCCCATCTGTGTAGGTGCACGACCTACTGGATGTAAGAATGGTGGTGCAATAGATATTGCTTGGTTGTCACTCCATCCATCCCTAACAATCTTAGCTTGAGCCTGAGGCCCTCTAAGTAAATCAGAGAAGTTAGTTACATCATGTAATCGTTTATTGGAGTTGAATAATTTAGTGCAGACGAACGGATACTGCTCGTAACCTGCCAGTAGCTCATGGCTTAGATAGCCCTCTGGATACTGTGGACTCCATACAGTAAGGTAGATCCCTTCTGCTCCGTCCTTCATGTCTACGAGTCTGCGATATGTATGTACGACCTCTACTAGATCGTCATAATCCCTACCATTCCCTGCACCAAAGCTGAACCCACGCTGGTTTGCGTTTCGTCTGTCAGCTACATCAAAGGATAGGTTGCTTACTCCATCAACGCCTCGTCTGTTTTCAATCAGATCTCTAGCTATGTTCTTATCCCACCCTTTGGTTTCAATACAATTTTCAATCTCAGATGGAGTCATGAGCGTTCTCATATGAACTCGTGGTGATCTCTGTATATCGGTAACATACGATGGGAACACAATATCTGAGTCGGCAAACTTCGTTTGTACAAAAGGTCTAGATATATCTCGCTTTACAACAGGTATCTCTGCTTCACCTACTTCACGCAACTCATTTAATGCTTTGCGTACTGCTTTATCTTCTACCTTATCAAAGATTCGGCTAAATAAAGAGATAGCTTCTTCTTCTCGGTTTTCGTCAGCTAGTATATTGTATAGCTCAGGAGATATTGCCTCTATATCATTTAGATTGATTGGCTCTTTGTGTTTGCGAGTTTTCATCTCCCAATCTACATATGTGACTGCCAAACCTTTTTCTAATAAATTATTAGCTACAATCTCTGATTGTCTTTTAAAATCCTTAATGTATGAGTCACGCATCCATTTAAGGAACTGACTCTTTACTCGTGCTTCACTTATATCTGAGCTTTCAATCGGACTAGCTGTGATATTACTGCGATTTAACGCATTCATCATTAGCGACACATAAGTGCTTACACACTGCTCTATGAGACGAACCTCTTGGTCAGAAGCACCATCCCAAGGAAAAGCACTTTCTCCATGCTTTTGTAAATCCTCTGTTTTGCCAGGCCAGATAGCATTGCGTTGATCATAGCTTTCTTGACATTGGGCAACGAAGGGAGACATATCTACCACATCAGAATCATATTCATTCTTTAGTTCGGAGATGTCTGGTTTTGTAGTAGTATAGAAACTCTCTAAGACTTGTTCATCCATTAGCGTGATTTTAACATATTCCTCTTTATTCTGTTCCTAGCATTGTTAATAACATTGTGATACCACACAACATCTCGTCCTGCTAGATCAATAAGTTCGTCCACTGGCACTTCGTGTATCTGATCTGAGTAAGCTCTATATAATATTTCCCAAGCTACAAAAGCATCACTGTGCTTTTTGATGAACTCTAGGGTAATATCCGTCTCGGATTTTTTTATGTCTATAATACTTTTCGCCATTGTATTCAATTACTTGTGCTTCAAATACCTTACCTTCTGTTAAATGATTAGCTAGATTCATAGGTATACAAACCCTTACCTTCTTTCTTTTACCATTTTCTAATACTGTTCCTACAACAAACTTGGGGTTATTTGCATTATACAATATTGTTACTTTAACAAACTGAGGCTCAAGAGCTTTGAAGTCATAGTAATCCTTCAGTTTCTCAATGCCTGATTCGGTTAACTCCTTTGTTTCTTCATTGAAATCATCGGAGTTACATATTTTTTTTCTGGTTCTACCTATTTCCATAGGTGATCTATCTAGTATCTTAGCTAACTCTCCTTGCTTCATTAGTATCCTCCTGTTCCTTGTATTTGATCAAATGACCTTTCATCATAGAATATAGGGCCTTCGCCTGCGTTTGACAACCTCAAGTACCTCATTAGGTCAAAAAAGTCTTTTAATGCTTCATCTGCCTTTCCCTGTGCATTATAGTTGATTAATGAGTCAATAAGGTTGCCACATGACTCGTGTATATAGCATCTTGGGCGATTTTCTGCATCTACACCCACATTTGGGTTGTAGTAAAACCATTCATCTAACGCAGATGTACCTATTGCTTCCGTTCTTCCGTCAGAAGGAACAAAGTCCATACCTTGGTCGCTGTACTCGGAGAACAAATCAATATTATTCTCATTTTCTCTGGCAAAGTATCTGGAGTCTCCAATTCTTTCAAAAACATTTACGCCTATCTCCTCTTCTATATCCTCAAATAATTCTATATAACCTTGAACATTATACCCTAGCTTCTTTGAGGCTGGCCCAAACTTCCATTTGGGATCACCAAATATTGCCCATTCACCAAATGTATCTCTATCTGGCCATTCTCGTCTGATATAGACATCTCCTTGTCGGTTGACTCCAGCCCAGATAGATACATAGTTTCTTGCTCCTGCTGGGTCAACAACCTGATATACTGTAAATTCTTTCTCATTAGATATGTCTGGGAACTTCATCCCATATTTATTTTCCTCCTCCCCTAATACATTAACTTCTGTGTTAAACAAAGGTAACATTGATGTCATTGACTTGACTGGCACACCATATGCTCTTACTAATATCTCTTCTTGTGGTCGGTCTCTTAAATCCTTTGAAATACGAGAGTAGCCACCGAATGGATTTTCGTCTGAATGAAGGTATACTATACTCGCATCCCTCTTTGGACTATATTGCTTTACTGGTAATGATTTATTATTTAACAACTCAGCTTTTCGTGTTTGCAGTGTTTCTGCTCCTTGTAGGTATTCTGATATAAATGGTGTGTACCCATCAATCGGTGTGAATCCTATCAATAGCTTTGAGTTTCTAGTAGCAAGACGGAATCTAAGCGTATTCACTAGTGCAGAATCACCTAAGTACTCATCAAGCCAAGCTCCTATATTCAGGTCATCAGGCTTCTTAAATCCGAACTCAAAACCCTCTAAGATAGTTTGGTTGTTGCTAAACTGCGTGTAGGTCTTGAAATCAACACGAGTTTTGGTATCAGGGAAAATAAATGATTGCCCTGTAAAACCATTCTGCATAGAAAAATTAATATATCCCTCTGTAC
>MDSZ01257538.1_pt1 | contig 19498 bp, 17 predicted proteins | sample 811201 | NCBI WGS metagenome assembly MDSZ01 (sample SAMN05326647, study PRJNA326480) | marine metagenome | isolation source: seawater | place: Indian Ocean: North | collected 2010 | reverse complement strand
TTTTATATATAAATAAGATAAATTACATCATCCCAAGATTTTTTGAAACTCTGCCAAAACTAAAAAGTATCAACTCTGATTTAGATTTAATCGTCTCAGAAGAAGATGTAAAATATGTAAAAGAATACTTATTAAATAATGTTGGAGATATAAGGGTAGATGTATGGTCAACATGTCCTAAGGATAATCTTGGCAAAAGCTATGTAAACAAAGAAATAATTAAAGGGGTTTTTGAGAGAAAAGAAATAGGACCCTGCAAATCTATGATTCCTTCTTCAAAAGATTATTTAAATCTTTTAATTTATCATTCTCTATATCACAAAGGTCTTTTGAGTGGTATTAAATCAGGTTTAGTAGAAAATCAATCCAAAAAGACAAAAAAATATTATGAATTGATAAAAAAACTATCAATCAAAAATAATATCAATGTGGGGGATGACATGGAAGAAATGCATTTATATATGCAAAATGAAGGTTGGGCACCAAATAAAAAAATGATCAAACAATTGAGTAAAAACAATTATTGGCTAAGAACTTTGAGGAAAAGAATTTGAATATATTAGATTTTGAAAATTATTCACTATTAAATATGTTTGATACTGATGATGTAGAATTTAAAGAATTATATTAGATAAAAGAGTTAATATTGGAAAATCAAGCTTCAAAATAAGAATCTATTAATCAAAAACCATCACATCAAATATTAAATGTCATTTAAAAGAAATCCAAATAAAGAGGAGCTAATCAAATTTGCTGATGAAATAAGACTGAAATGCTTAGAAATGACATCTAGAGGAGGAAGTTCCCATATTGGATCAATATTATCAATTGTGGATATTGTAACTGTGCTTTATAACTGCTTTATTAATTTTGATATCAAGAATCCCAAAGACCCATTAAGGGATAGATTTATTTTATCCAAGGGGCATTCTGGTGTATGTATTTATGCAGTTTTAGCAAAATTAGGATTTTTCAAATCAGCTGAACTAGATAGTTTTTATAAAAATGGGTCAAAGTTTTCTGGTCATGTTTCACACATTAATATTCCTGGAGTGGAAATATCAACTGGTTCTTTAGGGCATGGATTGGGAATAGGGATAGGTATGGCAAAAGCAGCAAAGTTACAAAAGAGAAATCATCAGATTTACGTTTTAGTTTCTGATGGAGAAATTGATGAGGGATCAAATTGGGAAGCTTTTTTATTCGCTCCTCACAATAAATTAGATAATATAACTGTAATTATTGACTACAATAAGCTCCAATCTTTGGATACCATTGAAAACACATTAAATTTAGAACCATTAAGTTCGAAATTTATTTCTTTTGGATGGGAGGTCTTCAATTGTTCCGGCCATTCACATGATGAATTAATTAAAAATTTAAATAGTGCAAAAAACTCTTTGAAGCCATCTATTTTGATTTGTCATACAACTAAAGGATATGGTGTGGATTTTATGGAGAATTCAGTATTATGGCATTATAGATCTCCTAAAGGAGAAGAGTTTTTAGAGGCAAAAAAACAGTTACTAAAAAGATTAGAATAACAATGAGAGAAGAATTTATACAAGAATTAAGTAATCTCGCTAAAAAAGATAGAAAAGTTTTTCTAATAACGGCTGATTTAGGTTTTGGGGCCTTGGATAACTTTAAGGAACAATTTCCAAATCAATATCTCAATGTAGGTGTAGCAGAACAAAACATGACTGCAATTGCCGCCGGTTTAGCCCTTGAGGGATTCAAAGTTTTCACCTACTCAATTGGCATATTCCCTACTTTTCGCTGCTTAGAGCAGATTAGAAATGATATTTGTTACCATAATCTTGATATAACTATAATTTCAACTGGAGCAGGTTTTTCTTATGGCCAATTAGGGGTTTCACACTTTGCAATTGATGATATTTCAGTAATGAGAGTTTTTCCAAGAATGGCGATTATTTCACCATCTAATGGCTATCAAATCAAAATATTGTTAAATCAAATATATAAATATTCGGGGCCAAAATATATAAGGATTGATAAAAGTCAAAGATCTTTAGAAGATAAATCTGAAAAAATCAATTTTGGGAATGCAACCATGTTAAGAGATGGTATAGACCTCACTTTAATCTCTTATGGGGGAATAACATCTGAAGCAATAAAGGTTTCAGAAATATTGAGTCAAGAAAGTATCTCTTGCAGAGTTTTAGAATTTCATACATTAAAACCGTTTGACTATAATTCCTTAAAATCTTCTGCTATTGAAACCAAATATATTTTTTCTCTAGAAGAACACAATATAAATGGAGGTATCGGTAGTATTTGTGCTGAATTTCTAGCTGAAAGTGGAATTAATTGCTTTTTTAGAAGGTTCGGTTTACCTGATAAATTTCCACATATAGTTGGCGATCAGTACTATCTAAGAAACTATTTTTCTCTTGATTCTCAAGCAATTGCAGCTAAATGCAAATTATTTTTAAAAAAGAATAAAAATAATTGATTTCTCTAAAGTTTTTAGATGTTTCAAGTTCAAAAGATTTAGATTTATTTATACAAATAAATTTCATGAAGCATGAAATTTATTAAGAAAAAGTTTAATTGGAATCAGCATAAAAAATATTAAAATTAAATAATACAGTTTCTAGCAGAAAGTATAATTATCACAAGTTTCCAAATCGTAATTCATGGGTTTTGAGCCAATCAAAATTTTAATAAATGGAGAGGAACTTTCTTCAGATGACGATAGGCAAGTCAGTATATATTCTCCTTCCTTTCAATATGGTCTTTCTATTCTTGAAGGATTAAGAGGATATTCACATGAAGGTAAAATAAAACTTTGGGAGTTGGAACCACATATTAAGAGACTTATAAGATCATCCAAATTAATTGGTTTTGATTTACCAGTAAATATTGAGAAAGAAATTGAAAATGATGTTTATAAATTAACGAAAAATATACCAGCAGAGGATATATATTTGAAATTTCTTTTGTCCTATATACAAGAAGGGTCTTGGAACACAACTCGTACTCCTGATAGAGTTGCTTTCATCTACCCTTTAAAGAGTAATTTAAGAACATCTAATAATTTCCCATCTGCTAAAGGAGAATTTACTTCCTATGAAAGAATAAACGCAAATTCTTTGTCTCCATATATCAAATGTGGTGCAAACTACATAAATTCAAGGCTCGCTTTTTTAGAAGTGAATTTCAATAGGGAGGAAACTATTTACCCTATTTTTCTTACAAAAAATGGATTAATAAGTGAGTCATCTGGTTCAGCCGTATTTATAATTAAGAAAAATAAACTTATTACACCTCCAATTAAGAACGATATTTTACCAAGCATTACAAGAAATTTTTTAATAGAAAAAATATGTCCTCAAATAAACCTACAGGTAGTTGAGAAAGATATTAATAGATGGGAATTGCTTGACTCCGAGGGCGTTTTCCTAGTAGGCACAAATGTTGAGATCCTAAATATTTCAAATATTGGTAGACATGAAATTTGTACAAATAATGAAGTTCTAAAGTTACTTTACGAAAAAACCAGAAACGAAGTTATAAATGATTTATAGAATTTTCAAAAGGTGTTCAGATTTTTTTGGTGGCATTTTTTTACTCATTATTTTTTCGCCTATATTCTTCATAATCGCCATGTTAATTTTTTTTGATAATGGTTTACCAATTTTTTATATTCAGAAAAGAATTGGTTTAAATAATAAACTATTTAAAATGTTCAAATTTCGAACAATGATTAAAAATGCAGACAAGGATGAATTGGGATATATGTGTTACGAGGGTGACAAAAGAATAACTAAAATTGGTAGGATTTTAAGAAAATATAGTCTTGACGAACTACCACAACTATTCAATATTATTAAGGGTGAGATGTCCTTCGTTGGACCAAGGCCTGCAGTTTTTGATGAATTTGAAAGAGAAAATCTTCATCAAAGCTATATAAAATATATAAAGATGAGAAATCTTTTGAAACCAGGTCTTACTGGACTAGTTCAAATTTTTGGCAGGAACGAATTAACATGGAAAAAGAAATTTGCCTTTGATAAGATTTATTTTCAAAAAATCTACAAAAATCAATTAATTAATTTAATAATTGATTCTTACATTCTATTTAAAACGTTTAGTATAATTTTCTCAGAAAAAGGTGAATATGACCCAAAATAAAAAAGATTTTAGAACTTGGTTATTAAAAACAGATCCAGGTGGATGCTATCTTTTTAGTAAAAGCAAATTACTAAAAGATTTTAATTACATTAAATCTAACTTAGAAAATAATATAATCCTTGCATATTCATATAAAACTAATTTTTATAAAGAATTATGTAAAGCCTTAAATGAAGTGGGATGTTTATCTGAAGTAGTATCTCCTTCAGAAGTTGAATGCACAATAGGTTATGGAATAAATCCTAAAGATATTATTTATAATGGACCAAATAAAGACTTAACTTCTATTAAGTATGTTTTAGAGAATTATGGTTTAGTTAATGCTGATTCACCTTCTGACTTAGATTTGATTGAAAAAGTCGTTGAAACATTTCCAGATGATCTTTATAGAGTAGGTTTAAGATTAGATCTTGGATTAACTGAAAAAACAAGATTTGGATTTAATATTAACAGCAATTATTTTAATGAAGCAATTAGTAGGATTAAAAATAATAAAAAAATAAGATTTGATTGCATACATATTCACTATCCAAGTAGAAACTTGAATTCATTAGAAGCTAGATTAAAAAATTTATTTGATCTTATAGATTCACTAGAAGACAAGCCAGAAAATATAGATCTTGGGGGGAGTTATTCTTCACTTCTAAGTGAAGCTCTTTCAGAACAATTAAATATACCTAGAGATAATTTGCTTAATAGTTTGAGAATGATTAATAAATTCTCGAAACAAATAACTTCAATAGGCATAAAAAAAATATTTTTAGAACCTGGGACAGCAATCGCATCAAATTCTTTTTCACTATGTGGGAAAGTTTGCTCAATTAACAATAGAGAAAATTACACCATTGTAAATTTAAATGTAAGTAAAATGAATATTGGTAATCTTGACAACAATTTAAACTATCCTTTCAAAGTTTATAAAAGTGAAAAAGAATTGAATAAAGCAAAACAAAAAGATTATTTAATTTGTGGAAATACGTGCATTGAAAAAGATATTTTTTATTCGGGAAATTATAGTAGTATATTACTTGGAGATTATATTGTTTTCGAAGGAGTAGGTTCTTATTCATTTTCTTTTGATAATTTTTTCATAAATAAACCATTAAAAGTAATTAATCTCCCTTGTGAAATTTATTTCTAAATTTTGTGAAATATCTTATTTTTGACAACTCCCTAATTTTACCGAAAGTAATTAAAAATAATAATTATCCTGTTTGTACTTTTATAGATTTAGAAATCATAGGTAAGCATGATAGGCAAAAAGGTCTTGATTGTTTTATTTCAGATCATACAATTAAAGATCTCAGGAAAATTTCGTTAAATATTAAACCTTTTGACCTTGGAGTGCGAATTAATGCCTTAGGTTCGCATAGTATTTCTGAAATTAACGAAGTAATTGAATATGGGGCCACAAGAATTATGCTTCCTATGTTCGAATCTCCAAAGGAAGTTCAGGAGGTAAAAAGAATTATCAATGGCAGAGCAAAATTTGATCTATTATTTGAGACCCCAAAGAGTATAAAGGACTTTAAAAGTTTTGATTATAAAGATGTTGATAGAGTGCATATAGGTTTAAATGATTTGACAATAGCGCTTAAAAAGAAGCAAATATATGAAATTCTAGTAAATGGTTACTTAGACCAAATAACAAGTTTTTTTAAATTAAATAATATACAATTTGGGATAGGAGGTATAGGATCTTACAATACAAAGCCCTTTTCACCTAAATATATATTCGCTTCAAATATTATTTATAATTCTAATTTTATTATTTTATCAAGATCATTTAAAGAAAATCTTAATTTCTTGTCCTATGAACAATTAAGTGAAACTTTCAAATATGAATTCAATAGGTTAAATACTCTTTATAAAGAATTAAATTCACTTCATAATTCAGAACTAAAGAAAATAAGGAGCGAATTTGAAATGATCATTAACAACAGTTTGATTCGAGAAAAAATAAATATATAATTTACCTATTATCAAATAATTTGTTTTTAAGAGATTCATGTTTTTATTTATTAATTAACATGCTTAGTTACAGTATAGTTATTCCAACTTTTGAAAGATTAAATGAACTGAAGACAACTATAAATAGTGTTCTAAGGCAATCCATTAAGCCTCTAGAGGTAATCGTGGTTAACAATAATACAAATAGAAAAGAAAGAATAGATTTAAAAAACTATATAAATACTTTTAAAAAAAATGAAATTCCTTTTTTTCATATATTTTCACCTATTAATAGTGGTGCTATTGCGAGAAACATAGGAGCAAGAGAAGCAAAGGGAGACTATATTCTTTTCTTAGATAGTGATGTTATTTTAGATATTGATTATGCAAAAAATATTCTACTCATTTTTAATAAAGATCAATCAGTTATTGGAGCTCAGGGAGTAGATATAGTTTTGCAGAAAATTTATGATAAAAGCCAAAAAACAATTTTTTATTTTATATCACTATATTTAGAAAAAATATTCCATTATTCCTGGTTTTTCAAAAAAGGGAAACCATCTGTTTATTCAAGTTTAGCGATAACGCATCCTGACCCTCCATATAATTTTAATCTTGAGAGTGAGTGGATATCAACATGTGCTGGATTTTTTAAAAGAAGTATCTTTGAAAAGTATGAATTCTGTTCTAAGTTCATTACCTTCAGTAATAATGAATATATCTACTTATCAAATTCCTTATTCAAGGCAAAAGAAGGTAAACTCATCTACACTAGCACTGCAAAATATGAGGGTATTATTACTAGCAAAGGAAGATTAGCTAATAAAGATTTGCAATATATGATTGAAGCTTATGATTTATATATATTCATGAGAATTTTTAAGTTCAATTTTAAAAACATAATTTTATTTGCATGGTCAAGAGTAGGAAGAATAATAATTTTCTACTTACAAATATTAAAAAAGTTTAATTATTATTTTCTAAGACAAAATAAAAAAAATCAATTTTTATATAAACCAAATAGAGATTTTCTCTTACCGTTTAAAGCATTATTTTATGCTCTTAAAAATTTCAATAGCATAAAAAGAGGTGATCTCTCCTTTTATAAAAATGATTTTGGGGAATAACAAAATTAATTTTTTCCTATTTGATCTTCGTAAATATTCAATACTTTGTTCATTTGTTTAACATAAGAATTTTTCTGAAGAATAATCTTCCTTCCTTGCTTTCCTATTTTTATACTTTCCTCTTTATTACTTATTGCAGATAAAATTATTTTCCCAAGATCAAAATAATCTCCATTATCAAATAAATAACCATTCTTATTATTAATTATCCATTTATTATTGTCTGAGTTATTTGAAATAATTACAAGCCTTTCGCAAGACATAGCTTCTGCTGTGGAACTAGCTAATCCTCCATCCCGTAAAGCACAAGAAACATAAATGTCAGAGGAATTCAATTCTTTAAACATTTCTTTTTGATTTACCCGTCCAAGAAATCTTACTTTTTTATCTATTTTTAATTTTTTAGATAATTTAGTTAAATCTCTTTCTAATGGTCCAGAACCTACAATCGTAAATCGTACAGAATTAATTTCTTTTAATACTATTGAAGCTGCATTTAAAAATGTTTGAACATCATAAATAGTCTCGAGATTTCTTGTATGTATTACATTAATATTTTTGTTAGAAAAAGGTGCACTAGTTGATTTATAGAATTTAGTGTCTGTCCCATAAGGAATGTACTTGAATTTAGATTTTTTTAAATTGTATTTTTTTAAAAATTCGTAATGATGATAAGCATCACTTATTACGCAAGAACATTTTTTTAAAATATAAGTTAACCAAATCTTTCTTAAGATATTTTTTTGACTAAAAACAAGGTCAGAACCCCAAGTATTTAATATCAAAGATTTTTTTTTGCTTAAAAAGATTGCTAATAATGAATGAAAACCAACATAATGAATGTGCATAATATCAGGAGGTCTGAAAATTATGTTGTAAATAGCTCTTAATGTATTCTTAACAGAATTATCCTTTAGAACTATAATATTAGAATTATTATTTGATGAATTTCTTGGCGGGAAAATGGATATCCATCTTATTGCAAATTCAGAATTATCCCTAATATAGTTTATCCATCTTTCGCTATGCACGCTTCTTGCATCAGCAATAAAAAGAATGCTTTTATTCATTCTATTAAATGAAATTGTTACTAATTCATTCTATTCATGAAAATCAATAAATTATTAAAAATATTATTAAAGTTAATTGATAACAATTATTTTCGTTTTTTATTTTATATAACTCTAGATCTAACTATTATTACCTCCTCAATATTTTTAACCTTATTTTTTATTCAAGATTCTGCCTCACAAGATTTTTATAAAAATATTTTTAGTATAAAGTACTTATTTTTTATAAATTGTTTTTCTCTTATTTTTTTATACATATCTAAATGGTATGCATCATTATCAAGATTCGTTGGTTCCAAGGCTTTATACTCGTTACTATTAAGAACTGGCATAATTTGCATATTTGTCTTTTTTCCATTAAAAAACCTTTTAGATAATAACTCTTTCTTGAAAGGAAATATATTGTTCGCCCTATTTTTTCTTACATTCGAACTTTTTAGTAGGATTTTAGTTAGAGATATTATTCAAATTATCAATAAAAGAGTTGAGTCAATAGAAGGACAAAAAATTGAAAATGTAATAATATATGGTGCTGGCCAAGCAGGAAAGAATTTATATGAATCTTTTAAACTTATTAGAAATTTAAAGGTAATTGGGTTTATCGACGATGACAAAAAATTGAGTGAGAGAAAAATTAATGGTATTAACATATATCATCCTTTTAATTTAGAAGAATTGATTCAGAAATATGATATAAAAAAAATTTTTATTGGAATATCAAAGATTAATAAAAAAGCGAAAGAAGATTTAATTAGAAAATTATCCAGATTAAAGATTGAGATAATTGATATCCCTTCCTCAATAGAAATAGCATATAACAAATATGAAATTACAAATAACCCAAGAATATCTTTAAATGACGTTATAGATAGAAAACCACTAAATCCCAGAGTTCAAGATTTAGAAAACCTTGTCAAAAATAAAGTAGTAGTTGTAACTGGTGCAGGAGGTTCGATTGGTTCTGAATTATGCAAACAGCTTTTTTTCTTATCTCCTAAAAAGTTACTTATAATTGAAAATCATGAATATTCTTTATATAAAATTCAATTAGAATTAAAAAGTTTAAATAATTCGTCAAAGGAAAAAGTTGATATACATTCATTTTTAATTGATATAAAAAATAAGGTACAACTTTTAAAAACTTTTGAAAATTTCTCACCCAATGTTATATTTCACACTGCTGCATATAAACATGTCCCATTGTTAGAAAATAATATTTGTAGCGGCATTGCTAATAATATACTTACAACGAAAATATTATTAGATGCATCTATTCTTTTTAATGTAGAAAAGTTTATTTTAATCTCATCTGATAAAGCTGTTAGGCCAACAAATATAATGGGAGCGAGCAAAAGAGTTTGTGAAATACTCGTACAAAACTATTCTAAGAAATACCCGCATATCATTTTCTCAATGGTTAGGTTTGGCAACGTTATTGGTTCATCTGGATCAGTCCTACCATTATTTATTAAACAAATACAAAATGGTGGCCCTTTAACTGTTACTCATCCAGAAGTAAATAGATTTTTTATGACTATCCCCGAAGCTGTAGAGCTAATCTTGCATACCGCTAAACTAGCAAAAGGAGGAGAAATATTTTTGCTAGATATGGGCAAGCCTATAAAAATATTAAATATTGCAGAAAAGCTAATTAAATTAATGGGTTACTCTGTTGCGAAAAAAGATAATCAAAAAGGTATAAAAATAGTTTTCACAGGGCTAAGGCCTGGTGAAAAACTTTTTGAGGAGTTATTAATTTCTTCAAAAGATAAAAAAACTGTTCATCCTCTTATTAGGGTTGCGAGAGAAGACTCATTAGATCCAGTAATAATGAATAATTTATTAGATGATATAACAATTTCAATAAATAATTCAGATTCGCAAAAAACTATCGAAATATTATCAAAAATGGTAAAAGAATTTAATTACTCATAAATAAGCTCAATACTGTTTTATTATGAATGATTATTTTAAAAATATTCTAAAGATACTAAGTATAAAATTTTTTAATAAATTTACAAATTTGAATAATATCCTCTTCTTTCATTAAATGATTCATAGGTAATAATAATAATTTCTCAAAAAGATGTTCTGCTAATTTGTAATCTTCTATGTTATAGCCAAGTTTTCTAAAATGAGCTATTGAATATCCACCCCATTGGATAATTGTCCCAATATTATTGTCTCTTAGAAAACTTTTTAATTTATCTCTATTAGATGCTTGAATTTCATAATTTTGATAGGTACTTTCCGATTCACTATTAGAAGAGTATTTTGGAGGTAATTTTATATATTCTAATTTTTCTAAGATTCTTAACTCTTGGTTATAAATAGATGCTAATTTTCTCCTTTTTTGAATTAAAACGTTCAAATTATTTAGTCTTTCTAAAATTATTCTGGCATTAATACTATCCAATCTACTATTTCTGCCCCAGTTATCAGCCTCTAAACCGATTCCTCTTCCATGGTCTCTTACAGATTTTGCAAATTTACATAGTTCATCATTATTAGTTATTATTGCACCACCATCTCCCAAAGATCCTACGATTTTTGCAGGATAAAATGAGATACAACCACCCACTCCCCATGAGCCTGCATGCTTATTATTGTTAAATGATCCAATTGCCTGCGCAGAATCCTCTATAAGTTGTATTTTTTTTTCCTTACAAAATTCTGAAATAGGATCCATATTTGCGACTACACCATTTAATTGTGTAATCATGCAAGCAGAAACATCTGTCAAATCTAAATTTTCGAGTTGTTCTCTTTCTAACATTAAAGAATTTTCACAAACATTTACTGGTAATGGCTGTAAACCAGCAGTTTTAGCAGCAGATGCTGTTGCAAGCATTGTATGAGTAGGAACTAATACCTTAGAACCCCTTGGTAAATTAAGAAAATCAAAAATTATTTCCATTGCATCTGTGGCATTACCCACTGTTATACAGTGCTTTATTCCAGTAATAGATTGAATTTTATGTTCTACTTCCTCTATATAAGGTCCTCCAATTAAATATCCAGTATCAAGAACCTCTTCAATTAAAGAACTATAATTGATTTCTTTACAATATTTTTTATAGTCAAAAAAGGGGATTTTCATTAGTGCATTTATAGATTAATTTTTTTGGATTTAATTTTAAAACATTGATTTTAATTAATATAATACAATTTCATAAAGAAAAAATTTTTATATTTGAAAAACAAAAAAATGATAATTTTTTTTCTTAAGTTTTAGGATTATTAATAATAAATTATCCTTACTTATGCAAATCAAAGCTAATTAATTTTTTACAATATTATTTAATTTTGAATTAATTGAAATAAATGTAATTCTTTAAATTAAGATATTCATAATCTGGAATCAATCATTTAACCCTTTAGAGGGCTTATATAAACAATGAAAAAAATCATAAAAAAAATTAATTCTGTTTCTGGAATATTTCTTACAATCTTTCAACACACCAAGGGGGCTAAATACAAGTTAAAGTTTTCTACTTATATTTTTAGAAATGTTCTTGGACGTATAATTCCCTCATTAAAATCAAAAAAAGATATCTTTTTGAAGATGGATGAATTAAATTTTTACTTCGCTCCATCACAAAGTGAACTTTCTCCTTACCCAGAGATTTTTCATGAAAAAGTTTATGAAAAAGATCAAAGGTTTTTACCTAATAAAGGAGACACAATTATTGATGTTGGAGGTCACATAGGCTTTTTTACAATTGCTGCGGCTAGAAGATGTGGGGAGAAAGGTAGGGTTTATACCTTTGAACCCAATCCAGATACATTTAAAAGACTAATAAAAAATATAAAGGCAAACAATCTTTCTCAAGTTGAAACAAATAATATTGCAATTTCTAAAAAAGAGGGAGTTCTCAACTTGAAAGTTGGTGATTCTACTGAAGGGTCTACAATTATGTCTAAAGGAAAACTAAAAGAGTATGAGAGAAATATTTCGGTAGTTAGTAATACTCTTGACAATATAGTTTTAGAAAAAAAAATAAAAAAAATTGATCTCTTAAAAATTGATGCTGAAGGGGCTGAAGTTCTCATTTTAAAAGGAGCAGAGAATCATGCATTATCCATAACTGAAAAAATCTTAATAGAAACACACTCTAAGGAACTGCGTAAAAAATGTAAGAATATGCTTCAAAGTAATGGTTTTGAATGTGTATTAAATTTTTTTTCAGGTGTTAGCGATTTAGGAGAATGTAATTTGGTTTACTTCAAAAGGTAAACAAAATACTTAAAAAAAATTAAGTTTTATATTTATTATTAAAAATTGATATCTGCACGATTTTTAATTTACATTAGTTTTATTCTTCCTGAAAATCTAATTGAGAAGTCAAAATTCCCTTTGGCAAGAAAGTAAGCCAATAAGTAATAGAGGCATATTGAAAACCAACAAAGATACAAAAGAAATGCAAAACTAGGATTCCAAAAAAGAAATATTTGGTAGTTAATGTGTTCTTGCAAGAATATATATTCTTAAATGTTTGTCTATAAACATTCAAGATTAGTAAAAAACCAACAAACCCAAGATCTGAAAATAAGCTTATGCTACTATCCACAGAAATAGGATTTTTATCATCTATTACCTGTACTAGTCCAAAGTTTCTTCTTGCTTCTTTATAGTAAGGAATTTGAAGAGTTTTTGATGTATACCAACCAGTACCAAAAAAGAACTCAGGAACGTTATCTGTCATTTTATTAAAAGTAGAAACATAACTTGCGAAACGATCTAGATTACCTCCCGCCTCAATTTTGTTTTCTGACTGAATGTTTTGCTCATATAAACCTACCATCCCTGAAGAATCATTAAATGTGTTGGAAATTAATTGATAAAAAGATAGAGATATAAAGATGAATAAAAAGGTGGAAAACAATCCTTTTTTTAGAGTTATTTTAAAAATATTTATTTTTGAAATTATTAGAAATAGTAAATAGAATATGAGGAAAATAGTTCCTAATCTTGAATGGGATAAAACACATATCAAAGTATAAATTATGATTATGAAAAGATGAGGAAGATTTCTAGATTTCTTTGTTGATTCTAAAAAGAGACCAGAGAATAATGGAATTGCGGTGGTAAAAGCAGCAGATGTTCCACTTAACCAGAATTCTTGAATTTCAAAACGATCACCATAACTCAAGTAGCTTATAAAGCTTATTAACTCGTAAAATACAAATGAAAGAATAGAAAAATTAATGACTTTGCTTGTGATAAAATCTTTATCCTGAAAATTAAAAATATATTTTGCAAATATTTGTTGGCTTACTAGCAGCGTGAAAAAAAATATAGTCCATATTATAATCCTTATATCATTCACTACAAACACGCCTCTAAATGTTTGTAAAATTATGTACAAAAACAACGCAAATGATGGTAATGAATCCTTTACTATCCGAAGATTTAAATAATATTTTGGATAGTTTAAGAAAGATAAAATTAAATATGGAATAGCAGTCAAAAAAGCATAACCCATTTTCAGAGTTGATGGAAAAATTAAAGAACCTAAAATTTTCGATATCTTTCTTTTAGCTAAAAGTTCTTCAATATTATTCATTTATGTAAAAAACATTTGATATTTCTTGAAGTTTAACTGTGACATTATGAGTAACCATTACAATACTAATTTTTTTTGAAAGTTTCTCTAATACCAAAATAAATTCATCAGCAATCTTTGCATCTAACTGACTTGTAGGTTCATCTAATATTAATAGCTTAGGTTCTTTATAAAGTGCCCTTGCAAGAGTAATTCTCTGCCTTTCGCCGCCTGAGAACTTATTACCATCAGTTCCTACATTTTCGTATATTTTATCAGCCTGAATATTAACTTTGTTTAAAATTCCTGCTTGAGAAAGAGCCTTGGTTGCTTTATTTTTATCAATTTTTTCTTTTTCTATTCCAAAGGCAACATTTTCAAGAATTGATGTATCTAATAATTTAATATTTTGAGAAACATATGATATTTCTTTTTTGGGATTAATTAAAGAGTCGTTAAAAAATATTGCTCCTTTATCAGGAGAGTAAAGATTAGAAATTAAATTTAACAAGGTTGATTTGCCCGATCCACTTGGGCCAGCAATAACTAAAAGCCCCTTTGAATTAATTTCCAGACTTTTAAGTTTTAAAATAAAACCTTTATCGTGTTTATTTTTATATTTATATTCGATATTCTTTAAAGTTATAAATCCTATTTCAGTATTTTTAATCCATGGATTAATTTTTTTAAGTTTTTCTATATTTAAATTTTGTTTAATAAAATGATTTTTAATATTAAAAATTATCTTGCTACCGTACCTGAGAGCATTTATACCATTAAAAACATGCATTAAAGCTGGTTGAACTTTGTATGCTGCGAATGCAAATGTTGCGACAATTGGTAAAGGGTTATCACTTGATGAATCAGAAACATTATTTCTACTAGATAAATAAACAATGAAGCAAAATACAATTGCTTCTAAAATATATTTGGTTGAGTTTTGTATAGATTGATAACTTGCCTGTGTGATTGAATAATTTCTAGAGCTATTGAAGAATTTCTTATTAAACCAATTTTCTACTTTGTACGATTTAATATCATCGATGAGATTAAAAGCTTGGGTAGAGGTTTTAAAACGTAATTCATTGGCTGCTGAGATTCTATCTCCTGATTTAATAAACATTGGTTTTAAATAATTATAAATAACTGCATAAAGAGTCATTACAAATCCAATTTGAATAAGCGAATTTAAAGAGGTATATAGCATTAAGTACAAAGTTATAGCTACAAAAATAACTAGGCTTGTTAAACCATCAACAAAAGGTCTTAAAACAAAAATTATAAATTGATCAACATCAGCTAAAATGACTTTTCCAAGTTCTGAGTTGTCAGAATTTTTGTGGTAAGAAGTGTCTTGTTTTATATAACCAGAGAATAGTTTATAACCAATATTATGTCTTACATTTTCAACACTGTAGTTAATGACAGTATTAAGAAAAATACGAAAAAGAGAGGAAATAGAAAATATTACAGCAACAAACAAATAAAAATTACTTGCCGAGATATCTAAACTCCAAAAGTTATTCGTAAAAATTTTAATTTCCTGCTCGCTACTTTGAATGAGATATACAAAAGGAGTTACAACTGCTATTGAAAATATCTCAACCAAACCCATAATTAAGGCTACACCAATTAGTTTGTAGATAGTACTATTTTTATAGAGGCTTATGATACTAAGAATTTCTCTAACTAAAGTAAAAAGTTGATTCTTCTTGTTCTTATATCGCATATATATCTTTTTAATTATTATTCATTATCTTTCTAAGATAATTTAAATGATATTATAAAACTCTTTGTTAATTTGGACAATATTAAATAATGTATTAAGTTAAAATAATTGATTAGTAATAGTTTTTCTATTTTAAATGGGTTATGCAAAAAATAGAAAATTATTTTAAAAAAGGATTGATATACTTCTATGGGTATTCTTATTCAGAATTACCTGAAAAAATAAAAAAATTCTCTAATAAAAATACAAAATTTTTTTTTAAAAGGCAAGGACAATATAATCGACTTGTAAATAATTTAAAAAATTCAACTGAATATTACTCAGGTTTCAAAGGTATTTCTCTTGAAAGTAACGATATTACTTTTTTAGATCAAAATGCCGTTAAGTCAACTTGCATTGGATACCCAAGCAATTCAAAATTTGTTTTTATTTCCTTAAGATATTTAAACTTATACTTCTTCATCTTTTTAGGTATTTTCAGAAGATTATTAATTAGGCAAATATCTTTTAGAGGATTAATTTGGCTAAAAATAGGTAGAAATAAAACACCATGGATTGTTCTAAGAAATAATGAGTTTGTAAGTACATCTTTTAACTTTTCAGAAAAGATTGGTATTAAGGGTTTATTAAATTTCTTAGCAAAAGAAAATATTAATTATGTGGTTGCAAGATTCTTTGAAAACTTGCCGGAATTTATAAAAGGAGATAATGACATTGATTTACTTGTAGATTCAAAAGACATATCAAAATTGAATAGATTTTTAACACAAAATCCAGGAGATATAAGGGTAGATATAGTAAGCGATATAGGGCTAGATTATTATGGGATGCCGTGTTATCCACCTCAGAAAGCTAAAAAAGTTTTACGTGATGCTGTCCCAGGACCCTCTAATTCGCGAGTCCCAAGGAAGTTAGATTATTTATTATTAATTATTTATCATCTTCTTTACCATAAGGGATTTAATAGCGGAATTCCTTCTTTTTACTATTTAAGTAATGAGGATAATCACAATAATAAGTATATGAAAGTAATAAATAATCTTAATAAGGATTTAAAAATAAACGTTGGGAAAACTATGGAAGAAATGGATAGTTTTTTAGAAAAAAATGGTTGGCGCCCAAAAATCGATACTCTTACAAAAATTTCAGAATGGAATGAATGGGTCCTTAAATATCATATTAAAAAAGACACAAGTAATATCCCTTTGTTTATATTTGTGATAAAGGAAAGGTTTGTTGGGACAGAGGCAGAAAGAGATTTAATTGAAGAATGTAAGTCGCAAAAACTAAAAATTATTGATTCTCGAACACTTACTGACTCTACACAACTTAAGGTTATGGAAGAGATTAGAGGCGGAGTATGGAATGATGCACTTCAAAAAGGTATGAGAGAAATTGATTACTATCCAAGAAAAATATTAATAATTTGGGATCAGTTGGGTATACGTATTGGTGGGATTAGTGGTGTTAAAGAAAAAATCAGAAAAAAGATAGATATAGAGGGACCAAGCATTATTCATTCTTCTGATAACTATAAAGAATCATTAGAGTACATAAATATTTGTATGCCAGATAAATATATTTTCTACAAAAATAAAAATAACTTAGAACAAATGAAAAAGAATTACGAAATAAAAGTAAATTTTAATTTAAGAAACTACATGGCTAATTTGAAAAGTATATTAAGAATCCAATTAATTAATTTCATGAGGCATTAAAAATTTTCATGCAAGATTTATTATGGCTTGAATTTATAGGTTTGTGGGGGACTGGGAAATCAACACTCATAAATAAATTAAAAAAAGATTTAAAAAAATATAATATAAATGTAGAAACCTCTTCCAGTTATTTCAAATTAAAAAAAAGCTCTAAATTTTTTATTATTTTTTATAATTTTTTTAAAACTTTTGAAACTTCTATTTTTATTTCATATATTTTAATTAATCACTTTATACGCTTAAAAATAAAAAAAAATAATTTAGGAACAGATTTAATCAAAACATTTTTTCTTTGTTACCAATCAAGAATTTTTTCATTATTTAATAGTGAAAAAAATTATTTTCTTTGGGAAGGTGAATTTCATCTTATCCCATTCTTAGATTTAGATTATAAAAAGAAAGAAAGGTTGGTAAGTTTATTATTAAAAATTAGTAAACCAAATTATGTAAGGTTTGTTTATCTAAATATTCCTTTAAATAAAACAATTGAAAATATTAATTTTGACCAAAAAACCAAAAAAAATATACGTTTTAGTAAATATCAATTAAAAATATATAAAAAATATCAAGTTAATGCCATACAACATCAAAATGAACTTATTGAGATATTAAATAAGAAAGGCTTTTTTATATATAATATTGATGAAAATTGCAGTAGCTATAACTCTTTACTAGAGGATGTTCTTAATCATAGAAAGTAAATTACTCTAAATCACTAATTAGGTTTTTTAGTATTTTTTGAAGTAATATGAATTTACTTATATCTAAAGAAAATTAGTTTTTTAAATCTAATTAAAACAAAGATCAAAAAAAATAATTATTTATTTTGGATTTTCTTTCATCCTGATAATATTTTTAAATTTGAATATGCAAATAATGCTGAAAAGATTACATGGGAAATAGTTAAAGAAAAGTTAATCTACTATAAATCTATATGTGAGATAGGATGTTTTAATGGGAGATCAAGGATAATTCTGAACAAATTTTTTAAAGGTAAAAAATATGTTGGATATGATTTAAATATTGGTGCGATTGCTATAGCAAAAATTTTTAACCTCCTCAAATTAAAAAATTGCTTCTTCCATTTTAAAAAAGCACAACTTGCATCTTATGAAAAATGCGAATTATTTATTTCAAATGCCACATTAATTTATTTTAAAGAGAGTGAATTAATTAGTTTTATTCAAGCTTTAAAAAAAAATGAAACGTTCAAAAGTTTAATAATGCATGAAATTTTTTTAAATGATAATCTATCCAAAAAAAACAATTCAAAAATAATTGATAATTTGAATATTCATCCAATTACATTAATTAAAAAAGAATTCGGAGAAAAATACAATTTTGAAATAGTAAAAACTAACTATAAAAATTGGGAGTCAAATGAGGTTTTCTCAGCCATTTTATCAATTGATAAGGTGCATTCCTAACAAATTTAAAATGCAGAAAACAAATATAAATGTTTCTAAATTCTTTTAAAATGATATCCTAATAATTCTTCCATAGGTAGTCCAACTTCCACCTTCAAAACTACTAGAAGAGATTTCTATTGTAGGGTTATTTAAAAATTCTCTTAAAATAGCAGGATAGTCATAAACCCAACGGCCATTATCAAAAAAACCATCAGTAGCATTATCTTTGTTATATTCGTGGAGAATAATTCCTTTTTTACTTAACCTAACAATGTCTGCTATTGCCTTTCTAATCTTATTTGGAGGCAAAAGAAGTAAAACACCTTGAGTGCAAACTATATCAAACGTTTTATCTTTAAAAAATTCCAATTGATCAGTACTTTTAGTATAAAGAGTTGCATTATTATCATTAACCGATTGAAAATATCTATTACCCCTTTCAATACATTTTTTATTTATGTCAACTCCTGTAAGTTTTGCTTCAGGTAATTTTTCTCTTAGTAATCTAAGATTAGGTCCTGCAGCGCATCCAATTTCTAATACACTTTCAATATTTTCAAAAGATGCGATGCTTGATACAAATTTATGTCTTTGTTTTATTTGATAGCTATTTATTGAAGTATTTGCCCACCTAGGTCTATAAAAATGTTTGTATTTCCATATAGTTTTTTCTATAACGTTAGATACAAATCTAGTTTCCAGAAATTTTTGTAAATGTCTTACATATCTTTTAATATATTTCATAAAAATTCGATTTTTATAATTATAAGCTTCTTATATTAGCATGCTCT
>MDSZ01218708.1_pt1 | contig 19499 bp, 17 predicted proteins | sample 811201 | NCBI WGS metagenome assembly MDSZ01 (sample SAMN05326647, study PRJNA326480) | marine metagenome | isolation source: seawater | place: Indian Ocean: North | collected 2010 | reverse complement strand
TAGCGCAGTTCGTGCTACCTTTGTTGGATCGATAATTCCCATCTCGACCATGTCTCCGAACACTGCTGTTTGCGCGTTGTATCCATAGTTTCCCTTCCCAGCGGAAACATCTGCGCAGACGACCGATGGTTCCTCACCGGTGTTCGCCACAATCTGTCTGATGGGTTCTTCTAATGACCTTACAAGGATATCTATTCCCATCTGTTGGTCTTGGTTTTCACCTTTTGATGCTTTCGCTTTTTCCAAGGCTCTCAGCATCGCCACTCCACCTCCAGGGACTACTCCCTCCTCTACTGCAGCTCTAGTTGAGTGCAATGCATCCTCCACCCTAGCTTTTTTTTCCTTCATTTCGACTTCAGTGGCTGCTCCAACCTTAATGACGGCAACTCCTCCCGCGAGCTTAGCAACTCTCTCGTGAAGTTTTTCGCGGTCATAATCTGAGGTGGTTTCCTCAACTTGCGTTCGAATCTGTCCGACTCTTGCTTCGATAGCCTTTTGGTCTCCCTTACCATCAATAATAGTTGTATTTTCTTTACTAATTTGCACTTTTTTGCATGAACCTAGGTCATCAATGGAGGTTTTTTCCAATGAGAGACCGACTTCTTCCGAAATGACTGTACCGCCAGTCAGAATTGCGATGTCCTCTAGCATTGCCTTTCTTCTGTCTCCAAAACCAGGCGCTTTCACGGCAGACACCTTTACTATTCCCCTCATATTATTTACAACCAGTGTCGCAAGGGCTTCCCCTTCCACGTCCTCTGCAATAATCAATAAGGATTTGCCGGCTTTTGCAACGGCCTCTAAAACAGGTAGAAGATCCCTGATGTTTGAAATTTTTTTGTCATGTAATAAAATTAAAGGCTCTTCAAGTTCTGAATTCATAGTCTCTTGATTATTTATAAAATAAGGAGACAGATATCCTCGGTCAAATTGCATTCCTTCTACAATATCCAGCTCATTGTCAAGTCCGGACCCTTCCTCAACAGTTATCACTCCCTCCTTACCGACTTTATCCATAGCTTCGGCAATTATTTCCCCGATTGCATGGTCTGAGTTTGCTGAGATCGTGCCTACTTGGGCTATTGCTTTTGTATCTTTACAAGGAGTAGAAAGACCGTGAAGACCGTCTACTGCAGCAGACACAGCTTTATCTACACCCCTTTTCAAATCCATCGGATTCACACCAGCAGCCACTGCTTTTAATCCCTCTCTTACAATAGCTTGAGCAAGAACAGTTGCGGTTGTTGTCCCGTCTCCGGCTACATCGGAGGTTTTGGAAGCGACTTCTTTGACCATTTGCGCTCCCATATTTTCGAATTTATCGGCCAGTTCTATCTCTTTGGCAACTGACACACCATCTTTGGTGACGGTTGGTGCACCAAAGCTTTTTTCGAGGACGACATTTCGTCCTTTTGGACCAAGCGTTTGTTTCACCGCGTTTGCTAGTATATTGACACCGTTTGCCATTCGGCTACGGGCGTCGTCTGAAAAACGAACTTCTTTCGCTGACATTTGTATTTACTCCAGTTCTTATCTTATTTAATGTTTTATTTTTAACCTTCGAAGACTGCCATTACATCGTCTTCGCGCATGACTAATAACTCCTCATCATCAACTTTGACTTCGGTTCCAGAGTATTTGCCAAATAGGATTTTGTCGCCGGCTTTTACATCTAATGGACGAACTTCGCCACTATCAAGTATTTTTCCGTTTCCTACAGAAACAACTTCGCCTTTTGCCGGTTTTTCTGTTGCTGAGTCTGGTATTACTATACCGCCTGGGGATGTCTTTTCTTCATCCCATCTTCGCACGATTAGTCTATCGTGAAGAGGTCGAATTTTCATTTGTTTGATTCTCCAATTAATCCATCAAATCGTTAATTTAATTTATTGAGCTCTGATTTATGAATCTCAATATTAGCACTCACGACGGAGTGGTGCTAACAATAATATTTTATGGACGATGTGTCAAGAGTGTTTATAATTAAATTTTTGGCGAAATAATGCGTTTTCTCACTTATTATGTTTTTTTACTATTTTGTCCTTTGTTTGGCTTCTCTCAATCCAACACAATTACTTATAATTACGAGAATTATCAAATAATTTTATCAGTTCCACCTACTACCAATGCGGAGGGGAATCAATTAGTGCTCTCTGTTTATCAGAAGGATTTGCCTTTATCCAAATTAATGCTCACTTATGAGGGCTCAATCAAGGAATTTTTTGTAGACGATATAGATATGAACGGGAATTTTGAAGTTATATTATTGTTTAGAAATACACTACAAAATATAAAAATCTTTTCTTGGAGGAATTTTCAATTGTTTGAGCTGAAAGAAAATGTTCAGCCGAATACTAACAATCATATTTCGAGAGTTCTCAAAATTGAACGGAAAGACAATGAGATTATAAGAAGAGTTGAGTTAATCGAGAATGACAGTTTACGCCTTTTGAATCAAAGGTTTTGTTTTAAAGAATTACGTTGGTGTCAGGAATAAGGGAGTGATTAAGGTTGGAATGTATTTAGATAGCTGAATATGCAGCCGAGGTGACCATTCAACTCGCGGTTTATTTCCATCATTGCTTTTAAGACATAATGGGTGTCAGCTGGCTGAATTATACATCGCAAGTGATTGGGCTGATTATTTACTTTACGCAAAATAACATTGGCGCCGGCTAATGAGCTGCATAAAAGGCCCGTCTGAGACCAAGCTGAACTAGGAACTGGTACGAGTTCTTCTAAAATTACTGATGCTAGGGGTCCCGAAAGTGCAATTTCACTATAATCTGCTCTTTGTACGATATGCTTTTTTGGGTCCGATGGGATAGCGTTTGTAAAGCCATCGATCAGGGAGCCGTCATATGAATTAACCAAGACAATCTTATCCTTAGCCAAACAAATTAATCCACCACTACCAACAGAGGTCCATTGAAATAAGTTAATAGGACTAATCTCGAAGTATTTTTCAACAACGATTCGAGCTTCTTTACCAACTACAGCAATTTTTTTTATGCACGATAAATCAAATATGTAACTATCATCTTCTTTGGCCTTGATCGGTTTTTTTAGTGCGCTGACTTCACAAGATTGAAATATTTTTATTTCGCTTATTGATTTGTCAAAAAAAGCTTGCAGAGGACTATTGCTATTTGCGACTTCGTTCATATTTTCTGCCTTTCATTTTCTGGATCATAGAAGCTAGCAGGAACAATCAGAGCTTCTAAACTTGATCCATCATCAAGTCTAATATGGATTGAATCTTTTTCTAGGTAGGGAGCGTCTATCATTGCTAGACCAATTATTTTTTTTAGTGTCGGGCTGAAATTTATACTTGTAACTCTACCTGTTATCGTGTTTTGGTCTATAGTAAGGTTATTTTCTTTGATTTCTAGTCCTCTCAAGTCATCCATTTCGAAACCGACTAATTTTCTAGTAATGTTTTGTTTGAGAACTTTTAAGCTATTCCGGCCATAGAATCGTTCTTTTTTAAGGTTGACGCCCCATCCAAGATTTACCTCAAAAGGGTTAGTGTTGCCGTCAGTATCTTGGCCAAAAATTAAATGCCCTTTCTCTAAACGAAGTAATCTTTGTGCCTCTACTCCAAAAGGCATAATTTGTCTGCTTGAGCCTACGTCAAGCAGACCATTCCAAACCTTAATCAGACTGTTTGTAGGCATATGTATTTCGTAGCCCAACTCTCCCACAAAACCTACCCGCATAATTCTCGAGGTAATTCCACAAACCTCTGCTTCTCGATAGCCCAGATAGGGAAAACTATCAGCATCTAGTGGAATATCAACCACATCCGTGAGAACTTTTTTTGAGGAAGGTCCCGCAAGGTTGATAGCACCAACTTGACCAGTATGATCCCAAATGGTCACATCGAGCTGTAGCTGCATCTTGAATAGTTCAAGTAGTCTTAGCACTGTCTGCGAATGGCTACTGGTTGCAGTAATGTAAAAATGGTCCTCACCAAGTTTGGCCGCGACCCCGTCATCAACAAGCGTTCCTCCGGCGTCAACCATAAAAATATACCGAGTCATTCCTACTTTTAACTTGTCGAATTTGCAAGTGTATGCGTACTCTAAAAGATTTCTAGCGTCAGGTCCCAATAGCTCTATTTTACCCAGGGTAGACACATCAATAATACCTACTGCATTTCTTACTACAGAATACTCCCTCGCGATATTTTCTCTGGAGGCAAAGCCACCATACGCCATAGGACGTCTCCATATTCCATTTTCTTTTATATCAGCCGACTTTGCTGTATGAAATTGATCAAGGCTTGTTCTTCTTTCTCTCCGAATTCGTCTGCCTGCCAGTTTTCCAATAGGTACTGGATAGACAAAAGGTCTTGGAGTTACAGTACCTACATTGCCCACAGGGAGATTATTAAAGTCTGCGACGATTCTGATTCCATTCAGGTTCGAAATCTTCCCTTGGCTTGGTCCCATTCCAATCGTGCTGTATCTTTTGAGTAGCTCGATTGAATCAAACCCCTCTTTCATTCCAGTTACCAGATCTTTTAGTTTTAAGTCCTCGTCCAGGTCAACAAACTCATTTCCCTTGGGATGAGAATAAATAGGATACGGGTGACTTTGGTTTTCGTAGCCCTCCTGAATCGCGTTTGGAGCATTTCTTTTTTCTAAATAGGCTTCACAAGCGTCTGCAGCTTGTTTGCCATCACGAACTCTTTTTTCCAAATCATAGATTCCGCGTATCATACCTGCAACAAACACTCCACTTGGTAGTTTATCGGGGACTAATTGGTTAATTTCCTCAACATACTTTAGTTTTCCACCTGCCTGTACTAGTAGGTTCGAAGCAGGAGACCATCCTACGCTCATAATTAAGCCATCGCAGTCAATCACTTTGGAGGATGGATCATTAACGGTGCGATAAACAAATGAGCTTAAACATTCACCTTTTGAAATCGCTTCAATCGGAATTACCTCGTTTACTACCTCAATTCCCATTGATTCTGCTTGTTTTCTTGTTGACTCTTTTGTCTCAAAGCCCGATAGTTGTAAAATACATCCTATATTTATACCGATAGATTTTAGCTTGAGAAGACGTCGAAAACCGATGTTGTTTCCAACTAACGCTATTGATTTTTCAAAAGGATCAATTGAGTACCTGTGAGCGAGTCTGGCTACGGATGAACCCAAAACTACACATGGTAAGTCATTGTTTCTGAAGACAGCAGGTTGCTCATACGCCCCTGAAGCTAAAATGATTGCTTTTGCACACACTTGTTTACAACCTTTAGGCCCTTCTAAAATCACCGTTTTATCATCGTAATATCCACTAGCAAAGTGCTGAGTTAGGCAAGTGATATTCGGTGTATTGAGTTGTTCAATATTAGACTCGATATCTTTTAGCGCCTCTTCTGCGTCAAAACTCGAGGAGCCGCCTAATTTAAAATTTTCATCAGCCACAATTACTTTGAAATTACTTTTAGAAAAGTGAGCAGCTGCTGCCGTCCCCGCAGCACCGCCCCCGATGATTAGGATATCGCAAAACAGTGTTTGTGATGGATATCTCTTTTTGTCGTAACTGGGTTTAACCTCTCCAAGTCCAGCTAGTTTTCTGATAAGTTTTTCCCAATATGGCCACAAAAAAGCAGGTTTAAAAAAAGCTTTATAATAAAAACCAACGGGTAATACAGGCGCGAACAGCCCAAGTATTTTGGTTAAATCATGTCTGACTCCACCAAAAGTGTTGATTGATCTTAAATCTCCTTGGCTGTTTTTTGCTAACGTCACGTCGGCTCTAATATTAGTGCTATCCTCCGATTGAAGCATGACGTTTGCGTCATGATTAGCCAGTGAAACAAACCCTCTTGGTCTATGGTATTTGAAACTTCTTCCAAGTATTTTTTCCCCATTAGCAATCAAAGCGCTGGTTATAGAATCGCCTTTAAAAGCCATTATTTCTTTGTTTTCGAATCTGAATTTTATTCTATTGGAACGGTCTATCCATTCGGAACTTTTACGGGGTAGTCGTCTAGCCATCAATTTTCCTCGATTGAGAGAATGATATTAGCTTCTGTATCTCGCTTAACTCTGAACCACGTCTGGGTAGGTTGATGGTACCACCACTCTTTCCGCGTGAGTGGTCGGCTATCTTGATGATAAGCCCACCATCCTGCAGAACCATCAAAGTTAGATGGTTCTGGGTCTATCGAGCCCCCATAAATAAATTCAGAAATGGGTCTTTCCCCTATAATTGGACAGTCTAAGTATTTCATTTTTAATATACTAATGTCCTACGGACGCGGCTCCTTTTTCACCTACGAGTTTAAAGTCCTTAAATCTGCTAAGATTAAAGCCGCTAATAAGAGGGTCGTTTTTATTTTGAGCGATTGAATTAGCCATAGATTTACCGCTAACAGGCGTCGCTTTAAACCCCCAGGTACCCCAGCCCGAATCAAGAAAAAAACCATCGACTGGAGTCGTGCCCATAATAGGAGCAAAATCTGGTGTCATGTCCGCCATGCCTGCCCATTGCCTATTTATTTTTACGGTGCTTAAGAAGGGGAACAAGTCCAGAATTTGATCGCACATACCAGATACAAATTCAAAACTGGATTTGGTGTTATGTTGTTCGACCGGATCTACTGAAGCACCCATAACTAATTCACCTCTCGAGCTTTGACTTACGTAGATATGAAGGCTACCAGAAACGATTATAGTGTCTAACCATGGTTTCATAGGTTCAGTCACGCAAGCCTGAAGAGGATAAATATCGATTGGGGAATCGAGGCCGACCATATTTAGTATAGTCGGGGTAGCTCCTGCGACAGCAGAAAGAACGGTATCGGTCTTGATTAAGCCTCTATTGGTTTGGACTGAAGTAATTTTATTGTTTTCGATATTAATCCCTTCAACCTCGGTGTGCTGGTGGATTTCTACTCCTTGTTGGCAAGCTTTCTTTGCATACCCCCAAGCTACTGCGTCATGTCTCGCAACTGCCCCTGGAGCATGAAAAAGTGCTCCTTCAATAGGATGGTTGCCCCCACAACTCAAGTCAATTTCCGGGCAAGCTGTTTTAACCTCGGATGGCCCGACAACGCTACTTTCTATTCCGTAGTGTTTGTTAACTTCTGCCCGCCATCTTGCAGTCCTTAAAGTAGCGTCACTGTGCGCAAGAGTAAAGTGTCCTCTTTCTGAGAAAAAAATGTTAGTTTCTAATTCTTCTGACAGTTGGTTAAAAAGACGAACACTCTCACCGTAGAATTTAACTCCTTCCTCTGTCAGATAATTTGATCTAATGATGGTTGTGTTTCTACCAGTGTTGCCGGCGCCTATGTAATTTTTTTCTAAGACAGCAACTTTTCTAACGTCATGGTAATGAGAAAGATAATAAGCACAAGCTAAGCCATGACCTCCCGCTCCGATTATAACAACGTCGTATGAATCTTGAAGTTCTTTTGCTGGGTTGAACCAACGCTCTTCCGCGTGGTTATCAATGAACCCGTACTTTAATAATCTAATAGACATTTCTTAAATAAAGGATCAAAAAATTTTAGTCGAATTTTCCATATGCTGTTCTAAGTGCTACTAGAGGGTGATTATCAGACATTTGAAATTTTACTAGTAGTTCTCTTGCAATCATATCTCTTTCTTGTTGATTATCTGGCAGCTTTAGGTCGGGTGGAACAGTCACCCATCCGTTAATATTTCGGTCAAAGACCGCTGCACGCCCTTCTTCATACCCCATGTGGATGTCTTCTAACCAGTTCAAGTCTTTCCAACCCATGAAGTCTAGATATTTTTTCAAGAATGGTGTTAACTTTGAGAGGTCTGGCAACAAGTTCACATCATAACGATACCCGATTGTTTGACCGATCATTTTCTCTCGCTCAGAGTCGACACCATCTGATTTTAGGTAGTGGTCAATATCTTTTTTTTCACTCATTACGTTCTCCATTCAGTGTATTCGATACTAATCAGAATCGGTTTAAATCTGGTCTTCCCACTGTAACTTGCGTCCCAGCCAGCGGAACTTGAGCCATTGCTGACGCCTCCATCGTAAGTGCCGCTAAGTCCTCAGGTTCTAAGGAGTGTATGTTCGTTTTTCCGCACGCCCGAGCCATCATTTGGCACTCAATGGCTAGTGTATGCAGGAAATTATAGACTCTTTCTGCAGCCTTATCTGGGTCAAGTCTTTCTCTCAATTTGGGGTCTTGGGTAGCAATTCCAACTGGACACCTACCTGTGTGGCAATGGTAACAGTTTCCGGCTTTAACTCCCATTTCTTCCTCATAATTTGCTTCCGGGATGTCTTTATTACAGTTTAAAGCCATCATTGACGCGTGACCGATAGCAATAGCGTCTGCGCCCAGTGCTAGGGCTTTGGCAATGTCTCCGCCATTCCTGATCCCCCCAGCGTACACTAGAGTTATCTCCCCACTTTTGCCGACGTCATCTAAAGCTCTCCTAGCTTGCCGAATAGCGGCAATTCCTGGAACTCCTGTTTCTTCAGAAGCAAGATGTGGTCCGGCTGCTGTACCACCTTCCATACCGTCTATATATATCGAATCTGGATCGGTTTTTGCTGCCATTCGAACATCGTCATAGACCCTAGCAGCTCCCAGTTTTAGTTGAATAGGAATCTCCCAATTAGTTGCCTCTCTTATTTCCTCGATTTTTAGTGCCAGGTCGTCAGGCCCCAACCAATCTGGATGCCTGGCAGGCGATCTTTGATCTATTCCTGCGGGAAGCGAACGCATTTCTGCCACTTGGTCCGTAACTTTTTGACCCATCAAGTGTCCTCCTAGGCCAACTTTTGCTCCTTGTCCAATAAAAAATTCGCAACCGTCGGCCAATCTTAGATGTTGAGGATTGAAGCCATATCTCGATTGTATACACTGGTAGAACCATTTCTCGGAAAAGCGTCTTTCGTCTGGGATCATTCCCCCTTCTCCAGAACAAGTTGCTGTACCTGCCATCGTTGCGCCCCTTGCTAGCGCGGTTTTGGCCTCAAAGGATAATGCTCCAAAACTCATGCCGGTGATGTATACAGGTATATCTAATTCAATAGGACGTTTTGCTCTCGGACCAATGATTGTTTTAGTTTCGCATTTCTCTCTGTACCCCTCTATTACAAATCTTGTTAATGTTCCGGGCATGAAGGTTAATTGATCCCATCCCGGCACTTTTTTAAACATCGAGAATCCACGCATACGATATCTGCCGAGTTCAGACTTGATATGAATGTCGTTCACGACATCTGGGGTAAAGATAGGACTTTTTCCTAATAAATATTTTTCCTTATCGTCGGCCATAGGTATTGCTCCTTTTTGTTTTATAGAACAAGCTTTTTTTCGCTTGGTTCAAGACTATCGTAATTCCATAGTTGTTTGCCAGAGACCACTTTCTTCATTGTTGGTAAATCGAGCCTATCTGCTAATCCATAAAGGGTTAGTTTTTCAAGCAACCATTTTTCGTCTGCCGTTGTAACTTCGGCTTCCACCGCATCAGCTCCTAAGCTTTTGATTGTTCCACCGACATAAATTGTACCATCGTACATTGAGTCCCCTAAGTTATTTCCAGCGTCTCCGAGTATAACCATTCTTCCCCGCTGCATCATAAATCCTGAGAAAGCACCTGTGCTTCCACCTGCGATAATGGTTCCGCCTTTTTGGTCGATACCAGTCCTAGCCCCAACATCACCTCGACATACTAAGTCGCCCCCTCTAATTGCGGCGCCGAAAGTCGAACCAGCGTTTTTTTTAATAAGCACAGTTCCAGACATCATATTTTCTCCGCAAGACCAACCAACTCTACCCTCAACAGTGACGTTTGGCCCGTCAAGTAAACCTAGCCCAAAATAACCCAGACTTCCTTCAATTCTCAAATTTAATCTATTTAATATTCCAACTCCGATACTATGCTTAGCTCCAGGGTTTTTGATTGTGATACTTCCATGTCCCTGTGTCAGAAGGTGTTTTATTTTGCTATTAATTTGTCTTGTGTTTAGGTTTTCCGCATCAATCTCCGCTGATTTTGAAAAATCCACTTCATAAGTAAATGGTTGGGACATCTTTTCTTCATTGTTATCAAGTGAAAAAAAGACTTGCTGGGTTCTCCCGAGCAGTGACTCGGTTCTCATCTCTGTTTTCAGAGGTTCCTTTGATTTTTCTAGGCCTGCCATACTCTTACCTCTCCGTCATATGGGTCTGATGTGTCAATTTCGTTATTCATGATGGTTCTAATGGCGACTTCCTCAGAAGCTAGGGCAACTATGTCGTCACTTTCAAAAAGGACCATTGGTTTTGCAGCCATCGTATCTTTAGCCATCCCCAAAGAATCTGATGTTGCTAGTAAGTATGTAAAAACGCCGTCTAACTCGTCGACGCTTTGCCGCATGGAGTCCTCTAGGTTTTTTCCTTGTTCAATTTTGTCAGCGATATAAACTGCAATAAGTTCTGAATCGCAACTAGACATAAATCTATGCCCTTTTCTCTCCAATTCACGTCTTTTTGACCAGTAATTAGTCAATTGTCCATTATGAACGACGGATACGTCAGCGAAAGGATAGGCCCAATAGGGGTGGGCCGACCTTATATCGACATCTGATTCAGTGGCCATGCGGGTATGGCCAATCGCGTGGGTTCCATTGAAAGAATTTAAGGAGTAAAGATCCGATACCACGGTTGCATCTCCTAAATCTTTCACTAGTTCTAACCCTTTCCCAATAGAGAGTATTTCGACCCCTTCTACATCTTCAACGTAGTTGGCTAACTGTCGAAGATTCCCGTCACAGTTGAAGGTATAACGTAATGCGTAATCGGTAATCTTTTCGGCTTCTAACACTTTGACATTAAGTTCCTTGAGGCGGAGTTCCACATTTTTTATTCGCTCTTCCATTTTCGCATGAATATCATAACCTTTAGCAGTTTCGTGGCTCTCTGCAACCTTCATACGCATAACATACTGATCCGCATGCCCCTCGTTTCGTTCGCAATAAAGTGCAAATCCCGTTGAGTCTGGCCCTCTGTGCTTCATTGCCTGAAGCATAGAGGACATTTCTTCCCCGATTTTTGAGTTGCCATTTCTATGAATTACCCCCGCTATTCCACACATGATGCGCTCCTTGTTTTTTTGTTATGGAAGACAATCCATGTACATTTCTTGGTCCCAGTCCGTTACCGTAGCCATGAATTTTTCGTGTTCGTCATTCTTGTACCATTTGTAGATCTTATACATATCTCCTGGCATTGATGCTTTGATCACTTCGTCGTCCTCGAGTCTTTGAAGAGCTTCGCCGAGAGACATGGGCAACCGTTTAACTTGTTTCCCGGCCTCCATAGCCTCATAAATATTTCGATTTTCCGGTTCGCCTGGATCAATGTCATTGTCGATTCCATCCTCGAATGCACTTAATAGAGCCGAACCTAGAAGATATGGGTTTACCATCGAGTCAACTGCTCTGTACTCAAATCTTCCTGGCGCGGAGACTCTAAGCCCAGTTGTACGGTTCTGAAATCCCCAATCTGCGAAAACGGGCGCCCAGAAACCTGTATCCCATAATCTTCTGTAAGAATTTACCGTAGAGCAACCAATTGCTGTTAGTGCCCCGAGATGTTTTACGATTCCTCCCACGCATTGCAGCCCGACCTTTCCAGGTAACTGGGGATCATCAGTATCTGGCATAAACAAATTCTCGCCTCCCTCGCGATAAGTAAATACCCCATCCATTCCTGGTAAAATATTTTGATGGAGCTTGTTAATTGAGTTCTTTCCACCTTTCCAAAGCGAGATATTGGTATGGCAGCCTGATGCAGATACGCCCATAAACGGTTTAGACATGAAACAAGCGATGAGGTTATTTTCTCGAGCAACTTGAGCGCAAATCTGTCGGTAAGTGGATAACCTGTCTGCATTTCTCACCACATCATCGAAAGTCCAATTTAGCTCAAGTTGACCGGGAGCATCCTCATGGTCACCTTGAATCATGTCGAGTCCCATTGCCTGTCCGTACTCGATAACTTTCATAAAGACTGGTCTAAGGCTTTCAAATTGGTCAATGTGATAACAGTAAGGCTCGGTTACTCCACCATTAGGTTTCCCATCTTCACCTCGCTTTAGCCACATCATCTCAGGTTCTGTTCCAGCCCTTAACTCCATTCCGTATTTTTCTTTAAAATCAGAATGAGCCCGCTTTAAATTACCTCTACAATCGGAGGTTAAAAACGCTCCTGGATTTTCTCGTTCCTCGCGGTTTCTGAAGCAAACGCAGTAAACTCTTGCTACCCTTTTATCCCATGGGAGTTGGCAGAAGGTATCAGGGTCTGGGATACCTACTAGCTCCATTGCTTCCGGTCCGTAGCCAATGTATTGGTCGTGCCTGTCAATAAATAAATTTGCGGTTGAACCGTAAACTAGTTGAAATCCTTTAGTGGCAGTTCTTTCCCAATGATCAGCTGGGATTCCTTTCCCCACAATCCTTCCAGTAACAGAAATAAATTGGTAATAAATATACTGAATATTAAGTTCATTAATTTTACTTCTAACTTTTTTTACTAGTTCAGCTCTTTGCTTGTCCGCCACATATATTTCAAGGTCAGTTTCATTCACTCTATATTCCCCTTCTTTATTTTAGGTTTACCATGTTTCCCACTAGAATCTTAACTATTTCGCTTTTAGCTCCATGGAAAAGGGCTATTAGAAGTGGGATGGGATTCTTTTTCCTCATATCGAGAAAATCTAAAAGGCTGCAGAAGAGAAGAAGGCTCACCCATGAGTTTTTCCGCTACAAGCTTACCCACTCCGAGCATTTTGTAGCCATGGTTTGAATCTGCAATTATGTAACAGTTCTGCCTAAATTCATCAAATATGGGGAAACTATCCGGGCTGAAAGCACCAATTCCACCAGAGGGTTCTTTTTTAAATAAACCTGACATTCCTTCAAACCTTTTTTGACAGTGAGATAGAGCACTGCACCAAGAGTAAGCGAAATCGGGGCCTACTACAAAGTCTGGGGACGCCGGTCCATATGGATCTACATTTACTGAATCAGGTTCAGATTGAACTATAAATGGAGCAGACCCTCCTTGAATTCCATTGAAGTGAAAGTCAGGTTTGTAGTAAATACCCCAAAGTTTTTCCGTGATCGTCTCACCTTCTTCACCGACAAGAGGGGCATCAGAGTCAACGTGGATGACGGGCGGTTTGTCTCCGGAATCCGTTTTCAACATATTTGGATCCACGCCTAAAGTTCCCTCTTGCAACGACCAGTAAATCCACATAGGGACCTCTTTTTGTTTTCCGTCTTTGCCAGTGAACTTTACCGTTTTAGGAAGCTCCAAGTATTCCCAGATTGATTTTATCCAAGGTCCGGCTCCAACTATCAAATATTCGCAGTTAATTAGACCTTTATCTGTCTCAAGGGCTTTGACTGCGTCTGACTGGTTGTCGAATTGGAATCCTGTTACTGTCACTCCGGTTAGAATTTTTACACCTTCATTTTCCGCCTTTTTTGCTAAACCGTAAACAGATTTACTGTTATTTGCGTATCCTCCCCGTTTTTCATGAAGAACAGATGTTATGCCTTGTGCTCGCCAATCTGAGAAAATTGATTTCATATACTCAGATGAATCACCTGTTCCTTCGATAAATTCTGATTCATAACCTATCGCTCTTTGTTGTTCGAATATAGAGTTCACATCTTCTCTCATACACTCGGGTGATATTTGCATATAGCCGACCGGGTGATAACTAAAGGCTTCGGGATCACTCTCCCATACTTCAACGCACTGTGCCATAAGCTCTCTCATAGCAGGCTGATAGTAGTTGTTTCTTACAACGCCGCAGGCTATCCCTGAGGCCCCTGCTCCTATTCCTCCCTTGTCTATTACAAGAATGTCTTCGCCGCTTCCTTTACCGTTTTTTTTCAGTTCAACTGCTAGATGATAAGCGGTGCTTAATCCGTGAATACCCGCTCCAATAATTGCATATTTTGTGTTTTTGAAAATCGCCATCGGTTTAGAACTCCTTCAGTGCTCCGAGAGGTTACATATACATCGTAGGACGAGCTGATGCAAGTGCTTTAGCGTATTATTTTCTTGGTCTAAAATTTAAAGCTAAGCCATTATTGCACCAACGTAGGAAAGTGGGTGCCGGACCATCTTTAAAAACATGTCCTTGATGGCCTCCGCAGCGAGAGCAATGGTATTCAGTCCGCGGAATAATAAGACTGAAGTCTAACTTTTTCTCAAGACTACCTGTTACATGGTCGTAAAAAGATGGCCATCCAGTTCCGCTTTCATACTTCATTTCAGAGGTGAATAATAAATTGCCGCATTTGGCACAGTGATATGTTCCTTTTCTCTTCTCGTACAGAAGTGGACTTGAAAAGGGGGGTTCAGTTCCATTCTGCTCTAAAATTTTTTTTGCTTCTTGACTGAGAGGCCTATTTATGTCGGTTTGCAGTATAGTCTGAAAATTATTTTGCAATTCTTTGCTATCTTGTTTCTCGATTGACAGACCCTGGCGTTGACAAAAAAAAAGAATAAAAGCCACCACAAATAAGGGCGAAAATTTTATAATAAATTTAGTTCTGTGGTTCAATTTCGTCATATTGCTAATCTGAGAGATAATTTTTGATATAGTCGCTTAATTTATGATTAATGGTTTCCATTTCTAGTTTTTTTTGTTTTTCCCAAGAGGCGTGATTTACGGATTGGAAGTAGCTACTTTGCTCTTTAGTAAGCTTCTTTTTCCGTATCTCGTCTGTATTTTTAATAGAAAGCTCAAGATTAAAATTTTGAAATTCTTGCCTAGAGTCAACAAGGAGCTGGTGAAACTTTGCTGAAGGCAATAAGTCAGGCTCCTTCAAAAGTTTGAGTTGGCTTTTTAGTGTTTCGCTGTATTTTGTTGTTTTATATCCTCGGTCAAGAGCTTCAGCAATGGGAAGCATTCTAACTAATAGCATATTAGACCAATCTATTATTTTGCTTTTGTTGCCTTCTGTGTCCGTTATAAGCTTCAAATTGGGTTGACGACCTCGAAGTGCTACCGATAACTCGTTATATTCTAAAATTTCATGTTCACTATCGGAAATGAGAGGACTTTCTTCGAGTAGGCAGTAAATCAAAAAAATCTCACAAAATAAAAGACAATCTCTCTCAACGCCAAAAGGATTCATTGGGTTAACATCGAGACTTCTCATTTCGATATATTGGATCCCTTTGTTTCGAAGAGCAATAGAAGGTCTCTGACCTTCAAGGGCATTCCCTTTAGGTCGAATGGAAGAATAGTATTCGTTTTCGATTTGCAATAAATTTGCGCTTAGTTGAATTTGTTTGCTTTCCTCATATATCCCGATTGCCTCATACTCTGGGTAGGGCGTTCTCATTGCTTTATTAAGTGCTCCGATATAACCTTCAATATTATTTAGTTTGATTTTTAAATGGGCTTGGTTTTTATTTTTGTATCCAACATCACTCATCCTCAGACTAGTGCCATAAGGAGCAACTAAGGAACTGTTCCTGAGAGGTTTGAATCTACTATTTCGTTGAGGAAGGTAGGATTTGCAGCAGGCAGGAGAGCACCCAAATAGCAAAAGAACTAACCATCCATAGCGGAGGTAATTCCTCGCCAAACCTAAATAAACCGGGTTTCTTTTTAATTTCGTAGAATTCTCTGAGGTCATCATAAACATTTCATTGCCATGTTCCCAAAATTGTTCTGGTAACGAGTAGTTGAAGTGTATTCCAGCTATTGCCTGCATTCTTCTTCCATATCTATAATCTAACCCAACTCTATAAATGTGACGCATTCTACCCTGATTTGATTTGCCATACCTTGCTATAGGTATCTCTTTTTCATCGTTGATGTCGCATGGCATACTGTTGTTCCAGATTATTTCGTTTTCTGGAAGGGTAGCGATTGCAAAACTATGGATATCCGTTAGAAATTCATATGTCTCATTTGTACTTTCAAAAGGTGGGGTGATGAATTCCGGCAAAGCTTCAGAATAATCGGTGGTTATATGGGGGTTTGTTAAAGCTGCTCCCCATTCGGCTGGGTGCATATTTTGAGATACCGAACCAGAACGCGTAACTCTTAAACTTTCTTTTTCGAGTCCCTTAAGCCCATTTTTTAGAAGGCTACTATTTTCACCGGCTGTAATAAATTTTACTCTTTGCTCAAATAGAATGCTCATTTTTTTAAGCATTCAGTTTTAGACAATTCATTGCCAGTTTGGCAGCGTGAAAAACCGCCTTTCCTTTATTTACTGTTTCCTCCCATTCAGACTCAGCTTTTGAGTCCGCAACTATTCCGCATCCAGCCTGCACATACAGTTTTTTGTTCTTTATGATTCCCGTTCTTATCGCTATTGCAGTGTCCATCTCTCCTGTCCAAGTGATGTAACCGACAGCGCCTCCATAAATTCCTCTTGTTGAGGGTTCTAACTCGTCAATTATCTCTATTGCACGGATTTTTGGTGCTCCAGAAAGAGTACCTACAGGAAGAGTGGCACGAAGTATATCAAATACGTTTTGATCCTCTTTTAAAACCCCTTCTACGTTCGAGGAGATATGCATCACATGGGAGAAGCGTTCTATAATCATTTTTTCGGTTACCCTGACAGACCCTGTTACGCAGATTTTTCCGATATCATTCCGACCTAAATCAATTAGCATTAAATGCTCAGCGAGCTCTTTGGGGTCATTTAAAAGTTCAATTTCCAAAGCTTTGTCTTGAGCTTCATCTTTTCCTCTTGGCCTAGTTCCTGCTAAAGGCCTAGTCGTAACTTTACCGTCCTCAAACCGGACAAGGATTTCTGGAGAAGAACCTACAACGTGGAAATCACCGAAATTGAAATAAAATAAGTATGGAGAGGGGTTTAAATGTCTGAGTGCTCGATACAGGCTTATTGGCTCGTTATCAAATTCAGTCCAGAACCGTTGAGATAATACAACCTGCATCGCGTCACCTTCATTTATATAGTTTTTAACTTGATTTACCGCTTCCAGAAATTTTTCTTTTTTGAATTCTGAATTTACATTTAAGTGTTTTTGAGACAATTTGTCGTAGTTTGGAGTTATATTCGCTTTGTTTTTTAAAGTTAAACTTATTTCCTCGACTAATTTCTCACTTTCTGTTCGGGCTTCAATATCATTTTGCTTAAAATATTTGACGATAGTGAGTTCATTTTTTAAATTATCGAAGACTACAAAATTATCAACAAATAATAACAAGATGTCCGGTGTGTCAAGGTTAGACTTATTATTTTTGTAATTTAATTTTTTTTCTGTGTATCGTATCGTGTCGAAGCTGAAATATCCGACGAGGCCTCCGCAAAACCTGGGTAGTTTCTCTGTATTACATGCTATAAAGTACTTTTTATATTCTTCGACTAATTTCAATGGATCATCTGTATTAACTGATTTAATCGTTAAACCATTTTCCATTATTTTAAACGACGACCCTTTGACGACTATAATTTTCTTTGAAGGGAGGCCGATAATAGAGTATCTGCCCCATTTTTCTCCGCCTTCGACTGATTCAAGTAGAAAAGTATTTTTTTTGTTGGCTAGTTTAAGGTAAACGCTGAGAGGTGTTTCGGTATCAGCGATTATTTTCTTGACTGCCGGTTCCAGAGAAATAATTTCTGTCATTAATCAAGGTTCCTAGTTACTTTGGTTGGAGGGATAAAGGAGCCTAACAGTGTTATCGTGATGTTTGGTATTAGACCAATTAGCCCAGCATGCAATCCATATACTTTACCATTTTCGACAAAGCTAAATCCACCAAATGGTATAACTAAAGAGACAAACAACCCAATGATTACGCCGAGTAGAACGGCTGTTCCCTTTATTTTTTTGAAATGCAAACCAATAATAAAAGCTGGTACAAGCTGAACTAGAAGGTCGATTTTTCTATCTAGCAACTGTACTAAAGATGTATTGTCTTTTAAAAAAAAGCATAGCAGCACTAGAATTAATATTGTGCTCCATGAAATTCTTTTTGAGATTTTAAGTAATGTCTCTTCATTTGCTCGGGGTTTGAAAAAACGATGAAGAATATCTTTGGTTAGCATAGAAGAAATAGATAAAAGCGCTGAATCAGACGTTGACATCATCGCAGCTAGTACGGCTGCAAGAGTAATTATAACCATAACATATCCGACGCCTGAGCCATCCGACAATTCTTTAAGAACCAAGCCGAAGGCTTTGTCTGACTGAGGTCCTTCTAATCCTGGAAAATAAGCTAAAGCAAAGATACCAGCCGTTACTGCTACAAGCATTGTCGGTATTGGCATAAACGCCATAACAGATAAACTTTTTTTTAAAGTTTTTTCATTTTTTGAAGCAAAAATTCTTTGGATTGCTTGAGGGTAAAGACATACTCCAAAACCTACACATATGATGTAAGATACCCACGAAACTAGGATATTGATTTCAGGGACCTTTGTGTAGTTTGATCCTGTTTCCAGGTCTCGAAGTACTAAAATATTTGTCGCTTTTTCTAAACTGCCAAATTTATTAAACATAAGAATCAGTAAACAAGTGAATCCAAAAAATAAGATTATTCCTTGTATGACATCCGTCCATGCAACTGCTCTCATTCCCCCTAACGAACCATAGATAACCATAATTAGGGCTAAGATCAGCACTCCAATTTCAAATGTTCCTCTTTCCTCTATAGGAGATAATCCTTCGACTGCTCTTCCCATCGCTATAAGTTGTGCTACTACAAAATTACAAAGAACAATGATCATTATCAAACAGACTAGTACAGTGAGTAGTTTATTGTTGTATCTGTATTGGATAAAATCGCACGGCGTGAGAAATTTTTGATTTTTTGACAATCTATATAGCTTTAAAGAAAACAGAAGGTAGACGGCTATGATTGCCGTCATAAAGTGAAGACAGAGAATCCAACTAAATCCGTTACGATATGTTGCTCCCGTAAAACCAAAGAAAGTATTACCGCTGTATTGAGTGGCAAACAATGTCAAAAACAGAACACCAAAGCCAAACCCTTTTCCAGCCAGATAAAAATCAGAAAGGGTGCTCTCTTTGAGTGAGTTTTTTGCTACTGCTCCGAGTATTATAAGTGATGCGAGATAGAAAAGAACGAATAGTGAGCCGCCAATTCCAAGTGAAGGAAGATTACTCATTCGTCAGTTTCACTTAACAATATTGCAATAGTAATAGACGCAAAAAATGACATTGCAATAGCGTTTATAACCCAAAGAGGTAACCCCAATATTATTGTTAAATAATTATCTGACCAAAACCATGGGATACCTAAAAACAGGAAAATAAACGGGAGAATTTTTTTTCGCATAATTTATTTTCGCAATAAATTTACAGCATTCGAAATACCGTCAGTTGTTAACGGAAACATTCGTTCAGCAAATATTTCTTTGATTATGGAAATGGATTGAATGCTATTCCAGAATTGCTTGGGTTGTGGATTTAACCAAACCGCTTTAGGAAATGTATTTAGAACTCGGCTAATCCAAGTCAGTCCTGCTTC
>MDSZ01120955.1_pt1 | contig 19508 bp, 18 predicted proteins | sample 811201 | NCBI WGS metagenome assembly MDSZ01 (sample SAMN05326647, study PRJNA326480) | marine metagenome | isolation source: seawater | place: Indian Ocean: North | collected 2010 | reverse complement strand
TGAATCCGAATCCCTTCAGCTCCCATTGACATGGTTGTTTGTACTGCTTTTTTCATTGCCCTTCGAAAAGCGATTCTTCTTTCCAGCTGCAATGCAACATTTTCCGCGACAAGTGAAGCTACCAGATCAGGTTTTTTGATTTCTTGAATTTCGAGCCGAACTTCTTTGCCTACCGTACGATTGAGCGAATCTCTTAGTGCATCTAATTCCTGACCTTTTCTGCCGATAACGATGCCGGGGCGTGCAGTCCAGATGGTTACACGGGTTCTAGTCGATGCCCTCTCTATTACAATTCTGGGAACAGAAGCAAAGCGAAGCTTCTTTTCAAGAAAACCTCGGATTTTATTATCTTCCTCCATGAACTTGGAATAGTCATGCTTATTTGCATACCAGCGTGCACTCCAGTTCCTGCGCACTCCTAATCTAAAACCTATTGGATTTACTTTTTGTCCCATAATTAAACTTCGTCTGTAAGGGTTATTCGCAAATGACTCATTCTCTTTTTGTAGGGATGAGCAGACCCTCTAGCACAAGGTCGAAAACGCTTAAGTGCTGGCCCCTCATCCACGATTGCTTCCCAAATGTATAGATCGTCTGCACTAAGGTTTGAGTTATTCTCTGCATTCGCCATCGCAGATTTTAGAGTCTTGTCAAACATGCGAGCCGCCTTCCTAGGAATATATTTTAAAATTTCGACTGCTTCAGCTGCTTTTTTTCCAGGTAAAATACGTGCAACTTCTCTTGCCTTCTTTGGAGAGATTCTCATGTATTTGGAGTAAGATTTTATTTTCATGAAAATCTATTTTTGGGTATGTGGATTATGTGACTTAAAAACACGTGTAGCTGAAAATTCACCCAGCTTGTGCCCAACCATATTTTCGGTCACATAAACGGGCAAAAAATTCTTCCCGTTGTGTACCGTAAAGTTTAAGCCAACAAAGTCTGGAGTAATCGTTGATCTTCTGGACCATGTCTTAATCGGTTTCCTGTCACCAGATTCCTGGGCTTTAGTAACTTTCTTCATTAAGTCTGGATCTACGAAAAATCCTTTTTTTATCGAACGAGTCATAGTCTGCCTGCTTACTTAACCCGTCTACCGTTTCGGCGGACAAGTATTTGAGAATTAGATGGTTTAGATTTTTTGCGAGTTGGGAAACCTTTCGATAACTGACCCCATGGGGAACTGGGATGACCTCCACCTGAAGTACGACCTTCACCACCTCCCATTGGATGATCTACGGGATTCATGGCAACACCACGAACTCTTGGTCTACGACCTTTCCAGCGATTTCGTCCAGCTTTTCCAATGGTAGCTTTCTGATGACTGTTATTTCCCACTGAACCTATAGTGGCTCTGCAGTTTTCTTTAACCAAGCGAATTTCCCCACTTGGCATTTTTAAAGAAGCGTAGCCGTTATCAATGGAAATTAACCTAAGCCCAGTACCGGCAGATCTGGCTAGTTTGGCACCAGCACCGGGAAGCATTTCAACACAATGAACTTTCGTGCCTAGCGGAATCTGGTTTAGGGGCATTGCATTTCCCGGACTAAAGTCAACTTTACCCTGAGAACTTACAACATTATCACCTACCTTTAAATTTGCTGGTGCCAAGATGTATGATTTTTCTCCATCCGAATACTCCAGCAAAGCAATATTAGCTGTGCGATTAGGATCATACTCGAAGCAAACTACTTTAGCAATTTCGTCAAACCTTGTACGGCGAAAATCTATTTGCCTGTATAACCTCTTGTGACCTCCTCCTCGGCGACGGGATGTAATTCTTCCATAGGAATTACGCCCTTTTTTTCGGTGATGACCTTTTGTCAAAGCTTTCTCTGGTCGCTTGTCTGAAAGCTCTAGCTTATTTTTAAGATAAAACCTTCCTGAAGGTGTGACGGGTTTTTGTTGTAAAATTGGCATATTGAAATTCCTTTTATGTTCAGGCCAAGTCTATACTATCCCCAGCTTTAAGGGTAACGATTGCCTTTTTTACAGTATTGGTAAAACCAAGTTTATTTCTTCTCATTCGATCGCGTTTGGATTTTGGCTTGGCTACAAGGGTGTTCACTTTGAGTACGGTAACACTAAATGTTTTTTCAACCGCATCTTTTATGTTTTGCTTGCTAGAGTTAACCGCGACGGAAAATACATATTGATTTAAATTGGCGGACAACATGGTAGCTTTTTCCGTCAGCAGTGCCTCTTGTAAAATGGATACAGCTTCTTTCATAATTCCTATTCCTTGTTGAATTTACTAACCACTGAATTCATTCCACTTTCACTGAAAATTATCTTGTCCGCCTGAACAATATCCAGAGCTGCTAAATTATCAGATGTAGATAATTTTGTATTTGCAATGTTACGTGCAGCAAGTTCGACTTCGGCTGGAATTTTCTCCGAAACAATCAGGATTTTTTTGGAGTCAGGCGCAATAGATTTGATTAGAGTATTGAATAATTTGGTCTTGGGCTCAGAAATTTCCCATTCTGAAATGAGACATATTCCACTTGCATTAGCTTGATCGTAGAGAGCCCGACCCAAAGCTAGGCGTTTTATTTTTTTATTAAGTTTCTGATTGTAAGATCTTGGTCTAGGACCAAAAATTACACCTCCACCACGGCGTTGAATTGCTTTTTTGTCTCCCGCCCTTCCAACTCCGAGTCCTTTCTGGCGGTAAATCTTCTTACCAGAACCTGAAACTTCAGATCGCAATTTAGTGGATGCATTACCCTGTCTTTGGTTCGCATGGATTGCGATAATTGTCTGACGAAGGGCGTCCACACCTTTTTCACCTTCAAAAGTAGGGAAACTAGCTATTTCCTTCTCTCCGGAAGATGAACCATCTGCATTAAAAAATTCGAATTTCATCTGTCTTTACTTGGAAGGTTTTAACTTTTTGGAGACTCGGATAGTAAGTACACTACCTTTATGACCTGGAATGCTTCCCTTTACTAAAACCAGGTTTTTTTCGGGCAAAATCTTTACTACCTTAAGGTTCTGAGTAGTGCGACTCACATTGCCTGTATGCCCCGGCATCTTCTTATTCTTAAATACTCTACCGGGCCACTGGCATAACCCGTAAGAACCTCCTCGTCGATGAAACATGGATCCGTGTGATGCGGGACCTCCAGAAAAATTCCAACGTTTTACAACGCCTTGGAAACCCTTGCCCTTAGTAGTGGAGACTACATCAACCATTGGAGTTTCTTTTAAATTTTCCACTGTCAAGACAGTTCCTTGTTCGTAATCATGGTCGTCCTTAAGACGAAATTCACGAGAAACTTGTTGTGCTTCTACCCCCGCTTTTTTGGCATGTCCAGCAGAACAGCGGTTGGCTTTATTGGGTGAACTGCCCTTTGGATTGTATCCAATTTGTACTGCTGTATAACCTTCTTTTTCAGAAGTTTTGACCTGTAGTACAGGGCAAGGACCAGCTTCGATGATAGTAACAGGGACGAGGTTGTTATCCTCATCATACACTTGGCTCATACCAAGTTTTTTTCCTAATAATTCTAGATTCATTGCTTTAAGCGGCAGGTGGTATTACCCGTTTAAGACCTGCTTTAAAGGGTTGGTTTAAAGTTAAACGTTAATATTAATTTCTACTCCGGCTGGAAGGTTGAGTTTTTTTAGTTCATCGACGGTCTGTACTGTAGGCTCGATAATATCGATCAGTCTTTTGTGAGTCCGTAATTCAAATTGATCCATGGATTTTTTGTCAACATGAGGAGAGCGATTAACGGTATATCTCTCGATTCGGGTCGGCATGGGTATGGGACCAGCAACTCTGGCACCGGTTCTTTTAGCGGTGTCCACAATATCAGAAGCCGACTGATCTATAACACGATAATCGAAACCACGAAGTTTAATACGTATGCGTTGGCCGTTCATTTGTTATGTTCTTGCTGGTTCACGACTGGAAGTTTCTACAATGTCTTTAACTAGGTTTTGTGGAACTTGTTCAAAGTGAGAAGGAGTCATTGAATAATCAGCACGACCTGATGAAAGCGACCTCATATCCGTTGAATAACCAAACATGTTTTCCAGTGGTACAAATGCCTCAAGGACACACACAGTGCCTCTCGTTTCCATTCCTTGGATTTGGCCTCGGCGACGGTTCAGGTCGCCCATAAGTTCACCTTGATATTCATCCGGCGTCGAGACTTCAACTTTCATGATCGGTTCAAGCAAAATCGGAGTGGCCTTTTGCATGGCATCCTTAAATGCAAAAATACCAGCCATCTTGAATGCCATCTCAGAGGAATCGACATCATGATAAGAGCCGTCGACGAGGGTAACTTTAAAATCAATAACTGGATAACCTGCAACCACTCCACTTAAGGCTGCCTCCTTGATTCCATCGAAGGTTGGCTTAATAAATTCCTTAGGAATGGCACCACCAACAATTTTATTATCCAACTCCATACCCTTTCCTTTTTCAAGAGGTTCCAATTGGATAACTGCATGACCGTACTGACCGCGTCCACCAGATTGACGAACAAATTTACCAACTCCGTCTGAAGAAGATAACATTGTTTCTCGATAAGCAATCTGGGGCTTACCGGCATTCGCTTCCACCTTAAACTCTCGGAATAGGCGATCTCTGATAATTTCTAGATGCAATTCACCCATTCCAGAAATTATGGTTTGCCCAGTTTCTTCATTGGTAGACAAACCAAAAGTTGGGTCCTCTTCGGCAAGTCGTTGCAGGCCAAGAGACATTTTTTCCTGATCAGCCTTGGTCGCTGGTTCGATTGACATCGAAATAACGGGTTCAGGAAAACTAGGAGGCTCCAAGCGAATATCTAGCTCTTTATCCGCTAAGGTGTCTCCTGTTGCCACATCTTTAACTCCAATTAAAGCACAAATGTCACCCGAGTGAGCTACTTCAATATCCTCTCGAGTGTCCGCCTTCATAATCATAAGACGAGAAACCCGTTCGCTTTTCCTAGTACGAGGGTTGTATAAAGGTGTGCCTTTCTTGAGGGTTCCCTGATATACTCTGTAAAAAACCAATTTACCGACATATGGGTCTGTCATCAACTTGAAAGCTAGACCAGCAACCTTTGCAGAATCATCCGGAGAAACTTCTACCTCATTTTCGTCTGAATCTTCACCTTTCATCGGTGGCAAATCCAAGGGGCAGGGTAGGTAGTCAACGACCGCGTCCATTAACATTTGGACTCCCTTGTTCTTAAAGGCACTACCAGGAATAACTCCAACAAATTTTAATGATAGGGTGGCATTACGAATACCAACTTTAATTTCATCTTCGGTTAATTCTTCTCCTTCTAAATATTTACCTGCAATATCATCATCAAAGTCAGAAATCGCTTCGATTAGGGACTCACGATATTGATTGGCCTGTTCTTTCAAATCATCAGGGATATCAGAGGTGTTGAACCGAACACCTGATGGATCTGACTCGTCGTAAATGTAGGCGACCATCTTCACCAAATCCACCAATCCTTTGAAATTATCTTCCGCACCAATTGCAAGAAACAGAGGGTGAGCATTCGCCCCAAGTTTGTCCCTCATTGTGCCGATCGCAGCAAGAAAATCGGATCCCATTCGGTCCATCTTGTTGATGAATGCTAAACGGGGAACATTGTATTTGTCCATCTGGCGCCACACCGTTTCGGACTGTGGTTGAACACCCTCAACAGATGTGAAAACTGCTACAGCACCGTCGAGCACTCTTAAAGAACGTTCGACTTCAGCGGTAAAATCAACATGGCCTGGAGTATCAATGATGTTAATACGATGAGGAACTCCGGCATTGGGTCCTTCTGATGTGGTCCACCCACATGAAATCGCTGCGGATGTAATGGTGATGCCTCTCTCTCTTTCCTGTTCCATCCAATCCGTGGTCGCGCTTCCTTCATGCACCTCGCCGATTTTATGAACTACTCCAGAATAGAAGAGGACGCGCTCTGTGCAGGTGGTCTTGCCAGCATCAATATGTGCAGCAATGCCTATGTTGCGAGTATGCTCCAATACAGCCGGACGATCCGAAGCATTTGCAGTTGAAAATTCCGAGATGTCGCTCATGTTGTAGTAAATTCGTGCAAATATGGGTTACCAACGAAGGTGAGCAAACGCACGATTGGCTTGTGCCATCTTGTGCGTTTCTTCTCTTTTTTTCACGACAGACCCTGTGTTGTTGTAAGCATCGATAAGCTCATTAGCCAGAGATTCTGCCATAGAAGTTCCCTTTCTTGATGAAGCTGCGTTAACGACCCATCTGAAAGCCAAGCTTTGCTGTCGCTCAAATGGAACCTCGATTGGTACTTGGTAAGTGGCACCACCAACTCTTCGACTCTTGACTTCGATTTTAGGACGAATGTTTTCAAGTGCACCAAGTACAAGTTCTACTGGGTTACCTTTGCCAACTTTCTCGGCCATTCGTTCTATTGCACCGTAGACAATTCTTTGTGCGACTGACTTCTTTCCGCTAAACATCACTGCATTGACAAGTGAACCAATGAGTGGACTGCCGTGCAGGGGATCAGGAAATACCTGTCTTTTAGTTGCTTGTCTTCTCCTTGACATAAAATTTAGCTTTTTGGTTTCTTAACTCCATATTTGGAGCGGCTCCTTCTTCTTTTTTCAACCCCTTGGCAATCTAGTGTTCCCCTAACAATGTGATAACGAACTCCATTCAAATCCTTGACTCTTCCTCCACGTAACAGAACAATGCTGTGTTCTTGTAGATTATGTCCTTCATCAGGAATGTAGGCGATTACTTCATGACCAGTAGTTAATCTGACTTTTGCTACCTTACGGATTGCCGAGTTAGGTTTCTTTGGTGTTCGGGTAGTGACTTGAACACAGACACCTCTACGAAAGGGGCAGGCTTTGAGTGCCGGCGATTTCGTTTTGGCTTTTTGTAAGCGCCTGCCTTTACGAACTAACTGATTAATAGTGGGCATGGAGTAGAAAATTTGGGTAAAGCGATCTGTTGTAACGTATTTTTCGGGTATCTCAAGATTATTTTTATGATTTTTAGACTCACCCAGAGATTGCTGCTTCGACTTCGCTCGATCCGAGAGTGTCTATTTTTAGCCTTCTCCATTTCGGTAAACCCGTACCTGCAGGAATTAAGTGACCCATAATTACATTCTCCTTAAAGCCTTTCAATTCATCAATTTTCCCTAGAGTTGCAGCATTCGTGAGGACTCTGGTAGTCTCTTGGAATGAAGCAGCTGAGATAAAACTGTCGGTTTCAAGGGAGGCTTTGGTAATTCCGAGAAGAATAGGCTCGCCTTCCGCTGGCTTACCTCCTTTTTCAGAAATTTCTTCGTTTGCATCCATAAAGGCAAAACGGTCAACTTGGTCACCCCAGAAGAAATCAGTATCACCTGGATCGGTAATTCTAATTTTAAATAGCATTCTAGAGATGATAACTTCTAAATGTTTGTCATTAATTGTTACTCCCTGTAGGCGGTACACCTTTTGAATTTCTTCAATCAAGTATTCTTGAACAGCGGATGGTCCTAAAATCTCTAAAATCTCGTGAGGATCCTTTGCTCCCTCGGTAATTAACTGTCCTTTTTGAACATAATCACCTGGTTGTACCAAAACATGTTTTCCGTGAGGGATTAGATGTTCTTCAACCTGACCAGATTCTTCGTTTGTCACTAGCAAACGCTTTTTGGAACGCAATGTTCCGGCTTCTGATACAATACCATCGATTTTTGCCATTTGACCAACATTGCCCTCTTTTGGCCTTCGTGCCTCAAATAACTCAGCAACTCGAGGTAAGCCTCCAGTAATGTCTTGAGTTTTGGATGCTTGCCTTGGTGTTTTGGCAATGATCGATCCAGCGTCAATTTTCGTACCTTCATCAACCGCTACCTGGGCACCTGTTGGTACCGAATAGGTAGCAAGAGGATTGCCCGAGGTATCTCTAACAATAATTTGAGGGTTCAAGTCTTCCTTGTGTTCAATCACAACCATTGATCGACCACCGGATGCATCTCTGTCTACTTTTGTTGTGACACCTGGAAGCATGTCTTCAAAGGATATAATGCCCTTCTTCTCCGAAAGAATTGGAATGTTGTATGGATCCCATTGAGCAAGTAATGCTTCTTCTTCTACCTCGTCCCCATCTTTGAAATGAAGCAGTGCTCCAGCGGGAATTGGATAATCATCAACAATCCGGTCATCTTGATCCAAAACTTGAATCGAGCCAGTTTTGTTTAGTGTTACCTGCTGTTCATTAGCCAGGGTAACCAATCTCAATCCTTTGAAACTTAATTTACCCCTTTTACGGATATTAATTACAGGGTCTTCTCTACCCGCACTGGCGATTCCGCCAATATGGAAAGTTCTCATTGTTAACTGAGTTCCTGGCTCGCCAATTGATTGAGCCGCGATAATTCCAACGGATGATCCTTGCTTGACCAGACTGTTTGTGGAAGGGTCAATTCCGTATTCAAATGCAGTAAGTCCGTTTTTAATTCGGCTGGAAAGTGGAGACATAACCCGAATTCTGGTAATACCTACGGCATCCAAATTTGCGGCAATCTCTTCCGTGATAAGGGAGCCCGCAGAAATCATTCTTTCCGTGGGATTGGATGGGTCGAAAATATCTTCAGATGAGTATCTTCCTATGATTCTATCTCTAAGAGGAACGACTTCGTTATCCCCCTCCATGATTGCCTTTTTAATAACTCCATCGCGCCTGCCATCATCCTCGCATGTAATAATGCAATCCATTGCAACATCACATAACTTTCGAGTTAAATAACCAGCATCAGCTGTTTTTAATGCAGTGTCGGCCAATCCCTTTCTAGCTCCATGGGTTGACATAAAGTATTCGAGAACAGAAAGGCCTTCCCGAAAAGAAGCCAAAATTGGTTGCTCGATTATTTCACCGGAGGGTTTTGCCATTAAGCCACGCATTCCGCAAAGTTGACGAACTTGTTGACGGTTACCTCTAGCTCCAGAATCCATCATAAGATAAACAGGGTTAATCGTATCTTTACCCAAGTTGTCGTCCAGGCAACTGAACACTTCCTTAGCAATGTCATCAGTAGCGGTGGTCCAAACATCAATAATTTTATTGTGCCTTTCGCCTCGGGTGATGATACCCTTTTTGAATTGGTCTTCAATTTTATCGATTTCTTTCCTAGCCACTTCGATTCTTTGCTGCTTCTCGGGTGGAATAATCATATCGAAAATACCGATTGAAATGCCGGCTTTTGTCGCCATATCAAAACCCATTTCCTTCAGACGATCCAAGGCCTCTATGGTTTCAGACTTTCCGAGGATTCTAAAAGTTTCGAGAATTAAATTGCCCAAATCACCTTTGAGTGCAGGTGCGTTGAAAAAGCCAAGCTGTTCTGGCCAAATGGTATTAAATAGCACCCGCCCAACGGTTGTTCGGATAACCGATTTCTTTGAGATTCCAAATTGGGTATCCTTTCCCTTGTCTGGATTTGAAAGATCGATCCAGTCGTGAAGACCCAAAACACCCTCCTGCATAGCACTTAAGGCCTCTTCAAGAGATGCAATCAAAGGAAGTCTTTTGTCATCTTCGGGTTTGTTCTCCTTTGGATCCATGGTCAAATAGTAAGATCCAAGCACAATATCTTGAGAAGGTGTAAGGATGGGTTTACCACTTGATGGTGAAAATATGTTGTGGGTAGCCATCATCAACAATTTCGCCTCCATGATTGCTTCTACGGATAGCGGAACATGCACTGCCATTTGGTCCCCATCGAAGTCAGCGTTGTAAGGGGTACATACGAGAGGATGTACCCGAATAGCATTACCTTCGATCAAAACAGGCTCAAAAGCTTGAATGGATAGGCGGTGAAGAGTTGGTGCTCTATTCAGCAAAACCGGATGGCCTTTGGTAACCTCTTCGAGAATATCCCACACCTCTGGGGATCGGCTTTCAATCATCTTACGAGCCCCACGAACTGTGTGAACAAAGCCAAGTTCTTTAAGTCTCCTAATGATAAATGGCTCAAATAAAATCAGTGCCATTTTCTTTGGAATACCACACTGATGGAGCTTTAACTCTGGGCCAATTACAATAACTGAACGACCAGAATAGTCGACTCTTTTTCCCAATAGGTTCTGACGAAATCTTCCCTGTTTTCCCTTGAGCATATCACTAAGTGATTTAAGTGCACGATTGCCCGAGCCAGTAATGGCTCTTCCATGCCTTCCGTTATCGAAAAGTGCATCTACGGCTTCCTGTAGCATCCTTTTCTCATTATGAATGATCACATCAGGAGTCTTCAGTTGAAGAAGGTTTTTCAATCGATTGTTACGATTGATAACTCTTCGATAAAGATCGTTTAAATCACTTGTTGCAAACCTTCCACCTTCCAAAGGTACCAAAGGTCTAAGGTCTGGTGGAATTACAGGAATGGAGTCCAAAATCATCCATTCTGGAGAAGCACCCGACTTAATAAAACCTTGGGTAACCTTTAAGCGACTGGCTAACTTCTTCTTGATTTGCTTCGACTTGGTCTCATGCATTTGTTCGTAGAGATCTTCCAGCTCGTCTTCCAAATCAATACGACTTAAGACATCTCGAACGGCTTCTGCTCCCATTTTTGCCTCAAACTCATCCCCAAACTCATCTTGTGCCTCTCGATATTCCTTATCTGATAGCAATTGTTTTTCCTCAAGAGGAGTATTCCCCGGGTCGGTTACCATATATTGCTCGTAATAGAGGACTCTTTCTAAACTCTTAGCTGTCATGTTAAGAAGGAGACCCAATCGAGATGGCATACTCTTTAAAAACCAAATGTGAGATACGGGTACAGCCAACTCTATATGACCCATTCTATCCCTGCGTACTCGGGAAACAGTAACTTCAACACCACAGCGATCACAGACTACACCTTTATATTTGATTCGTTTGTATTTTCCGCAGGCACATTCATAGTCTCTGACGGGTCCAAAAATTTTCTGACAAAAGAGCCCTCCTGGTTCAGGCTTAAATGTTCGATAATTGATTGTCTCTGGATTCTTTACCTCACCCTTAGACCATGAACGTATGACATCGGGTGATGCTACGGTTATGGAAACTCGGTCCATTGGTCCCACTTCTACTCCTAATGCTTCGCTGACTGCTTCAATACTCATCTCTAATTCCTTTTTGTTTTAAATTTTTAATGCAATTGGCTCAGAGTGCATCCTCACCTTTAACTCTAATATCGAGACATAGACTCTGCATCTCTTTCATCAAGACATTGAAGGATTGTGGCGTTCCAGCCTGTAAGGAGTTATCACCCTTTACCAAAGATTCGTAGATCTTTGTTCGCCCGGAAACATCATCTGACTTTACTGTAAGAATCTCCTGTAAAGTGTAAGCCGCACCATATGCTTCAAGAGCCCAGACTTCCATTTCTCCAAATCTTTGCCCTCCGTATTGAGCTTTACCTCCTAACGGTTGCTGGGTAATCAGACTGTACGGCCCCACTGCACGTGCGTGAATTTTACTGGAAACCAAATGGTTTAGTTTCAGCATGTACATGTAACCGACAACAATTTTCTGGTAGAAAGGTTCCCCAGTGCATCCATCGTACAAAACAGACTTTCCGGTATCAGGTAGTTCCGCTTCTTTGAGATACTCCTGAATACGGGATTCTGGTATACCATCGAAGATTGGGGTCGCAACCTTTAGACCTAACTTATTGCAAGCCCAACCAAGATGAGTTTCCAAAACCTGTCCAACATTCATTCGACTCGGTACTCCAAGTGGATTTAGGCAAATCTGTATTGGGGTTCCATCCGGTAAGAAAGGCATGTCTTCCTCAGCTACAATTTTTGCAACGACACCCTTATTTCCATGCCTACCGGCCATTTTGTCACCCACTCGCATTTTTTGCTTTTTGGCAACGAAAACCCTCACATTCTTAATTGCACCTTGATCAATAGGATCACCTTGTTCAATAGCTTCAATCTTTCGATTGCAATCATCCTCTAAATCAGAGAATTTAGATTCGTAGCTTTCGATAATTTCAAAAACTTTTATCCGAACCGGTGAAGGCGGAATTTCGATAAAGCGATGCACGGATGCAAGCCTTCTCAGAAGGGTCTTCGTAATCTTTCTGTTGGAGGGAATGATAATATCACCTGTTTCAGAGTTGGTAACATTAAGAGGGATTTTCTCGCCAAGCAAAATATTAGAAAGCGATTCCGTCAATTGAGCCCTTAGATCTTCGGTTTGCGTGCGAAAATCTTCTTTGATCTGCTTCATTTGCCTCCTGAAATCAGAGGGCGATAATTTTTCTCTTTCAGCATCCGTTCTGCTAGAAATTTTGATATCCATCACGATACCCTGACTACCAGAAGGAACTTTTAAGGAACTGTCCTTCACATCGGCAGCCTTTTCACCAAAGATCGCCCTAAGTAATTTTTCTTCAGGGGCCAAATCGGTTTCACTTTTAGGAGTAATCTTACCGACTAAAATATCACCAGGTTTTACTTCAGCTCCTATTCTAACAACTCCCAGGTGGTCTAAGTTACGTAATGCTTCTTCACCGGCATTAGGAATATCTCGGGTTATTTCTTCTGGTCCAAGTTTGGTATCTCTGGCAGTAACCTCAAATTCTTCAATGTGAATCGAAGTATATATGTCGTCCTTAACTATTTTTTCGGATATCAATATTGCATCTTCAAAGTTATATCCCTTCCAAGGCATGAATGCCACTAGGATATTTCTACCAATTGCTAATTCACCTTGATCGGTGCATGCTCCGTCTGCAATTGCTTGACCGACTTTTACCTTATCTCCTCTACGAACAATTGGTTTTTGGTTGAAGCAGGTTCCGGCATTGGATCGCAAAAATTTTCGCAATTCATAACAATATATGCCTTTTTTGTGATCACTTCTCGGTTCTTTATAAAATCGCGGCGGTAGTTTTCCATCATCGGAAACGACAATTCTCTTACCATCTGCAAGAGCAACGACTCCTTCAGATTCAGAAACCGTGACGGTTCTCGAGTCTTCAGCTACCTTCTTTTCAATACCTGTACCCACCAAAGGAGCTTCAGATTGCAGAAGTGGAACCGCTTGTCTTTGCATATTTGCCCCCATAAGTGCACGATTAGCATCATCATGCTCAATGAAGGGGATCAATCCAGCAGCAACAGAAACAACCTGTTTGGGAGAAACATCCATGTAGTCAACTTCTGCAGGATCGTACTCACTAACCTGATCTCTGTATCGGCAGGTAACTCTTCCTGACAGTTTGCCACTAGATTTCTCTATTTCCGTATTTGCTTGAGCAATTCGAAATCTTTCCTCTTCAAATGCATTTAAATATTTAACATTTTTAGGATTTTTATCGACCACTCCATTGCTAACAGGGTGATAAGGCGACTGCAGAAATCCAAATTCGTCAATCTTGGCATAGGTTGATAATGTATTGATTAAACCAATATTTGGACCTTCTGGAGTTTCGATCGGACAAATCCGTCCATAGTGAGTGGGATGAACATCTCTTACTTCGAAACCGGCTCTTTCCCTATTCAATCCTCCAGGCCCAAGGGCAGAAAGTCGACGTTTGTGGGTCATTTCTGCAAGGGGGTTAATTTGATCCTTAAACTGACTGAGTTGACTTCTAGCAAAGAAGTCCCTGACAACAGTGGTTAAAGCTTTCGGATTGATTAATTTTCCAGGTGTAAGTGATTCAACGCCTTGGTCGTAAAGGGTCATTCTTTCTCGAACGACTCTTTCAGTTCTTGCCAAACCACTCCTGCAAACATTAGCCAAAAGTTCACCTACTGTACGAACCCTCCGGTTACCCAGATGATCAATATCGTCAATGCCCATATCAAAAATAGACCCAGCATCTTGTCTGGCCTTTTCTTCATTCGTTTTTCCTCTTTTTAAGTCGGTTAATTTACGTGTAGCAGCAACGAGATCCTCAACGGTTGTAACTCGAACTTCTAATGGGGATTCCAAACCCAACTTTAAATTAAGCATGTGGCGACCAACCTTAGCAAGGTCGTATCTTTTAGGATCCAAAAACAATCTCTTGATTAAGGCCTCTGCGTTGGCCTTTTCTGGTGGTTCACCTGGGCGTAGCTTTTTGTAAATTTCCTTTAGTGCCTCTTCCTTATTCTTGGTTGTGTCTTTCTTGAGACAACGGATGATCGCACCATCGTCCACTGATGTGTCAATTGCACGAAGGCTAGTTTCTCCCGCCTTTTGAAAAGCTCTGAGATAAGTCTTTGTTAAAGGCTCAAATGCTTTCGCCAAAACCTGACCTTTATTGCGATCAAACATAGGTTCAACCAAAACAAAATTCGATACATTTTCTTTTTTCAATAGATCATTGATCGATAAGTTTTCGATATCATAAAACAATTCTATGATTTTTTGATCGGAATCCTTGTCTTTTTCTACATCCGAATCCAGCAAAGCCCTAAGGAATGTGGTTATCAGAAACTTTCGACGCCTACGACGACGATCTAGATAGACATAAAGTAAGTCATGCTGATCAAATTGGGCTTCAATCCAAGTTCCTCTGTCTGGAATAATTCGGAAACCAAAAAGGGTTTTTCCGCTCGTGTGCACGGATTCTTCAAAACTTACTCCTGGGGATCTGTGAAGTTGACTAACCACAACCCTTTCCGCACCATTGATTATGAAAGAGCCTCTTTCTGTAACAATCGGTAATTCGCCCATGAAGATTTCTTCTTCACTGTAAAAAGGCTTATTTTGTCCTTCTAATTCCAGCTTTAAGCGTAGCTTTACTTGAAGTGGAGCAGCATAGGTGCAATTTTGATCAATACAATCCATCTCACTCAGCTTGGATTCACCAATTGAATAGCTGACATATTCAAGACGAGATTTTTCATCATAACTAATGATCGGAAAAACTTCTCTAAAAACAGCTTCAAGGCCACCTTGCTTACGATGGCTTGAAGGCACATCTCTTTGAAGAAATTCGTGAAACGAATCTACCTGATTTTGTATCAAATTAGGCGGATCTATAACTTCTTGAAGCTTTCCGAAATTTTGTCTCTGATTGGAATCCATAATGGTCGTGAGGTTTGAAGTAAAAGAATGGAAAAAGCCGTGCGGTTATATGCAACCGCACGGCTTAATAAATTATTGTGGATCAGTAACGAAGGGCATTACTTAATTTCAGCTTTTGCTCCGGACGCTTCCAGCTTTTTGAGAATTTCCTCTGCCTCGTCCTTGGAAACACCTTCTTTGATTGGTTTTGGTGCTCCTTCAACTAGCTCTTTGGCTTCTTTTAGTCCTAAACCGGTGATTCCCTTAACCTCCTTGATAACGGCAATCTTGTTACCGCCAAACTCAGTGAGAATTACATCGAATTCGGTCTTTTCTTCTCCTCCGGCGTCACCGGCATCTCCTCCGCCTGCTGGTGCTGCAACTGCAACTGCTGCTGGTGCTGCAGCACTGACTCCCCATTTATCTTCGAGCTCTTTTACGAGATCGGCGATTTCAATAACGGATTGGCCGCTAAGCCATTCGACTACTTGATCTTTTGTTATATCTGACATTATTTTATATTACCTCCTTGCCTGAATATGATTAGTACCTATTGGGTGTTTAAGGGGGTTACCCCTAATTTCTTCTAGGTTGGTGGTTATTATTGTTGATTAAACGGAACTGGTCCGAAATTAGAAAATTAATTTTGTTCGGTTTTAGCCTTCAAAACGGTTACTAGCCCTCTTGCAGGTGCTGATAAGACTGTAAGTAATTGAGAAGACGAGGTGTTAAGTAGAGATAGCAGCTGTGCTCTAAGGCTTTCTAAACCAGGTAACTTAGCAAGTTGCTTAACTTGGTCCGCGGTAAGAACTCGATCTCCAAGTGCTCCAACCTTGACCGGAACTTTGGAAGATTTTTTAAAGTATTCTTCCAAAGCTTTTGCAACACTTGATGCATCATCTCCACCAAAGACAATTGCAGTATGACCGCTTAGGTGTCTTTCAAAATCTTCTAGTTCTCGGTCTTTGGTGGCAAGGCGTAAGGAAGAATTTTTTACAACATGGAATTCCGCCCCTCTTTCAGAGAGGAGTTTTCTCAATTCTGAAGTTTCTTCCGCATCAATACCTTTATAATCTGTAAGAAAAAAGAAGTCGGATCGGCTTAGATAATCCGAGGCTTCTTGTACGAGGAATTTTTTTTCTGGTCTCATTTGTATTAGTTTGCTGTAGCCAATGAAATTCGAACACTTGGTGACATGGTGCTACTTACGAAAATGGATTTAATAAATTTTCCCTTGAAGCCCTCGGGTCTAGAAGAAGAAATCGCATCAATTGCAGTTTTGGCATTTTCCTGAAGTTGCTCGTCAGAAAAAGACCTTTTGCCAATTACAACAGCAATTGCACCAGTTTTATCCATTTTGAACTCAACTCTGCCAGCTTTAACTTCATTAAGTGCATTTTGAATGTCATCGGTTACAGTTCCTGCCTTTGGTGTTGGCATGAGACCTCTTGGACCTAGGACTCTAGCAATGGAACGAACTGTCTTCATTGCGGAAGTGGTAGAAAGCGCAACATCGAAGTCCATCCAGCCTTCCTTAATCTTGGATATCAAATCTTCAAGCCCCGCAAAATCGGCACCCATTTGCATAGCCTCTTCAGGACTTTCAGTGAAAACGAGGACCTTGATTTCTTTACCGCTTCCATGAGGAAGATTTACAACACCTCTAACAGCTTGGGAAGTTTGTTTGGGGTCAACACCAAGGGACATCGATATTTCTACGGTTTCGTCAAACTTTACCTTGTCAAACGATGAAAGTGTCTCAATTGCTTTAGGTAGTTCTAATTCTTCGAAATTTGGTTTAGAAGAGTTTTTATATCTTTTACTTCTGGTGGTCATGATGTTTCAAAATATTTAATTAACAACTTCAATACCCATGCTTCTGGCAGTTCCCTCGATAATTCTACAAGCAGCATCTTCATCAGATGCATTGAGGTCATTCTGTTTAGTTTTAACGATTTCCTTTACCTGATCTCGAGTGACTTTTCCTACTTTGTCACGGTTTGGTATCCCCGAACCTTTGGCAAGTCCTGCTGCTTTCTTTAAGAGCACTGATGCTGGTGGTGACTTGAGAATAAAACTAAAAGAACGATCCGCGTAGACAGTAATAACGACCGGAAGGATGAGACCAGATTGATCTTTCGTCTTCGCATTAAATTCTTTACAGAAGCCCATGATATTAACACCTTGAGCACCAAGTGCAGGACCTACCGGAGGGGCTGGGTTAGCTGCTCCAGCAGGTAGTTGTAATTTGATTTGTCCGACTGCTTTTTTTGCCATTATTAATGATCCTGTCTATTCCTCGTCTGCTTTTTCTACTTGCCAAAATTCGAGCTCAACCGGAGTGAAACGACCGAAAATCGATACAGACACTTTCAGTGTGCCTTTTTCAGCATCAATTTCATCAATTTCTCCAGTTAAATTCATAAAGGGGCCATCCAATATCTTAACAACTTCTGAAACGGAAAACTTAATTTTAGGTACTTCTTTTCCAACAGCTTCGTCAACTTGTCTAAGAATCCTGCCAATTTCATCTTTGGCGAGAGGAGTAGGGTTTTCCTTGCCGATAAAATTAATGACTCCATCTGTTTCCTTAATTTTATACCATGGACCTTTTTTGAGATTTCCTTGATCATCAAAAAGAATCATTTCCACGAATACATAACCCGGGTAAAATTTTCTGTCTCTTTGCTTTTTCTTTCCATTCTTTACTTCAGAGACTGTTTCTATAGGAACAAGAACTTCCTTTAGACTATTACAGAATTCTTCATCTTCCTCTTTGTATTTGGAAAGATATCGTTTTACCTTGTCTTCGTGGTTAGACAGGCATTGAAGCGCATACCATTTCAATTCAGAACTCATGATATTAAAGTTTACTAAATAAAGGGTTAGCTTTTACGTAGAAAGTTAGTAAATAACTCTACCCAGTTAGATAAGGAGAAATCGGAAACCGATATAAAGCACCCAAGAATTGCAACTCCAATTATTACAACAACGGTGGACTCTCTAAGTTCACCTACGGAAGGCCAGCTGGCTTTAGTAAGCTCAGCAATGGTCTCTTTGTAGAAAGTACGAATTTTAGCAAAAGGATTCAATTTTATGTCGCTCGGTGGCGGGAGAAGAGGGACTCGAACCCCCAGCCTACGGTTTTGGAGACCGTTGCTCTACCAGTTGAGCTATTCTCCCAGTACGGTGAGATCTCTGTACTGAAAAATGGTTAAAGAATCTCGGAGATGTTACCAGCTCCAATTGTTTTACCACCCTCACGGATCGCAAATCTTTGTCCGGATTCCATGGCAATGGATTTTTGAAGTTCAATATCCACAGCAAGGTTATCACCGGGCATTACCATTTCAACTCCTTCAGGAAGCTCAACATTACCGGTCACATCGGCTGTTCCAAAAAAGAACTGAGGGCGATAGCCCTTGAAGAATGGGGTATGACGACCTCCTTCTTCTTTGTTAAGCACATAAATTTGAGCTTTAGCCTTGGTGTGAGGCTTAATACTTCCAGGTGCGGCAATCACATGGCCTCTTTGAATGTCAGCCTTTTCTACACCACGCAAAAGTATACCAACATTATCTCCGGCTTGTCCTTCTCCAAGTTCTTTACGGAACATTTCGACTCCAGTACAAGTAGTGGTTCTGGATTCACCAAGACCAACAATCTCGATTTCGTCTCCGACTTTCACGATTCCTCGTTCAATTCGACCGGTTGCAACCGTGCCACGACCTGTAATGGTGAATACATCTTCAACAGACATTAAAAGGGGTTTGTCAACATCTCTTACTGGTTCTGCGATCTCAGCATCGATAGCATCCATTAGTTTCTGGATAGCACCAAGACCGAGCTCTCCTTCGTCATCTTCAAGTGCTTTGGTTGCTGAACCGCGAATAATTTGGGCATTATCGCCGTCAAATTCATATTTGCTGAGAAGATCTCTAATCTCCATGTCAACCAACTCTAGCAACTCCTCATCATCTCCAGACATCAAGTCACATTTGTTGAGAAAAACTACTAAATTCGGGACATCAACCTGCCTGGCTAACAAAATATGTTCACGCGTTTGAGGCATAGGACCAGTAGTAGCGTCAACAACAAGTATAGCTCCGTCCATTTGAGCTGCACCTGTAATCATATTTTTTACAAAATCTGCGTGACCAGGACAATCAACATGAGCGTAGTGTCTGTTAGCAGACTCGTACTCTACATGAGATACAGCAATCGTTACAATTTTTGAAGCGTCTCTAACGGTGCCTCCTTTAGCAATGTCTGCATAAGTCTTTACTTCAGCAAAGCCTTGTTTTGCTTGGGCATGTAAGATCGCCGTCGTTAAGGTAGTCTTTCCATGGTCCACGTGACCGATGGTGCCTACATTTACATGTGGTTTAGTGCGTTGGAACTGTTCTTTGGCCATTGATTTGACTTGGTTATATTGTAGGTGGAGCCCACGAGCGGATTTGAACCGCCGACCTCGTCCTTACCAAGGACGCGCTCTACCGACTGAGCTACATGG
>MDSZ01238595.1_pt1 | contig 19513 bp, 18 predicted proteins | sample 811201 | NCBI WGS metagenome assembly MDSZ01 (sample SAMN05326647, study PRJNA326480) | marine metagenome | isolation source: seawater | place: Indian Ocean: North | collected 2010 | reverse complement strand
GACCACGGCTTTCCTCGTTGAGGACTTCCTTATCGACATCGATGCCAGCATCGAGTTTCTTTCGTTCATCCCAACGTCCCTTTACTCCCCAAACGTATGCCCAATGAGCAGATGTTGAGGAATCGGTTCCGAATAGGTCGTGCGCAGTTGCAACCCACTTGTTCATGTAGCGCTGCAACATGTCCAAAGGAATTACACCAGCCTTGATGATTCTCCTTAGGCCGTTAGAACCTGTTCCCAAGTGGAATGACTCTTCCTTGAGCATTGGTCCCATTGAAGCAGCTAGTGGTTTGAATGCAGAAGTGGATAGCATTCCCAGTTGGAATTTGCCATCACGATCGACGAACATTGTATAACAGAAGAAATCTAACCAGTGTGGCATTGGTCGATTGAATGCACCGAGTAGACGGTCGCCATCTTGGGCATTGCGTTCAAGCAACTTCTGTGCCTCACGACGTCCTTGTTGACCGAAATAGGTCATCAGGAGGTATGCCATTTGCCAGCCGTGACGCTGCTCCTCTGCCATGATTCGAGCAGCTGCATAGCGGTCGTAATCAGTAGGTGCGGTTGCGAGTAGGTGGCGCTGTTGTTCAACCGAAGCGAATTCGGTGTCGCCTTGGACAGTGATCATTGTGACAAGTGAGTCACGGATGTTTTGGTGAGGCACTTGTAGCGCTCTCTCCCACTTTGCACGTCCAGCGTAGTCACCGAACTCAATTACATCTCCAGCTCTGTCCCAATCAAAAAGAATTGATAGGTCGAAATCTCCAAGCCATTCACGGTCGAATCCGACACGATCTTGCCACTCTCCGAAGTTTTGAATCCAGTCTTCCCAGGTCTTTGGTAGGTCTGCCATGGTATGCCGTAGCATACTCCTACTATTCGTATATTTGCGAATATGTTCGTGCGAACATGTTCAGGGGGAGCGGCGACGTACATCTTCAGCGAAGGAATTCATGACCGTACCTTCAATCGAATGCAACTGTACGGATAGAGTCGACTTAGCAACACCGAGTAGGTTTGCTAGATTGCTAAGCGTAATTCTTCGTGGTGAATCCCAGTAACCTTCGTGCATAGCCGCGTCAAAAACTACTCTCTGTCTCGGCGTCAACATTCGAGCACCACTTGTCTTTGTTGATATTACACGATAAGGGATTTCAGATTCTCGAAGCAGGGATACCAAATGCCTACTCTTTTCTGCTGAACATTCGATCATCCAATCGACCCAGCCGTCTCGAACCTCGAAAGGAGATTGGGGAATTACGCCTGCTTCACGAAGTGGTTTGATGAAACCACCACCACCTCTAGCGATATCGACTTCATACCTATTCTCGCCAAGGTGTCGTACTTCGTCAACACCGTTGTGTTCTTGCAATTCAGATAGTACGTCGCCTGAAGATCCAATTCTTGCAGTACCTCTTCCAGCAGCAAGAGGCATGGTTTCCTCGATGCGGAATACAACTTCGGGTCGTTCTCGAGATACATCACCAGACCAGTGTCCTTCTGGTAAACGAACCTCAATTCGAAGTTGAATCGCCATTTTATCACAGGGGGTGTGTTCTATCGTGTCGACTAACTTTTCCGGTTTGTACATCGATCATCTCAGCGAATGTCTGTACAGAATCTTCGCCAACAATTACGCCTGGTAGGTAGCCGTCACATACTCCTGACGCTGCGAAAATCGCATCATCGGATTTGCACAAGTCAGTAGCATCCCATAATCGAGTTAGATCATCACCGACCATCGTTTCTGCGCGCTTCTCTTCCTCATCGGAACGGAAAACCAATCTTCCTTCAAACACGCCACCGATGCCGCGTATTGCTGCTGCAGTAATCACGCCTTCAGGAGCTGCTCCAATTCCAAGTAGCATGTCGAATGGTCCATCTTCACGTGCGGCCCAAATTGCTGCAGAAACATCGCCATCCCCCATCAAATGGAGTTCGGCTCCGGCTTCTTTTACTTCCTTGAACAACTGAGCGTGACGTTCTCTGTCCAATGCTACGACTTTCACTTCAGAAATCGGTTTGTCTAGGACATCAGCCGCCGCTTCGAGATTGTAAGCGACTCCGCCATCCAAACTTACGTGGCCAACAAGTTCTGGTCCTGCAGCGATTTTGTCCATGTAGCAATCCGGCGCATGTAGTAGTGTGCCACGAGGTGCAGCAGCCAAGACTGCAATTGAATTGGGGGAGTTGTCTGCACAATTGTTTGTACACTCTAATGGGTCTACTGCGATGTCGATTTGCAAGGCGCCTTCAACACCGACTTGATTCCCTAATTCTTCACCGATGAATAACATCGGGGCTTCATCTCTTTCTCCCTCTCCAATTGCAACTCTGCCATCGAAAGGAACTTTGTCGAATGTGCGACGCATTGCTTCAACTGCAGCAGCATCTGCAGCATTTTTGTCGCCGAGGCCACGCCATGCTGCACTCGCAATAGCGGCTTGATCTACAGCCTCAAGGAAGTGGTGAGCGAGATCAGCAGTTCGGGCCATATTCCGGTCCAGCCCAATTCAACCCTTGAACTTCTCCAAGACTTTGATGTCGGTAATCGAGGTGGATGGGTATTGTCCATCGGCATCTTTTTCCAATGATTTTACCATGTCAAGTGCACACAATAGGCCTGCGGAAACGCCAGTCAAAGCCTCCATCTCAATACCGGTCCGGTAGTGAGCAGAAACATGTACAGTACAGCGTAATGAATTGTTTTCCCACGCCCAATCGACTCTACAGCCTTCAAGTGGAATCGGATGGCAGTGCGGAATGATTCGAGGAGTTTCCTTGACCGCTTGAATTGCAGCGATTGTCGAGGCTTCGATGACATCACCTTTCTTTATCGAACCTGAGATAATGGCCTCTTTCGAAGCTGATGACAAGTTGAGAAGGCCAGTGGCACTAGCCTTGCGTTCGACAACCGGTTTGCTCCCTATTTCTACAACACCTTGGATACTCTTCTCCATATGTTCACCCCAATCCTGCTTTCCAAGTTTCGCCACTTGTTTTGACTTCTTTCTTCCAAAGTGGAGCTTGTCGTTTCAATTCATCGATAAGCCAGGAACATGATTCGAAAGCTTCCTTCCGATGTGGACTAGCCACATGTATGGCAACAATATTTTCACTGGGGCCTACGCTTCCAGTTCGGTGTGCCATTGCAACCGAATGAATGCCAAATTGACCAATCGCTTTCTCTGCTAAGCCATGTAATACCGATGCAAGTTTTTCTTGCCAAGCATCGAATTCCAAACGCAATACTTCCTCTCCGTCATCAATTCCACGGGTAATGCCAATGAAAGAGACAATCGCACCACATCCCTCGATGTTCAAACTGGAGCGAAGCGCATCAACATCGAGAGAAACAGGGGCCTCTTCGATGTGGATATGGCCTGCCATGCAATACCCAGTATAGCCGCATCCTTGAAACCATCCTTGCCTATGGCGTTTCATGGCAGACGTCGGCCCCATACACATCATGGGTGCCGGCTTGTCTGGTCTCGCTGCTGCTACTACATTGGCTAAAGCGGGTGTGGAAGTACATGTTCATGATGTACGCGAAGACTCTGGAAAGAGATTTGATGGCGATTTCCAAGCATTGGAGAATTGGTCGATGGATGCTGATTTTTGGGATCAGTTAAGGGAATGGGGATATGACCCTGGTGAATTCAAGGCCACAGAATTTTCAGTCGTAGATCTGATTCATCCAGATGATGAAATCACCCAAGCAGAAACTCCAGGAATTGCCTACAGAATTGTTGAGCGAGGAACATCTGAGCACACAATCGACCAAGGTTTCAAGCGAATGGCATTAGATGCTGGAGCAAATTTACATTACAAAAGTAGAGTCAAGGAAGAAGATTGTCAAATCATCGCATGTGGACCAAAAGGTACCAGTGCGGTAGCATATGGAGAAATCTTCCACACCAAACATCCGAATCATATCGCATTTCAACTCAATGACAAGTTGGCACCAGGCTCTTACTCATACATGATTATCATCGATGGTGTTGGTTTGATTTGCACCTGTTTATGGCGCAAGCAAAGGGGTAGCGACCGATTCTTGAACGAAACCATCGCTTGGTACCAAAAGGCGTATCCTGATATCGACATGAAGCCAGTCAAACGAGTTGGTGGCAAGGGTGACTTCACTATCAACAAGAATTATTTCCAAGATGGACGATATTATGTTGGTGAATCAGGAGGCCTGCAGGATTTCATGTGGGGCTTTGGAATGAGGATGGCTGTTTGGTCAGGGCACTTAGCTGCCAAGGACATCTTAGGTGAGTGCGATTATGAGACAGAGGTTCGTAAACAATTGATGCCGTATGTCAAGACCTCCGTTACCAATCGATTCCTGATGAATCGTGTAGGTGATCGAACATTCAAGCGCATGTGCAAGCGCTGGATGAAAAGTCAGAAACGGCACGGTGACGGATTGGTATGGATAGGTAAGCTATTCAGGCCAACTTGGTGGAAGAGCATGTTGTATGTTATGGTAAGTCCATTCATGTTGGTAAAAGATCCAAAAGCGATGGGTCGTGGAGTTAGAAGAATGCCGTTTCGTAAAGCATTGAAGCGAGACATCTGGGAGCAGAGCCCAGAAGCGGTTGCTGTGGGCGAGAGATGGGATAAGATTCGCCGTGGCGGCGGGAATGTTTCTTTCAGTGAAGATAGCGATTGACTCATTAAGCCGGTCCTTGTGGGTACGGATATGAGCGACCTATACGGACTCAAGCTCGAGCCAATGCCGAACAATCTAGTCAACTACGGTGTTACCGAGAACGGTATCGCAGTCATCGAATTAGCCTCTAATTCAGCGGGTGCGCCGCTAGAGGGAGACGAGGTTGGACCGAACACCTACACTCACGGAATGATGAGAGATATCGACGAGGCGGTTGTACGTGCACGTTTCGATGATGATGTCACTGTCATCGTACTCACTGGTAACGGTCACAAATTCTTCTCTGCAGGTGCATCTATCCAGATGCTAAACAGTGTTACTCCAGGATTCAAGTACAATTTCTGTCTTCACGCTAATGAGACACTATCCCGTCTTGAGCAGACTCCAAAATTGGTTATCTGTGCAATGAATGGGCATGCAGTTGGTGGCGGTCTAGAGATCTCAATGGCAGCAGACATTCGCATCGCTCGAAAGAATGCGGGTAAGGTCGGACTTCCAGAAATCAATCTAGGTGTATTGGCTGGTACCGGAGGTACCGCTCGTTTAACCCGTCTAATCGGTAAGGCAAAGGCACTTGAGATGATGGTGACTGGCGAATTGATGAGTTTCGAAGACGCACTTGATTGCAATCTAATCAACCACCTTTGGGAAGGAGATGCTGACGATTTCCGTCGAGATGTTCTTGATTGGGCATCTCAGTTCACTCTACCAAACAAGGCTGTCAAGGCTGTTGGAAACATCAAGCGCTCCTGCCAAACAGGACCGGAGATTCCATTCGAGTACCACTTGGCGCTTGAGAGAGAATTGCAAGCTGCTCTATTCAACAGCAGTGATGCGAAAGAAGGAATTGCTGCTTACGTAGAAAAGCGCGTTCCTTCATTCACAGGCAACTGAGAGTAAATCGCTAGGGCAAGTTCTGGAATTGTGTCCAGATCCGCCACACTTTGAGCAACGCCTCAGTGCAGTTAGTCTAGAGTTTCGAATGATTCGAGCCCTTGCAGCAAGTGGATTAATTTCAGGACACGTTCTCATGTTATGTCCAGTTTCATTGCAATGAGAACAGATTCTAATTCCTCGTGAACGTAGTTTTTCCAGTCTTGCACGCTCAGGGAAAATCTCTGGACAAGTGCGTGAGTTGTGTCCAATTTTGTGGCAGTGCGAACAACGGCGTTTACCATCTGCGCGCCGTACTAACTTTCTGCCAGGGTTCAGTACTGGACAAGTCCTAGTGTTGTGGCCGGTTGCATTGCAATGAGAGCAACGCCTTCTGCCATCTTTTTTCGTCTCAACATTTCTTTGAGGATGAAGTGAAGGACAAGTTCTGGTATTGTGGCCTCTTATTCCACAATGCGAACAGGTTCTGCTACCGCGGCTACTATTCTTTGCCTCACGCCGTGAGGCTTTTGCAGGATTTGTAGTTGGACAAGTCCTGACATTATGTCCATGCTGTCCACATGCTGAACAAACGCGCAACTCAATGCCTTTACGAGTACGTGAAGAACTGGGACTTGCAACCGGACAAGTCCTCATGTTATGGCCCGATGCTCCACACACGCTGCATTTTCGCGCCATGATATAACATCGATATCTGACATATAATTGGTTGTCTAGAGTTATGGTTGGAAAAATTAGGATTCAATTTTGAAACGATGTCTTGAAGTCAGAGTCATTTGTGCATTGCCTGATGGCGACCAAGTATGACGTCCCTGCTGATGTTCCTGACGAACTAATTGAGACCTTCATTGACAACATGGATGCGGCTACTTGCGGCACTGGCAAAATGAACCTGTTCGCTTGTGATCAGAAAATTGAGCATCTAAACGATGACTTCTACGATGGTGGAGATAAGATTCCACTTTCTAGTAATGATCCAGCTCATCTATTCGAAATCGGTGCTAAAGCTCACGCTGAAGGTACTATCGGCGTACTCGCAGGACAGTTGGGGTTGGTCGCTCAATATGCTCGAGACTATCCAGATGTTCCTTATTTGGTCAAGTTAAACTCCAAGTCACATCTAGTGAAGACCAGTCAAAGAGACCCGGTTTCACAAGCAATGTGGGACTTAGATGATGTGGCTTCGCTCCTTCACAACGGAATCAATGTTGTAGGAATCGGGTACACTGTGTACATCGGCAGCGAATATGAACATGAAATGTTGACAGAAGCTGCCACATTCATTCGCCAAGCTCACGAGTTAGGTATGATCTCTGTAGTTTGGATGTATCCTCGTGGTCAGGCGGTTCCAGATGAGAAGTGTCCGCAACTGATCAGTGGTGCAGCAGGTGTTGCTGCATGTATTGGCGCAGATTTCGCTAAGGTCAATTACCCAAGAGCTTGGGATGGAATGACTCAACCTGAAAGTTTGAAGGTAGCAGTTGAGGCTGCAGGAAGAACAGGAATTATCTGTTCAGGTGGAGGTTCTTTACCGCCTGAAGAATTCCTAGGAAGATTGGTCGATCAAATGCAAGTTTCGGGTTGCCGCGGTGCTGCAACTGGAAGAAACATTCACCAGAAGACTACAGATGAAGCGGTCAGGATGACCGCAGCATGCAAAGCAGTAATTTGTGATGGTGCTTCACTAGAAGAAGCACTTGCAATTTACAACGATGAATGAAATCGTAGTTCATTGAACCATGCCGCATTCGGTGCAGAGACTTCCAACTACTAGGCCTCCGCAAAACATGCAGACGCCAGCATCCGTGATTATTTTGAAAGACTCCAAGTCTTTCACCATTCAGTTTCGCCTGATCAAATCGCTAGTCTGGACGTTTCCGTCGTTGTCTAGGATTAGTGGCTGACCTTCTTCCCAACCTGGGCAGTTGTCAGAAACCCATGTTCGGGTTGCCCATTCGCAGATGTCGTAACCGCCGGATAGAATTCCAGATCTCTTGATGTAACCGACCTTGACAATGTCCTTGTCCTTAGAGAGAACGTTACCTAGCTGCTGGCTGGTTGTGCCATGGCGCATGGTACTGTTAATGTGTTCAAGTATCTCTGCGGTATTTCGCGGGCGGTCGCCTAGAAATTTCTTGATCTTCTCTCTGATTCTCACGGTTTTCATCTGTATTTTCCTCCTGTCATCCGGCCGTTTCGAAGGTTCGGTTGGGCCGTTGGTATGTAGGAGCGAAGCAGCCCATATAACCGTTCTCCCAACAAACGGTTTCCAAGTTACATTAACTGATGTAAAAACTGCACCAAATTACCGCCTAATCGGCTCGATTCTTGGCGATACTTACATTTTCCAGTGGAAATGTGTAACAAAATGAAACAAGTTATTTGTATGTAAGTGAATATGTTATTAATGCAGAGCAACTGGAAGATATTGGTGACGTAGGTGCCAAGTAACCGAATTAGATCCTCCCACCAGAGGAGAATCCTAGATTGGCTCGCTGATGGAGGAGGAACTGTCACCGAAGTTTCGAATGCATTGTCGATGCGAGTTCCGCATGCCTCTGCAGCTCTCAAACAATTACGAGAATCGGGTGACGTCGTTAGAGATGATGTACATATTCGCGGCTCAAGATATCGTCTATCTTCACAAGGTTTGGAGCGATTAGAAGCAGATGGTCTGGACAGACTTTGTGAGTTGGTACAGTGGCCGCCGCCACCTGGTGCGGCTGGAATAGTTCTAGCCCGTGAGGGCCCAATGCTGTTACTTGGTTACGCATCTAGACTGCAAGGACCACTTCTCGGCCTGCCTGAAAGGCCAATGGATAGCAGTTCTGGAGTGATTGAAAACTCCAATGGAAATGAGGGGGAGTCTGAGTATTGGCGCTGGGCGGTGACAAGAGGAGATGGTGTCGTGTGGTTCGATATCGAAACTAAGCGCCGTGCAGATCCACCAAATGAGTCGAGCCCTCAGACTTTGTCCGCCTGGATGGAGCGTCCAAAAGTAATGGGAATTGTTCGTGCTAGATTACTTGATGAAAATAATGCATGGCCACTTGGCGTTGGTTCATGGTTTACCTCATTGCCAGAAGGATATTGGCCGAATCTGCCATTGGTTCTGCGCGACGGTGATGCACCAATAGGTCGCGCAGGCAACTCGGGCCCAGAAGTGAGACCAAGGGGGGCGGTATTAGCGAGGTTGGGTCGCAGAATGGATCGTTCACTATTGCTCAATACTGTAGTTGCGGGGGCTGATTGTATGGCAGATGGTGATTTGACTCATTCCTCAATTGAACTCCCACTCTCCATAGTGAAGAGTTGGTTGGAAATTCAGCACCCCCGTTCATCAGCAAAGATAATTCTCGAAAAATATTCGAGATTGAGTAGGGACTTACTGAATGGAATCTCGAATACGGGCACAAGGAAGCTCTTGACAGATTTCCCCGGTAGAACTTGGGTCAACCAACATGAAGGTATAATCGACACAAGAGGTATCTCGTTAATCGGTGCTCGAGCTTGTTTGAATCACTTGCTTGAGAACTCGATTAGACCCTTGGTTGTTGATTGGAGATGGGGAGATGCGCCTGAACTTACTAGATTAGCAAACGATCAGCGATGTCGTGTAATTGTGGCGGAAGGATTAGAATTGGATTTGCCATTTGTTCTAACTCGTTCAGAATCTGAGGACTCATTTGTTCTACAAATGCAAAATCGGCTACACATTCCAATCAGATTAAACTTAGATTCCAATGTACCGATTGGTTGGATTCCGCCAGAGAATCCTAAGGAGCTTGTTCGAGGAACTGCCACCAATGTCTCTGATGCAGATGATGAATTGGATGCATTATGGAAGGCATGCTCTTTAGGTGCTCCCGATGATGCTTGGGCAGATAGGCATGAGTCGAGATTTCCTTTAGCAGCATGGATTTCAACCTCGCCTAGTCGCCATGGCGAAAGATGGAGAAGAATCGGAGAGCACCTAGACGTTGTGTGGTCTGAAATCGCAGATATGAATTCATTTGATGATCGTACTTTATCCGATTTAGCTATGGTTCAATCTTCGGCCTTAGACCTCTTGGTACACAGGGTAAGAAGTGAGCCTCTAAAGCAACGTGACACAAATCATCCAGCGATTGCCACAGCGATTTTACTTTCTTCGCAGTGGTTGGAAAATGATTCGAAGTTAAGAAAAACATGGATTAGCAATCCAATTCGAGTTGCTGAAGTATTGCGTGTTCATTGGGATAAGCCGTATCTCGAAGAATTGGTTTCGGCATGTCCAATCCATTCCTCATTGTATTCTATGGAAGGATTAGGGAGGGATGAAATGCTTGCAATCATGGAGGATGTTCATCATGACCTTTGGGCGATTCATTCTCCTGATTGGCTTCGGTTCTGCCTTTCTTCAACGATGGGAAGATCTGCTCTGTCACAATTACAAATTCCATGGCCTGCAGTACTGTACCAAACTGAAATCGATCTTGAAACTCTACGACTAGTTCACCATATGCCAGATGGTCCTGGAAAGGAATCATTGCTCGATGTAGTAGATGGAATCGAAGCTAGAGATGCAGGCAAACCACCAGTGAAAGGAAGAACTCACGATTATTCAGGATGGTTGTTCCAAAAAGAAATGCCAATCATTCCAATAGAACCCCATGGAGACATGTATGTGCATGTCGCTTTGCATCGACGGATTGAACAATGATTGTCGCCAGCGGGTACATGACCGCACATGCAACATCGCACGGAGAGCGTGCTGCTCGATGAACTGCGATACCAATGATGTGGTCGCGTGCCATCGACGAAGACCAGGGTGACTTTCGGGAATGACCTCTGATGCAAACCGATGGACAATGTGGTCGGTAATGGGTCCTCGCTGGACGAGAGAATGAGAGTGAGACAACCAACCGGCTGCACAGACGCCCTGGCCCTGGGTCAAGCCTCCGAGGAGACGATGATAGGGGCTGTTACGGGTCGGGGCACATACCTTTCTTGCGATTCATTGAATAGCCAACCAAGCGCAGTATATGTCATGGGGAAGTTGAAGCGCTGCCTAATCGGTGGTACTTTTGACAGATTCCATGCTGGTCATCGTTCCTTAATCGAAGTAGCATTAGATGCTGCAGAATTAGTTGAAGTGTGGATTACTAACGATGCCATGGCTGCAGCAAAATCCCCGTTCTTACAATCCTTCGAAGATCGCAGAGAAGCCATTCTACAACTTGGTGAAGAACGGATATCCACACATGAGTTAGAAGATGCCATGGGGCCAGCTCCAAATCGCAAGGATTGTGATGGAATAATCTGCACACCAGAGACATTGCACAATTGTCAAACAATAAACGAACTGCGATTGGCAAATGGTTTGTTACCTCTGGAAATAATCGAGGCGCCCCATGTCCAAGATGCTAGCGGGGGTATCATATCGAGTACCAGAATTCGTGCTGGGATAATCGATCGAGATGGGAATTCATGGCTACCTTCGAATCAGAGAGTTCAGACTCATCATTTCCATCATGGTCTAGATTCAGAGTTGAAAAAACCGAATGGCACACTATTCCAAGGCCCAGAAGATTCGCCAGAAGTTGCAATGTTAGCAGCGATGGAAGAGATTGCTCCAGCAGCATTGGTAGCTGTAGGAGATGTAAGCGTGGCAACGCTTCTCGATTTGGGGGTTGTTCCAGATATTGCTATGGTCGATGGTATGACCAAAAGGAGTGAATTGGAAGAGAAGGTCGATATATCCTCATTCGATGTATTACTATCCGCTGACAATCCAGCAGGTCAAATTACACCTTCACTAATCGATTCGATTGAAGCCGCACTTCACAACGACCAGACTACTTGTATCGAGGTTGATGGTGAAGAGGATTTAGCTCCAATTATTGTTCACCTATTGGCACCGATTGGAACCAATGTGATCTATGGCCAACCTCGAGAGGGTGTGGTATTGCAAATCACGGATGAGTCCACTAAGGAGAGGTGTAGGAAAATTCTCTCACTATTCGAGGTGAGAGAATGACACTTGTCTCGATTACGGTTTGTGTTCGTGATGGAATACAATGGATAGATGGCTGTATGGAGGCTTTAGTCAATCAAACCCATTCACCTATCGAAGTAATTCTTGTTGATGACGGTTCTAAGGATGGGAGCCGAGATGCAGTATTGGCTTGGGGTGAGCATGAGCTTGTTACCGTGATTGCACAAGATGCTCTCGGCTTATCAGCCGGAAGGATGGCTGCGGTCGAGGCAGCAAAAGGGGAATGGGTTGCGATAACCGATATCGATGTTAGACCAGAACCCGATTGGGTTGAGCGAATGCTAGAGGCTAGCACTCCCAGGGAAAGCGAAGAAGTTGTGGCGGTAACTGGTCGTACTATTTTCGCAAGTGCTGATGATGTTGTATCTCAGATTAGGTCGAAAGAAATCGCCAAGAAATATCGAAGCCGTCCTCGAAGAACCAACCTAGCAAATGGTCCGTGTTCAATGTTTAAGCGCGATAAACTTCTGGAGATTGGGGGTTTTGATCCATCCTGGTATCATGCAGAAGACATGGAAGTTTCAGTCAAACTAGTGAAAGAAGGTGGAACTATTGTTTACACTCCGGATGCCGTTGTGAATCACGTTCCAGAAACGGGATTCGGCCGATTCTTGCGCAAAAGGCGACGAGATGCTAGAGCCCACGTCCGGATTCATCGACGGTACAAAGGTGTCAAGCACGATTTCATTGGATCGTCTTGGATGATCTTACTGTTGTTACCCATGCAGTTGTTACTGTATACCGCAATTGGTTTGTGGGTTTATGAAATGATGAAGTTAGGTGACTTATCTTTCCAAGATATGTTACTGGATGGACTTACAAATCAAATTCTCATTATCGGAGTAGTTCCACTACTCTACACGATATTGCATCTACGAGGTAACTTGCCAAAATCACTCAAGGGAATTGTAATTCAATTCGCGTGGTCATTCGTACTTTGGCAAGGTATCATCCTAGGTTACTTGGATGCTATATTCGGTCGCAATGGACACTGATCATTCATCGCTTTCAACGGTAGAGAGCATGCGCAATACCATGCCAACTGCCATCATTGCGATTGCAATCGAATAGACACCAGGGTCAATCCAAGCCATGTGCATGACTCCCCAGTAGAAGTAGAATCCAAGGCTGATCATGATTGACCAGATGCCAAGAGTAGCAGGCCATCCGCCGTTCTCGGTGGTAATCAGGTCGTTGAACATGTCAACTTCCAAAATCGACTTCATCCACTCTGCTGGAGATTCGTCGCCAGAAAGAGAGCGAACTCCAAGGAATAGAAGTCCGCCACAAATAGCCATGAATACTGCATCACCAGCAACAAATGCAGCTGCAGTAGTTTTGTCACCAAAAGCAGCGTTGGTATATTCGAAAGTGAATAGACCGCCCCAAGATACTCTTTGAGTTGGGTGAATTAGGTCTAGGATATTCAAGATCGCCAAAAACAGACCGAGGGTACCGATAGCGACGTACCAGTTAGCTAGAGTCTTACCTGGTACGGTTAGAGCCTCTAGTAGAGTGCCTTCCCCATTCTCAGATTCATTGCTCATGCGCCGTGCCACCTTGGTCGCGGTTAAGAGCCTTGGCATGGCCCCGTAGGGGCCTGATTACAGAATCAAAGCTGAGATTGGTGGCGATATTTAGCCGAGAATATCTCTTCAAGGATAGGTTCCGCCTTGGTCATTACATCGCTTGGGTCAATGTTTGTAGGAATACAGGAATTGATCTCCTTACTCCTTCCATAACGTCCTCTGGATACGGTCTTTGCAGTTACAAGGCCAAGCATATCGAGGTTGGAAATGATACCTGAAATCCTTCTACTTGTGAGGAATTGTTGACCAATCTTGTTGCAAGCCTGCTTGTAGATGTGGTATACCTCGCCTGTTTGCATGTTGCGCAAGCCATTGTTCTCGTTGATTAGTACTGAAGCTAGTACCAACTTCTGTTGAGTAGGGAGGGTGCGAATGACAGGAGTTACCTGATCGGACTCAATCTGTGCTTGAGCGATTCTAACGTGGTTCTGTTCCACGACTTCAACACCGGCTTGCTCAGCCTTCTCGGTAGAGACTCTCAGCAAATCGAGAGCACATCTAGCGTCTCCATTTTCCTGTGCTGCTAGAGCGGAGCATAACTCGATAACACCTGGACCGATTGCTCCTTCAGAAATACCAATCTCTGCACGAGTTCTGAGGATGTCTTGCAATTGCTCAGCATTGTATGGATTGAATACGATATCTTGTTGGCCGAGACGGCTTCTGACTCGAGGGTCTAGGAAATCGGTGAACTTCAGATCGTTTGAGATTCCGATTACGCAAGCTCTAGCATTCTTTAACTCAGCATTCAGGTTTGTCAAATTGTATAGTAAATCATCACCGGACTTCTTGACCAAATGGTCAATCTCGTCAAGAACCAATACGTATACTCCGCCACGTGAATCCATTCTGCGGATGAGTTCAGAAAATACTCGGTCGGTCGGCCAACCGGTGAATGGAATATCTTCTTGCTCATACTCTTCTAGTAGGGCATTACCTAGATGTGAAAGTACACGGTATTGAGTGTCGATTTGACGACAGTTTACCATAACTGGATGAACTCTGCGACCGATCGATTCTCCCTTACGCTGGAGTTGGTCACAGACAAATCTAGTGACTGCAGTTTTACCTGCACCAGTTACTCCATAGAGAATCATGTTTGAAGGAATATGTCCCTTCAGAGCTTCGACCAGATTGAATGAAAGATGCTCAATTTCTTGGTCTCGGTGTGGAAGTGCTTCAGGCTTGTGAGTGTGGCGCAGTGTCTCTTTTTGGACGAATAGAGTCTTCTGGGTCAGTATTCCATCGAAAATATTCTTTGACATTTTCTAACACTTCTCCATTCCTACTCATTCAGTTGTTCGCCCGGCCCACCCAATGCGTGATGCCTACGGGGAGTCCGAGTCCGCCATATAAGCCTGTTTGCTTCGACGAGTGTTTGGTGAGGATTTGCTAACAATATCAATTCCAATTGGGGGTATAAAAAGAAACAGCACTTTTGCCCGGATTATGCAAAAAAATCGCCCTACTGTGCGCCGGATTCCGGAAGACCTATTTTGAGACTCTATTCAATTAAGTTTGGAAGTGAATTAAATTCCGACAATTGCCGAAACAGGATTTTCAACGTTAGCAACTCTGTAGAATCAAAATTCGTTACTTCAATCATCTAATCGATCAAGATTTCCGATTAGCAAATCTGAGTGTGGTTGAAAATTAACACCAAATTGTGTTATTTTACGGGTAAATTATTATTACACAATTTGCCCGTTGTTATCTAATTCGAACTTCATTTCATCCATTCCGTGGATGATATTTGCAGGAAAATCAGGCACCTGCGTCGATACAATCTCATATTCGGAGTCAATGAAAGTGTGAGTCAGAAGAATGGTAACTTCTGGAAATTTTTCTGCTAGTTTCATGATATCACTTGGCTTGTGATGATCGGCGACCGGAACCCACTCCGGAACTCCCATCTCCACTACAGCGAATGAACATCTTCCAACCCGGTTCCACAACTCTTCGCATGGCCCTGAATCTCCAGAGTGTAACATCGACCATCCATCATCATGAGTTAACATCCAGCCATGTGGGTCAACCTCAGGTTCATGCAATACTTCGAACCGTTCAAAGGTCCAACCCTCGATTTCTGGCAAGTCAACCCAATTCACATTCTCTAAGGTATCTTCTAGACTACCAGGATATGCTAAATGACATAATTCCTCTAGACGACTTTTGACTCCGGGGGAGCCTGCAACTGTTAGTGGCATTACTCCCTCTCTATCGGAGATATACTTTCTTTCCAAGAGTAAGAATGGGAATCCAAACACGTGATCACCATGAACGTGAGTGATTAGTATAGTGTCAATATCGGCAGGGCTGATGCCAGCTCTTCTTAGACTAGCAAGCGCAGTGGGCGGCGCATCCACAATCATGTGTCTGTCGATGCACAAGAAGGAATGATGCCTTCCCGAAGGGAGGAATGCATTGCCGCTTCCGAGCAATTCCACTGTCACCATGGTGCGATGCAGGCCCTTCGGGCCTATGACTCCATCGCACCAACATTCATCAACAGGATTCGGGTGGGGCGGGCTATCAAGGTGTTATCCATGTCCAACTGGAGTGCCAAAAATCCCTACATGACCAAGATCACCGAATGCTACATCTTAAACGGCGAGGGCTCGAAGAAAGAGACCCGGCATGTCGTTTTTGATTTAGGAGATTCAGGCCTTGATTACAAGGTCGGAGATGCTTTGGGTGTACTCGCAGAGAATCCTCCAAACACCGTTGATTTACTGATTGAGACAGCAGGTTGGGACCCAGAGCACATGGTCACAACTCACAATGGAGAGCGTACATTATGGGATGCTCTGAAGAAGGACTTTGAGATTCATCGAGTCAACAAGAAATTCGTAAACTCTCTGACTGAGAAGGTCACCACATCCGGAATGAGAATTACTGTAAAGATGGTCGAGCGCTATCGTGAGTCAGTTTCGGGTAGCTCTGATTGGATGGGAGATGCGCCAATGGTGTCAGAACTGCTTCCTTCGATTCCAGGAGACGACCCAATGGGCCGTGTTGAATCCATTACCGGCGATGCTGATGAGATGGAGAATTACATCTGGAGCCGAGATTATATCGATGTAATCCGTGATTTCGATGTATCATATGCTCCTGAAGAGTTCTTGGAACTAGTTGACAAGTTGAAGCCTCGTTTGTATTCGATTGCAAGCAGCCATGATGCTCACCCAGGATTTGTTGAGTTGACAGTAGGTATTGTTCGCTATTCTCATCACGGTCGTGACCGCGGTGGACTTTGTACAATCTACATGGCGGATGAGGCTGAAGTCAACAAGACAGATGTGGGGGTATTCATGAGCCCAACAAAATCGTTCATTCTTCCTGAAGACAAGTCGACTGACATAATCATGGTCGGCCCGGGAACTGGTATTGCACCATTCCGAGCATTCATGGAACAGCGTGTTCATGATGGTGGCTCTGGAAAGAATTGGTTATTCTTTGGAGACCAATCCGCTAAGACTGAATTCTATTACAAGGATGAGATTGAGTCCTGGCTAGATGAAGGACATCTATTCCGTTTCACCACCGCATGGAGTCGTGACCAGGCGGAGAAGATCTACGTTCAGCACAGACTCAAGGAGTACGGTGCAGAAGTATGGGAATGGTTTGAGAATGGTGCTTACTTCTACATTTGTGGCGATAAGCAATACATGGCAAAGGATGTTCACCGTGCTCTAATCGAGATCGCTATGGAGCATGGCGGAATGTCTGAAGATGATGCTACTCACTTCATTGAGAAAACAATGATGCGTGAGCAGAAGAGATACCTGCGAGACGTTTACTGATCTTCTGCTCTGCACGTCGAGTTTCTTCGAAACATCGCCTGCGCGTGAGCAGAAGAGATTCCTACGAGATGTCTATTGATATCAAGGAGTTGGAATCTCAGAAGTTGGAATACCCATACTTTCTGCTTTTTCAAGTACAATTCTAGTCCACTTTGTGTCTTTGCCTGGAAAACCCAGAACATGTGTTGCGTGTGCTAGCATTTTGTCGACTAATGTTGCAGCTGCTTCCGGCCTCCCTGAATCTTCCAAACCTAATCTTGGCGCATCCCATTCTTCTGTAAATACTGCAATCTCAATTGCATTATTGTCCGCCCACCTTTCAGCGAGATAATCAACTCCACTCGCTCCTCCACAAATTATCAAATCGGGGTGGCCATGCAAACTTATCCATTGATCTAATTGATCTTCTAACCACTCATAATCATAAAATCTAGAATTGCCACTGATAACTAGATTCACAACTTTTCCGTCTTTATTCAAGTCCTTGCCCGCTAAGGTCCGGATTTTTTCGCCACCTGTTGTATTACTGCCGCTCATAACGAGGCATCAGCCGACTAACATATAAATCCGAGCAAAATATTGCAGGATTTTCTTCATTATCAAGAGACTAAGAAGAAAAATCTCGCTCAACACAGACTCAAAAGAACGGCCAGTGGGTCTCGTACTGATCAGTCGGTGGCGTCTTCGATAGGAGTTGCGACCTCGACTGCAGGAATGCCTCTCTCGCGTGCGCGCCTGAGCATTATTGATGTCCACTTTGATTTCGGTCCTGGGAATCCAAGAGCGTGAGTTGCGTGGTCTAGCATTGTATCTACCAATGTAGGTGCAGCTTCTGGACGACCTGTATCTTCCAATCCTTCGCGTGGGTCATTCCATGCTTCCGAGAATACGGCAACAGGAATCTCATGTTCTGCAGCCCATTTCTCGACCAGGAAATCAACTCCACTAGCGCCACCAACAATAATCAAGTCAGGAGTGCCATTGGTTGAAATCCAATTGCCAAGTTTATCGATTAGCCAGTCATAATCATAGAATCGAGAGTTTCCACTAATTGCAAGATTGATGACCATGCCATTTTTGTTGAGGTCTCTTCCTGCAAGTTGTTCAACCGTGGAAGCACCAGTGTCGATTTCCTCGGCCATGCTTCTGCTTGGCTTGTTTGGACTATAAGCAAGACGTAATTATGGTGCGACAACTTGAGATTAGTCCAATCGTAGCGATTTTCCGGGTAATTTGACCGCTTTCATCATAGAGCAGTTGCTGTTGGGTACTAACATGGCATTCAAGCGAGTTCTAATTGCCAACCGAGGTGAAATCGCTCTACGTATCCTTAGAACACTACGAGATATGGGGATTGAGGCAGCGATTATTCATGGTAGAGAAGATCGACTTTCCCTGCCGGTCAGAATGGCAGATGTTGCCTATCCAATCATGCGTTCAAATCCGTTAGATTCCTACCTCGATATTGAAGCGGTAGTTCAAGCCGCTAAGGACTTGAATTGTGATGCTGTTCACCCAGGTTATGGATTCTTGGCAGAGAATGCAAACTTTGTCAAGAGGCTCGAAGAAGAGGGTATCACTTTCATCGGACCTGCATCTCATGTAATCACATTGTTAGGAGATAAAATCGAAGCAAGAGCAGCTATGGAAGCAGCAGGATTGCCTACTGCAAAGGGAAGTAGTGAACCGATAGCAAGCGCTGATGTAGCTACTGCTTTGGCTGAAGAAATTGGCTATCCAGTCATCATCAAAGCCGCAGCAGGTGGCGGTGGAATCGGTATGCAAATCGTTCATGAAGCAGGCGAGTTCGAGGGTGCACTCAAACTGTGTCAAGGTCGAGCAAAGTCTGCATTTGGCGACGACCGAGTATTCGTTGAGAAGTATATCGAAGGGGCTCAGCACGTTGAATTCCAAGTATTGGCTGATGGTGAAAAGGCGATTCACTTTGGTGAGCGATTCTGTTCGATTCAACGCCGTCACCAGAAGTTGATCGAAGAAGGGCCTTGGCTCACCGATGAGAAACGTGCTGAAGTTGGCGCGTTAGTTTGTGCGGGTGCGGAGTCTGTAGGATACAAAGGACTGGCAACATTCGAATTCTTGCGAGACAAGAATGGCGATTTTTACTTCCTTGAGGTAAACCCTCGTGTGCAGGTAGAGCATACTGTTACTGAACTTATTACGGGATACAATTTGGTAGAACTTGGAATTCGAGTAGCACAAGGAGAAAGTCTTCCACTGAATCAAGAAGACATTACAATTCGTGGACATGCAATTCAGTGCCGTCTTAATGCAGAGGACACTACAAACTTCGTTCCATCCCCGGGTAGGCTTTGGGAGTGCCACTTCCCATCAGGATTCGGAATTAGGTGTGACACGCACGCTCATCCGGGTTACGAAATGCCCGGATGTTTCGATAGTCTACTAGCTAAGTTGTTGACATGGGGTCCGGACAGAGATTCTGCGATTCGTCGAATGCGAACCGCTCTTGATGAAACCATCATCACCGGTGTAG
>MDSZ01234618.1_pt1 | contig 19513 bp, 5 predicted proteins | sample 811201 | NCBI WGS metagenome assembly MDSZ01 (sample SAMN05326647, study PRJNA326480) | marine metagenome | isolation source: seawater | place: Indian Ocean: North | collected 2010 | reverse complement strand
CAAGAAATTGCATTGCTTGGAGCTTTCGAGCTTCAAGAATATTTTTTTCTCTTTCTTCCTCATGTTTCGACTTTTGCGCCAGGTGTTTATCCAAATCAATCCATGCCGTCCCAACGCACTCAATACATCTTTGATGCAAAAAGCTACAACAGTAGTCAAGTGCCTCCATACTTGTAAAACGTGGCAACTCTAAGACGTTTTGAGTAGTTGCAACTAAAAGACCCATAATATTTGCATTTGCACTAACTAGGTTACAGACTTTATCACTTGAAAGCATATGACTGAGGCACCTTGATGCTATACGCTTGCATAACATATTTGGATTGCTCTCTAGATGGACTTCAGTATCTCCAGACTTAATTTTTTCATCGAAACCGATAACGCGGGTAATTTGCAATAAGATATTTTCAATGTTTGGCATCATTGATCCAACATCGAGTGTCAATGGATCTCTTGCAACTACGGACGAAAATGGTATTACTTGCGGAATAACTGAAACTGAAGTACCGAACGCAACTTCGATTGTTGATGAGTTTGAGCTGATGTGAACTAATGTACCAGTACTTCCACCTTTCACAAGGCACTGCGAACCAATATGAAAACATGGCACATAGCCACCTAAGATCGAGAACAAAGCGACGAATTCAGAAACATATTGAAGACTTTCCGGTTTAACCTCGTTTTGTTTACCGCTGAGGCAAAAGATGTCGTCAAAAAATGTCTTACTGTACGATTTAACGTGCTGATTTAATATGTCGCTAAATACTATTGCCCAAGAAGATTCTTTAGACATCAATAAGTTTCGGAGTAACATTACGTAACCAGAAACTGTTGCAGACAAGTAGCGTCCTGTACCATATCCCATCAAAAGCGTCTCATTGTTACATTCCATTACATGCTTTGTGTAAATTTCTTTAAAAAGTTGTGTATCATTTCCATTGTCTTTAAACTGTAGAGCAAGACAGATGTTGGCCATAAAAGCCCGCCCAAGCATATCTATGACATATGCCATAAATTTCATTTCAAACAACCTTTCTGATGCCTCATCAAAATCCTCCATAGTATAGCATTTGGAAACTTTAGAGAGTATCTTCAGGACTAGATTTCTTATTTTCGCTGGGGAGCGCCTCAAGTACAGTAGACAAATCTGTAGGAAGCGAGTTCTCAACACATCATCAGCATTGAACAAAACATCATGCATAGACATACAAGCTGCCAAATTTTTATAGACATATTTTTCGATAATATTGCTGGATTTTGTGTTTTCGTGAAGACGGGTACCAGTTTCTTTGTTATATAACAATTCCGAACTATGGTCTAAATGTCTTAGCAAGATATCAAAACACTGTCGTCCAATATTCCAACGGGCCTCAGCCGAGTACAACTGAGCTTTAGATACCACAGAAATATACTGGAACAAAATATGAGCCGGCTTAATTAAGTCTTTACTTCCAACACTATTTTCGGTCAGCTCAACGTTTAACGTAAATTTTTCGTCTTGGCCAATAATTTTTCCATCTAATTTTGTAGCGCTACCTAGAAATAATTCAGAATTTTCTTTTAATATGCTTTTGAATTCGTTCTCGATTGCTTCAAAGCGCTTCGCATCGTTCACCATTGAAATAATTTTTTCTTCTTCCGTTTTGCTCTTAAGATGATTTCTTGAATTGTCTAAATTTTCTAATTTCTTAATTCTTGCGTATGAAGCCTGACATGACTTTAAGGTTCTCAGGGAAAAGAACTTTTCTAGCGTTTGCATTATACCAGTATTTTGAAGAAATCCTACATCGCTTTCATCAAAATCAATACACCACATATGGAGTAACGTATGCGCTAGTATACAATTCCCTGCAGATCCACTGATGGATAATTGATCCAACAATTGAGAGGTCTCTCGGTAGAGTGCATATGCCGCATTCTTTACAGCTGCACACAAGGAAAAATTGCATCCACTCAAGTCCTTTAAAAAGCAATATCTGCTGTTGCCCGGAGCTCTTCTGGCGTCTGCTGACGCTCGCAATGAACGGTAGTAAGAGGATGATAATACGCCCTTGTCTTCAGAAAATCGATGATAGTGTTCATAGCTTTCTAAATTCCACTCTACTGAAGACATACCACGAAGTCCAGAACGTATCCAAGATAGTATATCATTTTTGACAGATATAAAACGAGCACATTTTACCGCTTGAACTGCTGCTTGTAACCCAAAAATTCGTTGATTAGCCCGAATACGTCTTATATTAATCAGTTCATGCAATAATTCTGGTGGTGCATTAAAACCATCCTGAATATATTCAAAGCAAGTCGAAACTGCAGAAGTTCCTGTGAATTCGTCCTCAGATTGATCGAAAGATTTGTTTTTTGATAACTGGGGTCGATAGTGGGATAGCAAGGGCTGAATGCTACCAGTAGCTAGAACTGCGTTATTAATTTCGTCCCGTACACCCACGACATCATGTATATTGTAGGAATTACCTCTTTGCCTTCCATTAATACTACTAGACGTGGCCTTGTCCTGTTTCAAATACAATAGAAATTTGGCTCTCTTGATTATTTGTTTACAAAGCATATCAAATGATTTTGGTACTTCTTTCCGTAGCGAGCTACGATGCTCCCAAGGTCTCAATAATTCCCCACTACCATCCCCATCTTCAGTTTCATCATTACCATCATCCAAATCATCATCTTTTCGTTCATCATCTACGGAGTGTTTTGACTCATCTGTAGAATTGTTGTTTTGATCTCTGGAATGATCTAGAATGTCATTACTGATTTTCATAGAAGCTGACATTGTGTTATAGTCGATGTTTACAAAGGCACTCTTTACGCCACGCAGCCATTTTCTCATTTGAATCAACTTATCCCATAACTTCATCATTCGCGCGGACGGCATGATACTATCAGTACCCGCATGCAAGTCTTTCTGTAAGATGGTATGTGCTTCTTGCCATGCATTATCTCCACTATGTTTCAACAGAACTGCAAAAAAGACACTTTCTACATGCTCAACTCTAGCCAGGCGTTTTCTTATCATTTTTTCAATTTTACTAATATGCAAAAAAGAAGTTTTTTCTAGAACTTGGAACAGTTTATTTGCCATACCAGATTTTGAATCAGAAAAATTGTAAAGAAACTCGAGACATGGACTCAGCACTGATGGCGCTTCTGGAGCCTTTTCTTTCGAAGGAGTTGCACTCAGCTGCCGTCTTAAACCACCAGCAGCCAATCCACCACCGCATTCACGTGCGTATACATCAGTCCAGATGCTAGTATCTTCAACATTGTCATGGTCATAGTTCTGGGTAACACAGTCATCTTCATCATAGAAAGGTCTTTTTGATTCCACACCTGAAGCAAATAAAGGGTCTTCAAGCCAACGACGTAATTCTTCTTCATCACGGCATACAGGAGGTCCAGTGATCAAATTCGCAGCAAAGAAACCACATACATTGCCTATAGTTTTTTGAAGCTGAAGTAAGTAGGGTACTTTACAAATAGTTTCGCTTACAGTAGAGCATTCTAGAATTGTCAATCGTTCCGTATGCCAGATGGATACACCAAAATATAATGGTCCTTCCAATTTCTGAGTGCGCCCGGGTCTAGCACCAGGTCCAAAAGCTGTTCCATAGCTTACGTCGTTGACCGAATAACACAAGGTTCCGGAATCAAGATCCAAAGTCATAGTCACAATATCATCTTTCTTTACACAAACACCATACTTTTCACCAGGTGGCAAATCGGGAAATAATCTCAACCGGGAATGTGCAAGCCAAGCCCAGGAATTTTGACTTTGATTATGATGATCAGTCGCTCCGAGGTGAGATGATGTGCTATCAATAAATTGGGGTGTACAAACACCAAAAAAAATATGGCCAGCATTTTCATTATCTACCCTGAAAGTGACTGAATGGACCCCCTTGGTCATTGGACCCAAAGAGCTGGACAAGATCGCGGAGCGAAATTGATTATCTACTGACTGCGAATCCACAGAGCATGTTGTTGCATCTTGAGAAAACTGGAAATCATTGTGTGAAAGTGAGCAGTCAAATGTTTGCCTCGAAATATTCTTCATATCTGTAGACATTTTAGAGGAACGTTCATAATCACGGTAATTTCGTTCTGCTATGCATATTTCCTTGTCTTGTACCAAAATTATGTCGATAGATCTTAATAGGCGTACGGAGGGAGCTAATAGAGATTCAGCCAACCATGGCGTTCGTTTGAAAGCAAAAAAAGATGTGTACAGTGAAGGAAGTAAACAAAAACAGCTGCTTGCAAAAGGGTCCTGATCCTTATGGTCAGACTCAACATTTAATCCATCAAGAACCTGAATAGATTCGTCCAAGATTAATCGACAAAAACGCAACAGCATTGTTACGGGCGCATTATTCGTGGATCTCAAGTGAGCATATTGTGAAGCTTGATACAATAGTTGAGCTTGTATGGCTGGTAACAACATTTCATATCTCATTTTCAAATCACCCCTCTTCTCAGTTATATTAACAGATTTAACCATAGACTGACACTTGGCAAAACGATTTTCAGTAAGACAAATCCACTCATTAGGTGGGGGCTGTAAGACCTCAGGGTTAACATAGCCATCAGGCGCAATATACTCATCTTGGCGTCTAATTTCGCACTCATCTCCAGATTCAACGTTCGTCAGAGTCATATTTATGAAATCAACAACATGATGATCATCATCGATATCAATGTTAATGCTATCTTCCCTATCGCAATATGCTTCCTCAAAGATAATTGCAATGTCATCATTGAAGGGAGACCAACCCTCGAGAACATCATCTTCAGAGTAGTTTGAATATTCCCACCAGAATTCATATGTTGGTTCGCCAGAAGAATGCCTAGGAATACTATCTAATAACACTGTAGAACTCACATGTTGCTGTTGATTTTCTTCATTATTTCTTTCACCATCATCGCCAGTATCAGAATTGTTAGATTTGTCATTCTTTTCTTTGACAGTTTTTGATGGATCCAGTTCTGGCGGAGACGAGTCTATAGTATATTTCACCTGTAGAAATTTATTTCCAGTTTCCATCTTTTCGCCAATAATTTGGGCGATCCACCATCTACCTTCATGGTCTTGAACATCAACCCAGTCCGAAAAACCAAGTGTCTTGTTAAATTTTGGTATACCATTATCATCTTTTTCAATCACGTTTTCCAAGATTTTACATAGCAATGGCGACGAAGAATCTCTTATGCGAGATAACTTTTCAGCATCTGTGAAGGATGGAACAGGAATGCCATTTATCTCCACAATTCGAGATAAAACGCTAGTAGGAATTTTCAAGTTCCTGCCACTTTCACGTTGAAGTGATGCACTAAAAGAGTTAAAATCATTCAGCATCTCCGGAGAGAGCAATTCACAAATATTTTTGGATGATAAGTTGCTTAATATGCGTATCAAGTCAACAAAATGATTCATCATGGAATGACCACCTTTATTTCTTCCTTTAATATCATGTGAGTAGTGCCTTTCACATTCGAAAACAATTTTATCGTCACTTTTATTAACATCCAAGTCTATGTCGTTTTGAGGACCTCCTATAAAAGTGGCAGTATCATTTTCTTTTTCATTTGACCGAATAATTAGTCGCTTAATGCGGATTGTTGGCGTTGGTAGCAATAATTGACATCCGTAGACTGACGCAATGAAATTATTGCGTCCAAGACTGGAAGGACTAGTATTCGTTTTTTTCCCAATATCGCGCCGTGTAAAAAGCATGAGACTATAAGATAGTAATACTTCCTGGCCAGAAGAAAGTCGTTCGCCAGAATCTAGTTGTGACAGGAGATTCACGAACATTTTTATACGCGCGAGGCTAGTTGGATAAAACATTAATAAACCCTCACCTAAAATCTGACCTGCATATATTTGAACAGACTTCTTTACTGTTTGATCTATAAGAAGACTTTCAAGCTTTTCATGTAAGGAATTCAAAAATGAATTAGACATATATGATCCCATATGCCATCCAGTAGTTTCACTGCTTGTCAATTCTTCCTGTTGGCTTTCTTCATAGGTTGGACTGCTGAGAGCAAACAGTAGTGCATGCCAAGAGTTTGCTGAATATGGAATTTTCTCATCTGAATATTGCTGCATCGCTTGTCTGGCACCAGGCACAAAATTTAAGACGTCACTCTTATCCTCGTCGCTTAGGCAAGTCATAATCGACTCATTGTCTGATTGTTTGAATTTTTTCATTTTTCTATAAATTTTAGTAGCATTGATATCTTCGAAAGCTGTACCATCGTGAATTCCAAGTTTTTTCATATCTCTTAGTGAATCTCGGATCGACAACAGTACTTCATTTGAAAGTAGGCGATATGCTGTATCCTGACTGTCATTTTCATATTCACCAGAATTGCTACCAATATTTTTCCCTACTGTTTCCTCGAAAATGTGCTGTAGCTGTTTCAAGGTATACTTTGATGCTTCTACTGTTAGACATCTGTTACTACTTTGTAAGAGACACGGACGGTTTGGCAGTTCATCTAGCTTTTCCGACGTATTGATTAATTTTAACAAAGATACGGATGCAGCTAATAAAGAATTAGGTTCTTTGACACTCTTTCCTAAGATCAGATCACTCTTATTATTGAGTTTTACATCGCGTGTCACCGAACTATTACCAGAGAAGACACTCTTAATTTCCTTGGATCGTTGAATACTAGTACCCCTTCGTATAAAAACTTTTACAACGCCAGGCCCTACAGAAATCTGCTTAACAAGAACTGATTGCTCGCTTTTATTCGTAAGACCGATTTCAAACTTCCATTCATCCATTAGGAACCTCATCTGAACTATATCAGCACGATCAATATCATATTTGCTGCATATAATCGAACGTAAGTTGTATAGCGTTGTATTTCCATCAACATCTATGGTCTGCGGTTGCTTTTTTTTACTCGTATGAAACCGCGAAATACCATGTTTACTTTCATTAACCTCTATTTTGTACTTTTCACCTGTACATATCCCCTCATCATCAGTACTGGATACATTGGCATCTTTGGTTCCACCCTCATTGACGCTTATTTTAGCGTTTTTCTCCAGACTCTGTTGATTTATCCCATGTATGTTTTTGGAAAGCTCTACACCCATAGGTGGTAGACGTTTTAGCCTTGGAGGAACAATTATGTTGAAGTGGGCACTGTCATGCCTGGAGCAACCAATGCCAAACACAGGGGCGTAGTTGACCCCCTTTTCCAGTACCACTGGTTGACATATAGCTTTATCATTAAGATAGAAAGTAATTTTCTCCTCAGTGAAGTCAAGCAGAACACCGACGCGATCTTTATCGTTCCATTTTGCTCGAGGAGGCGGTACTATGGAAGCTTGTGCAGCTAATTGATTTAAATCTTCAGCTGAGGCTTCTTTATGACCACTTTCGACTGTAGTCACCCTTTCTCCATGATTATTATCATCGCTAACATCTTCTTCATCTGATAAAGTAGCGGCAACACTGGTATGATCTGTTTCTCCATCCGCTTCACTTGCAACTTCAGAATCTTCGATACCAGATGTTTTAGAGTTTTCATCTGGTTGTTGAATCTGCTCCGATCCATCAACAGCACCATTTGGCTTATAAGTCTTGACATGGCCTTTTGCAACTTGAATAATCTTGCCATGTTTCGAAAAAACAATGCAATTTTTCCTTTCAGCATTATCCCAGAACTTTTGTATTTTTTGTTCCAACGCTTGTTTGTCTTGGGCTTCTAAATAATTTGTGACTGTTTTTCCCTTTTCCTTATCTACAGAAATTACACCAAAATGTAGTTCAATGTTTTTCAAGCTCCCATTAATTAGAGTTTCCCAATAGTGTTTACCGGAATTGAAGTATCCATTACCTTTTACTATATCATATCGGTAATTTCTTAAAGACCTGCACATAATAACTTCTCCCTCAATAATATCGGCAGTATTTTTGTGAAGATAGTCAAATTTCATGTGCGGTCTCACAATATTACGAACTAGTCTAAATGTTGAGTTTGAGTTCGGATAGTGCTTCTTGACATGGGAAGTATCATTCAAATTTATAGCACAATTATCTTTGTTTTTTCGAAGTGCATGGGCATGAACATGATTCTGAAAATATTTAGACCTGCTCATTTTTCGCAGCAATGCACGAATGGGTGCCCCTGAAGTGTCGCAGAAGACGCCCAGCATTGACACGTGGTTTTCATGCCGTGGAGTTTTCGTTTCCATCATGATATTTACGTTTTCTTCATCACATAAGCTATCTTCCCAACCGTTTAAGATAGATATGGGACAGTTTGACATTGATTTAATACCATTCACATACAAACAAACTCCATTTTCATCCATGTGGAAACCCAATTGAACTTTTCCATCATCAGAGCGGTCAAGTACAACATCTTCCTTGACTGTTAATACTCCATCTTGAAAGCTATTGCGTACAATAACGCCGATGTCAGCATTATGTGATGAAAACTTTAATGTGTATTGTACCCATGAATTTGCGGATTTCGAGCGGTTATGGCTACGACAAAATTTGATTGAAAACCATTGTCCTCCACCATAGACATTTTTTTTGTTCTGGTTATTTTTGTAGTCGAACCAGCATACAATAGATATATTGTATTGTCCGTTGCTCAGGTACGGCGGCACGATTGGTGGAAATTCTGTTACGGGTGGCAATGGACCATTTAAAAAAATTCCATGCGGAAACGTATCCATTGTCTGTTTGATCCGGCCAAACCTTGCAATTAAATCCTGCAGTTGTTGTTTAGCTTTTCGAACGACATCATTGACTTTTGTCACGTTACTGTTTAGGCTTATATGGTGCAACTTTATAATGCTGGCAATTAAGGTTAGAATAGCCTTTGAACTACCGGAGGCCCGAGCAAATTCAATCAGCCCAGAGATGCTTTTCTCTATTCTAACGTTGTTGAACCCTGCAAGTACACCTTCATCGAACAATTTGCCATACTCCATGCAAATTTTTTCGACAACATCATCCGACAGCAATAACTCTGGCCAGATAAGAGACTTGAAGTCGTCTTGACTATGTAAAATATCTACACTGGTGTATTCCTTGATCTTTTTCTGAAGTATTTTGCTATCTTTGCTTCCAGCTTTATTAGTTTCATGATCAAAGCGAAATTTGTTGTACTTCAAAATATCCAACCTTCGCGAGTACGTCTTCCTCCATCTATCAACAGATATCGGTGGCAAAAATGGCTCACAGTCGTTCCAAAATTGAAACACGACCAACAAATTATTTTCAATATATTCTTTATCCATTTTACCGAAGTCAAAACCACTTTCCTTGAAAGGACTTCCACCAAGATCAGGGATTATGTACCATAGTTCGCCATTGTCAACAATTTTCTGATATTTTGGTAGTTGATAACACCGGGGACATTTTAGGACAAAATTATGCGATTCATTCCTCATACGCTCCACCGCGCAGCCAATATATCCTAAGCGTTTTTCTAGCGTTTCAAGAAATATGCTTTTTAGCTCGACACTTGTAGAGAGCTGTTCTGTCAACCTTTTCAAAGTTATTCGCCTTCTATTTGTATCCTCATCAAGTCCTGCAATTATATTTTTCCAAAAGCCAGCAACATTTATGTGTCGATTATGCTTTTCACTAAGAGGCAAGTGCATTTCATCATTGATGCTTCGGGTTGAAGATGCAGTCTCCAGTGTCTTCTTTAGTTTCAACATTTCACTGAACAAGTTGCTTGACGAAAGTTGAATTGCCAGGTCTTTTTGTTCCCTTTGTTCAAGCGCATATATATTTGCGGCAGTCACATCATCATCGTCAATATGACGATTCAATAGCAAAGAATTTCCCATTCCTATTCAAAAACGTATGCAGGGACTCGGTTGAAAGTTAAAAATGTCGCGATACGAGCGTGGGTGTGACTCCTTCAATTCGGAGGTCACTTCCTGTTGTGCATGATGATATTGAATATATATTACTCGTAGTCATCGTCTAGGAGGTTGGATACAACAAATATATAATATGCTACTATCGGGACAATCTTCAGTAAAGTAGCCACTTTAACTTCGAAAAAATAAGTCAACAAAGCAATAATTATTTAATCTTTTAATAAGAAAAGATTAGCACTAGCTCTAGCAACTTTAAACTTTTTCATTCAAGACTTTCTCTTATTTTTACTTTCAAGTATTATTGGCAATTCGGTGCTGTTCAAATTTTGCGTTGCGTGCGTAGTGTTTTTGAGATCAATTTGCCTATCACTTCTTAGTCAAAGGTGTGTTCAAAAATTAATGCCAGACCAACGACGGCATGTGTGTCTTCACTACCACATCACATGGCTTGCTAGCAAACGTAACGGCAACGGCTCAACGAAACTTAGCGACGATATGCTACGCTATTTTAAAGCTTCGGTTTTGTGCATCGCTTTAGTTTTTCAATGTGCGCCAGCCAGTGCGGTCCCATTGGAGTCAATATCGCCTCAAGGAGAAGGCGTTGGCTGCACCTATAAAGATGTGTTCAATCACAAAATAAGGGTGACAAAGGATGGAATGGATACCACACCTTCTATGAGCTGTACTATTGTGTCCATAACCAACAGCAAAATTGACGATACCTTAGCTGTGTCTCTAGCGAAAAGGCTACGGTACATGGACAACTTAGAGGCATTGTATTTGCATTTTAATTCTATTGGAGATGATGGAATGATTGCCCTGGCGACAGAAATGCGAAATTTGAAGTTGAATTTATACAATCTAAATTTGAGAAGCAATGCGTTTGGAGATGCTGGCGCCTTAGCATTATCTAAAGCTCTAAATGGTATGTCAAGACTTATGTATTTGAATATTGGAAAGAATAAAATATCGAATGAAGGAATTATTGCCATCAGTAAATCAATTAAGAAAAAGCAGCTGCAAGAACTTCACGTCGATCATAATCAATTTGATGATGCCGCCGTTAACCAAATTGTCAAGAATTTAATGTTTATTCAACGACCGAAGTTGCGCAAGTTTATACTTCATGCTAAGATTGTATCTGAATCAACTTGCTTGCAGATCGCAAGCTTTATTGCCAAAACTGCGAAGAAAATTGAGCATTTAGATATATCCCATATGAAGATAAGCACCAAGTGTGCAGCAGTGCTATCCTTGGCATTCAAAAAGTCGGTTTCGATTTCACATTTGTACATGAGAGAATGCAATTTAAACGGGAAAATTTTGGATATTTTTAGGAAGACTAATGGAGTCATGCTTTCCACACTCGTTGAATTAGATATAAGTGAAAATTTTTTCAAGGAACGCGCGACATTGCTAAAGTTTGCTAAAAGTATGATGCGGTTTTCACGAGCCAAGGTTGACATTCGCAGTTTTTCAGTCTCAAACATTCTCAAAATACTCTTACCGTATTTGTTTGGCTACGACGTATTGATCAGTGGCTATTTATTTAAATGTACCGAAGACCCGGATCGTGATAATTCAATGTGTGATGAACTGGATGCGATGATTGTCGCGATGGATGCAGAAGAACTTTAATTTTTACTTTCAACTTTTCCAATTAACCTTAATATTTCGAACGAAAAAATATTAATTAAAAAAACAACGACGAGGAGGAGGAGGAGAAGCTGTAGTTATTAGTAATAATAGTGGCCAAGTTGGATTTGTAGTTGTAGTACGTACTGGGTATGATGTTGTATCGTCGATGCTTTATCATTATTATTATTACGCTTTTTTTATTAAATGATTCAACATCATTCATAGATCACTAACATGAAGAGTACTGTATTGCCGTCTATTGTAGTACTGTAATGTAGTGCTAATTTTTGGTGGACGAGGAGATGATGAGAGATCATGTCGTCGTAGAAAATGCTGCTGCTTTGGCGTCCCAAGTGCTGAATGTATCTACAGACGGCCAACAGGCACACTCGTAGCCATTGTTTGTGTGTTTGTTTCAGGAAAGATATTGGTTTTACTTTAAGGGCCAAGATGGCTACCATGCTTCCAACTTCCGACCCAAATCGCAAAAGGAGGGTTGCAACGAGCTTCTTTCATAACACAGAGGTGCCGTCGAATCAACCACTATTGTACAAAATGGATATATTTCAGCTGCGAAAGTTCGTTGCTGCGGAAAAAATACGAAGCCGCGAGGCTAAAAAAAATCGTAAAAAGAGAAATCGGCATATGTTACTACCGGGTGAGTATTTCCATGAGGATTTGTGTATCAAAGAATTGGGCAAATGTGGCCGCGGTGTTGTTTCAGCTTCAAATGACTTGATACGTTTGGGCACTGTGGTGGTTGAAGCGAAGGGTATTCCGTGCGAGACAATTGAGACCATAGATATTTTTTCCAGCCTCTTAACAGACTTGTGTTCTAGCAGACGGGACCGACGACGAGCAGCAGAGTATTATTTAAAGTATGCAAAGAATTTTTGTCCTGCGTCACCAATTTGCTCCGCGTTAAAGGAGGAATGGAAAGATCAGCGCGTTGAGTTACAGAAGGTTCTGCAAGTATATCCCAACTCGTTTCTCAGCGTTGACGATTTGCTTGAGTTAATGATTAAGTTTGATCGTAATGGTTTTGTTGCTGGGATATTTCCCCTAGCTGCTTACTTTAACCATTCTTGCAGACCAAACTGTGCCCATCACTATAATGAGCGAACTAAAATGTATGAGATACGCACCATTGAGGACATCAGTCCTGGAACTGAATTGACCATCTGTTACCTTGCTGAAACGCGGTGGTATTTACCGACCGACCAAAGGCGGAAGCTATTGAAGGATCGTTATGATTTTCATTGCATGTGCAGAAGGTGCGATCGCGATGCCTCTACGTGTACCAAAGATATACTTAAGGCAGAACTTGCATTAGAGTGTGTTCGCTGCCAGTTGGCCGAATGTAAGGCTAACAACCCAACGAAGAATTATTGTTTTCCTCTCGATGACCACAAAGGGAATGATTTACCCGGCTACACTAAATGTAAGTCTATGTACGCCGCTTCTACGAAAGACACCGAGTCTATGAAAAAAATATGATTAGCTAACACTTGACTAAAATTCAAATAATAACTGCAGGCACTAGCTGCGGCAAGGAGAATGATGCAGATCTATTGGACTCTTTGACGCTGAAAACATACTACGATATTAATAATGCATTGAGTTTAAATAGAGAAGCTTGCGAAAAATTGCTGTTGGATATCTATGACAAAGCAAAAACCTGGTTGCACCCATCGCACTGGCTGCTCTACAAATTAAGCGACTGCTTGCAGTTTATAAGCAAAGAGCTTGCTATAGAAACGCGTGGTTATGCGGACGCTTCTATCCATGCCAAGCACGTCAATGTCCATAAGCAACACGCACTGTTGCTTCTTAATGGGATAGGCGTATTCCATGAAAATGAAAATTTGGTTTGTGTAATAAAAGAGAGGGCAGCCAATGCATTAAGGGCATACGTGGATACGTTTTTGCTTAGCGATAGTCACGGCGACCATAATGCTGAATTGGAGAAGGAAAAGTTAAGAAATGAGCTAGTTAACAAAGCTAATGCGTTGGAGCGAGAGGCAATCAAGGTACAGCGAAATATTCGAGGTTTGTTGTAATTTATCTTAACGTATGATATCATAGCACTCTCGCCACCGAAGAAAGATAGTCGAGATATATGATGTGGTTGTTCAATTAAAAAAATATTTCTACTTGTGATTTCTTTTACTACCCGTTTCATTCTCTACTTCGAGGTGTTTTATTGTCGATATGATATCCATGAAGTTGCTCTGCTGCACGTCGAACTCTCCTTGCTGATGCAACGTTCCAACTTGGTTTTCAATAAATTTTAAACTCTTCCCAACAGCTCGCAAAGCTTTAGAATGAACTTTTCCTACTCCCAGCATCCCAATAGTACCACCTACCAAGCTATCTGCTAACATAAATGCTAGACCACTACGATTTTGCAGATCAAAAGCAATACCATGCAGTCTACATAGGTTGAAAAATGCGCCGTATTGCATTGAAGCAAGATTTGGATGATATATTGAATCGTGTGCAACGTAACAACGTTGTTCCAACAAATTGCGAGGCACTTTAAGAGAGCCTGTGGAAGTTTGAGATAACGATGTTTGTGCACTAATTGCAGACAACGTGGAACTGTCTTGCAATCCTGATGCAGTGACACTTTCCATGGAATTGGAACTTTTGTCGTCCCATGGTTCCACCATATATTCTCCAGTAGAGGTATCGATTTTGCCTCCCATTAAAAAGTGGAACAACGCAAACGACGATGCTGAGCGAGTTAGCCCCACGTTGATATCAACAGCCCAGAGCCGCTGCGATTTACTTGCAGCATCCGAAAAAGTAACAAAGTCTATTCCTACGTATCCAATAATATTTTTTTCATACAATTTTGCACAAATAGCCAGGGAAGCACCGCGTATTGCTGCGTGTGGTACAGATCTTTGCGGAAAAGAACAACCACAGTATCGATACGGTGTCGAAAAGATCTGATCTTGCGTCGAAATCAAGGTGATTGCTCCATTTGGCTCAATCAACAGGTTTGCCGACGGATTACCACGAACATCCAAAGGACAAGCTTCAATTACTCCACCAATTCGAGTGAATGTTTTGACGTAACGCTTCCAGTCTTTGTAAACCTCTGGAGCTGCAAGAACAACTTTCTGCTTCAATACCGTTCTGATGTTTTCCATTAAGCGCATGCGAGCCCCTTCCTGTACTTCAGGTCGACCCCAGTAGTTCTTGTCAGCTTTTGAAAACTTAGCTCTTTCTTTGCGCAGCATAGTCACTTGCTTCAAATACTTTACATCGAAATATGCATGTCCACGGCCACCAAACTCGTCGTCTATCTTAAAAATCCAGCGAGGTACATCTATATATGCGGCTATTAACTTGGCCAACGCACTGTGTATCTCCTCTTCTTCGTATAAATCATGGGCTCCAGGAGCCGTGTTCATGTCTGCAAGTGCAAATAAGCGTTTGCTACCACTTTTGCTGCCATACACATTTGCCAAAGAAGGCTCTGGTGCTAATAATGGAATATTGAGTCGCAGTGCCAGCCGCCTTTCTTCTGGTCCCAAACTACCTGGGACTATGTACGCATCGCGTCCATTGATAAAGCGGAGTATACGCTTGATGCTGCGGGGAGAGTATAACAATAACGATGTCAATGACATGTGGGATGGAAAACGTTCCATATTCTCAGGAACGATAATTTTCATCCTCAACCTTGGGTTTTCGACACCACCTACTTCAAGAAGTTTTTCGTAGTATGACATTACATCTTCTGCGATCTCTATTGGGCTTACATAAATCACATCAACCAATGGGTCGTTCACGGCACAAAGGCGGCTCATTTGCAAATTTTGCTGTGTTTGGAAATTTGGTATTGTCAAGCGCTGATGCTCTTCCCTTGAAATTGATGGAACGTGTATTACCACACGCCTTTTTTGTTGAATCTCTTCCCATCTGTCTTTAAAATCACTGGATAGCTGCATCCACCTTGCTTCCTCATCCGCCCGCTTTTGTCGTATTCGTGCACGATTAGTGAAATACTCTTGCGACTGTCTCCATCCAGTTTGGATCGCCTCCGCCGCCAGCGTAGATTTCTTGTAATTCAAGTAGCTGGTGCGGCAGGTATAGCGTCTCCATCCAGCTTGAATTTTTGTGGCAGCTAAGTCTGGCCCTTCTTCACCAATATATCGCCTACCAGGTAACCGTAACATTGTATTCACTTGATCAATGTTTACAATGCATTTAAGCAATTCATCATTGGTTGGTTTGTGTAGTTCATCTTCGGCTAGTTGCATAATGCTCTTGCCGTCAATGTAAGCAAGTGGAACTTGAAATTGGGACAGTATCGATTCTAACGCATTGATTACTGTCACTATATTACCCCAGTTTGGTAGATTCGTACGACGAAAGGATTGGAATTCTGGCGTGCTCGAAAGGGTTTTACCTTTGCGTATGATGAATTGATGCAAGCTATATTCATCGAGCAATTCATTGTAACCGCGTATTTTGTCAACATCCTCCGCGTTCTTCATCGACGCGCTTACTTTTTTACTGCCGTCGTTATCAGATGTAATCCTAGGCTTTGGCTTTGGAATTCCTTCGTATTGTGGGTTAGGTCCCAAATCTAATGTTGTCGCTTTCGGTAGCGTGCGCACTTTCTCCGTTTCTTTATTTCTGTTAATATGATAATTCATCGATGGAACTGGGTTTTGTACGTCAAGCTTCAGCGTTGCGGCGTTGAAACCAAAAGCGGACGTGAATGGCTCTGTTTTGGCAAATTGTTCCGTCCAATCGTGAAGCTGCATGGGAGCCTGCGTTACTGGCGGTGGTCCCCTGGAAAAAGCAGCGGATAAGTCGACATTTGGCGGAATAAAACCGCGATTTATCAAATTCAGCATGCCCTTCTGTATGTCTTCCTCTGCAATCTCCGGAGGATGGGCAGCAGGGTTTATTCGATTTTTACGTGGTAGAGGATTCTGTGGAGAAGCTACTGCCCCAGTTCTACGCATTTGCATTGTATGTCTATTTGGTACACGGCGTTGCCCTGCCCCATGTCCTTCCTTCTTTGGTGCAGGAATTCCAAACCTACCTTCAAGAAATTCTCGTGCGCCTTGACTTGTTGGATTTAGAATGTATTCCATAGAGCGCGCGTGTTCCACTTTTCTCCTCACTCTAGACGTGGACGTTTGTCTCCTTCTACCAGCACCACGTCTATTATTACCCGACAAATTAGTCTGGCGTTTAGCAGGTTGCTGCAACGTTGGCAAGACTTCTGCCGAATTCTGTGTCACCGCACTAAGTACCAACTCCGCTTTTGCCCTCAGGTCTTGTTCTGCCCGTTCGAGTACTCGGTCTAAATCAACTGGCGACGCGTTCCCAGTTGATATTTTGCTCCGTATATTCTTCAAGTCATTTTGCGCCTGCAGCAATATCCTCCCGACATCATCCGCATGATGCTGATCAAACATATTGCCTAATAAGCGAGTGCAGCTACAGAAAAATTTCCCGTCTGGGCCACTGCGCAAGTACCCACAGAAGGTTGGCAATGCGGCCGACCTCCCACTCAACCCTGGCCTCGTTCACTGCAAACACGATGACGGAAAAAGAAGAAGGAGAGGATGGAAGAGAGTGTGCAGATGAATCTCATAGGCAATAACAGTATACTGAAGCAGAGCAAGTACAGACCCAGGCGTGGGCTGTAACGGTAATAGGCAAAGGCCTAGACGACTATTAAAACATTAAAACGACCCTAACCCTGATCACAACACTACAACAATGCAGTCTGCCTCTGGCTTGGAGACTACTGTTCGAAGCCCTATATAATGGTGTTGTAGTCTCCTCGGTCAGCTGCTCTCGAGCGTTACAAGGTTGCATGTTGGAGAGGCACACATTGGCATTCCTGTCCTACGACGCCCTGGTGGACATTAGAAATTGTACACGATAAGAAAGTAGGAGTTAAAATGTCAAGGAAAGAAAAGGAGCATGGACGCGATGGGGAAATTCAAGCCGCGACGATTAAATGCATTTGCAATGGTGCAGAATACTTCATTCCGGTAGGTGAGGGCAATCAAACGGTGCGTTGGCTAGGGCTCGTTTTGGCTCACAGAGTAAAGAATGAAAAGAAGACTCATGGGCGATTGCAGCAACGTCAACGGATGAAGTCCAATGATGGTAGAGACGTTGTTGTACCTTTGCCTTTATTGGTGCAGGCTGGAAAGCACAAAGATTTTTGTGATCCGAGGAAAAAGATCAAGGATTTATTGTCATCGCACGGACACAATCTTACGTTTTATGTAGAGCTTGGATTTGATTTAAAGCCGCAGGAAGATGGTGGGGTTTTGTTGCGACAAGACATTTGTAATCACCCAAAGGGTTTGAAGCAGTTCCGCCGTGGCAACGTCTACCATGTTGGCGACCGTGTAGTTTCCGACTGCACTGTGAAAAGAAGGAGTCAAAAAGTGTACGACACAATATTCGTCGCTAAGAAATTTGAATTCACAGCAGAAGAACTTCCAGCAGAGGATCCTGATAATTGGATGGAAATGCCAAAAGGTCCATCATGGTCGGACGCGGCTTTCAATGGAGAGCCTGGGCGTAAAAGATATCAAAAGTATACAATTGCAGAGAAGAAGGCCAAGAAAATGGAAGATAAAGTACGGGCGGAGCAAAACAATTTTGATGAAGACGAAGACGCTGGTGATGGACCTTCAAATGCAATCATTGCACAAATCATGCATGACATGTCGCAAGTCATAGTGGACGATATTTTACTTGGCGATAGCGAAGGTATTCGCAACGCAAAGAAAAAAATAGAACACTACGTACGTCAAAACTACAGTTTCTTGTGTAAGGTATTTGAATACTACACATTCAAAAGCTTATGTACCGATCGTGATGGCACGATACTAGTTCAAGGGTGCGCCGTGATACATATGGTCGATATTGTACATTTTATTGTGCACACAGGTCTATTGCGCCCGACAGAGGAAAATTTTGCCATCATAGAGAAAATTCTAAAAGATATGGGTAGCGCAAGGTTAAGCGCACTGGCTAGGGAGGAAGGTGGTGAAAAATATGGGTACGAAGGAAAAAGTTCCGGTAACGAATCTACAGGAACAAATTATTTCTTCACAAACAGTTTAAGCCAGGGCAAATTTATCGAGTTTTTAATTAGACTGACTTTTCTGATGCACAAAAATGAGCGTTCGACAAAAGCCTCTTCGACTAAAAATAAAAACTCAAATGCAAGTAGCTTATCGTATCAAGTCAATCACTTTAGGAAAGTTATTCAAGATGTTGTGCCGTACTTCGAAAGGCGCGTAAATTTGAGAATTCGGAGAATAGTATCATCCGAGGAATGTAAAAATTTAATTGAATCAAATTTCGAGCAGTTGAAGCAAGTGTTTGACTTTTACAGTACGGCAGATGCCAACAAGGATAATACTGAAAACATGAACCGGCATAGCATTAACTTCCGAGAATTTCTCCTTTTAATGACCGACTCGATGCTAATTGGTGAATGCCCAGGGGACACCAACGAAGAGACTCAAAAGCAGGCATTGCTACCTTTTATTGGATCACAAGCTAAGGATGAAAGTCAAGCAGTAAATGCCTTGCAGCAAAGCGAAGCACAACGTTCTGCGGCAGGCATTTTCACCGAGATTACATTCTGTGAATTTATCGAGGCTGTGGTGAGGATTGCTTTAGCGAAATGGGACGATCCTACAATAATGATGGCAGATAAGGTTCAGCTTGCGTTCGAAGCAATTAGCATTCTAGCGCAGTGAAACTACGTGAAGGAAACGAGTTTTCACTTTTGATTTACAAGGATATTGAGTAGAAAAAACAAAACAAGAAAACCACCTTTTTTATTTAAAAGAATCTAGAGAAGAGATTTTTTTTTAACGCAAAATATATTTTTACACAATGACAATCAGAACACTCGATTTCGCAGTATTACTGATTGTTTTTATTGTATTGTTGTGGAGGAGATTAAAATTTTCTTTAACT
>MDSZ01215403.1_pt1 | contig 19519 bp, 18 predicted proteins | sample 811201 | NCBI WGS metagenome assembly MDSZ01 (sample SAMN05326647, study PRJNA326480) | marine metagenome | isolation source: seawater | place: Indian Ocean: North | collected 2010 | reverse complement strand
GAAGTTACAAAGTCTATTTTAATACCCTTAAAACCATTGATTTTATTGAGGCTTTAGATAACGTAACTATGGAGTGGGAATAAAAATGCTTAGTCATATTTGTTTAGTGCTTACTTAATAGTTGCTGTGGAGTACTCAATCTCTTTGTTAGAATTAATGGATTCAATGATTAATGAAGAATCTAAGTTAAATATGGTTTTATATGATGAGGATTTATAAATGGATGATAAAACAAAAGTTGTTTTCTTAGGCTCTAGGCCTCTAGGTGCATTTGCTTTGAAACTTCTTAGTTCAATGGAAAATATTGAAGTGGTAGCATGCGTTGCAAAAAAGCCGCCAAAAGAAGCATGGTGGGACGAAGATCCATACTTTTCAGAGTATTCTATACTTGATAGTCATGATAGTCTTTTAGATATTGATTTTGATTTTGGTGTCAGTATTAATTATTGGCAAATTATGCCACCAGAATTAATAAACCCTCCAAAACTTGGCTTTATTAATCTTCATCATGCATACAACTTATCGCTTCGTGGAAGACATATGACTGCACGTGCGATTTTAAACTGTCGTGAATCAAAACGTTGGTTTCATGGAACATGCCTTCATTATACCGACGATGGATTGGATACCGGACCAATAATTGCAAGTAAAGCATGTGATATTACAGAGCAAGATACTGGATGGAGCTTATTTAAAAAAACAGAGAAATTAGGTGAGGAGTTACTTGCTGAATGGCTACCAAGACTTTGTTCTTCAAAGGTTCCAGTAGCTTATCCAGAGCAAGGTCACCCTCTTCATCTCAGTAATAATAATGATAAAGACTATAAATTTATTAAAGATCTAAATGAAGATCCTCTTTTTACCTATGATTTCGTTAGGGCATATGAATTTGGGGGACATTTTTCTCCTGCTTTTACTATCATTAATGGGAAAAAAACTTATCTAACAATCAGTAAATCGATTGGTGCAGAAATTTTATTAGAAATAGATTCTAATAGATGCGTCTACTCACTGAGAGCTTAATTTACAAGTGTATAGATTAGAAATAGACGATCTTAGGGCGTTAGCTGTCATATCTCTTATACAAAATGGTTACAAACCACTATTTGTTGCTCTGTAAACCTTATAAACAAAGGGCTTTTCCTAGCACTATTTTGGAGTAGGAGTGAAAAATATCTCTGAAACACTTATTTTTAAAGGCTTATAGTTTGACAAATTTTGTTAAACTTCATAAATATCACTACTTTTTTAAATATTAAATAATAATTTTTAAAACACTTAAAACCAAAATGTTATTGAAGGTTAAATAGGTTTAAGATGAAAATAAACTATTTTAATTCTTTTGGTGTATTTTTTATAAATCCAATATCTTTAAAAACTAATCTATTACCATCCGAATCTTGTATGTAAGCGTTTGGATATGGGTCAGTTAAGCATCTAATAGTATTATAAATATCTTCCAAAGATTTATTCTTAAAATCATCTAATGTTATTTCACTTTGATTAGGAGCTCTTCTTTTGAAATAGCTACCAAGTTTTAAATCTTGTTGAGTAGGGGTAATATTAGGAAATAGATTAAAAAATTTATTTAATAAAATTACAGAACTTGTTTCAATATTTTTAAAGATTTCATCTATATTATTTCCATTAAGATCTAGTTTTTCTTTTAACCAAATATCTCCCTCGTCAAGTTTTTCACTTATTGTAAAAAGTGAAACTTTAGTTTTTTTTAGCCCATTAATTATCTGATGTTGAATTGGCGAACCACCTCTATAATTTGGTAAATCTGAGGGGTGTATTCCTAAACAAAGGAATTTATCTGTAATTTCTTTTTCAACAAACCAACTCCAGCCAAGGAATAATATTACATCTACTTTTACTTCAATAGTTTGTATTTTTAAATCATATTCATTCTTTGAATTGAATACATGTACAATATTAATTCTTGAATTTTTAGTTATTTCATTTATAACGTTAATAGCCCAACTTCTATACCCACAGCAAACTACATTTATCATATTATCCATTTTAGAGTTTTTAAAAATTATCTATGTTTAAGTTAATTTTCAAATGGGTGGTCATAATACCACCAGTGATTATGAGTTAAAAGACAGATTGATTTGCCAGTTTTTATTGCCTCTTGTGGAGTCATATTTCTCCAACATAAGTGGGGATTTAAACCTTCATTAACATATAAAACAGAATCCAGTATTTTTTTATCATATGCCTGATATTTAATACCAATTTTTTTTAAAAAAAGATTGTTTTCTTCAACCCAAGGCAGTGAATTGTATGAGTAATTAATATCTCTATGGCAGGACATACCTTCAATATTAAAAAATGCGGATAAAGCTTTCCATTCACTAGTTAGTGCTTCTTTTATTGGTATATCTGTAAACTTTGAATATTCAACAAAATTACTATGTAATCCAATTTCAAAACCTTCTTTTTCAGCCTTTTTTAACTTTGGGTAAACTATATAACTAAAAGGGTTATAGTCATTATTAGCCACTCTAACATAAGTTGTTGATCTTACATTAAGTTCTCTTTCAGCATTAATAAAAATATCACAGTTTTCAGGTTTTTTATCAAAATCATGTCTTAAAATAAATACTTTTTTATCAGGAGAGCCTTTATCTAAAAACTCTTTAACTGTCATAAATACATAGTGATTATCTAAAGCATTTTGTATTATTGCCTTGTAAGCTGTAACAGAGAATAGGTCAGAACTAGCATTTTTCATATATTTTATTTTTGTTTAGGAATGTAAATGACACCATGTTAAGTGGGTAGCTAAAATTTTTTTAGATCATTCTATGTTAGGCAGATCATCATAATTTAGCCCTGCATAAGGAAGTTGCTCAGCAATAGAATCTGGATGAACAACTGAAATTATTATATCGCTTCCATAATCACCTGTAACAAATTGACCAAATCCTGTGGTAGGTGTGATATAAATTGTTGCAATTCTTCCTTCTTTTCCATAAACAAGGGAAATTTCTTCAGCAACTTTAGAACTTAGAAGGCTCCATCCTGTTTCAGGGGTGTTATTACCAAAATATATTAGGTTTTCTGCAGGGCTATAACCCGATGATAAAACAATCCTTCCAGAGATAGCTTGGCCCGTGCCAAGGACAACCGTTGGGTCTTTAATAATTTCCGAATTCTTTGGGATAGGAAAATCTGAGAGCAAATACGAGATAATTTTTCTTTGATTAACCTGATATTCATTTACAAACAGAGTGCAGCTTGAAACTATTGATAAAAGAATGATTGTTGAGAATATATGTTTCATTTTATTAAAAATTAAATTGATAACCTATTTTAACCGTATTATCTACAACTTTGCTAGATGAGGCCTCTATAAAAAATGCGTGCCTATTATTAATATTACGAAGAAAATTTATACCAAATTTTTTATCAGATTCATCTGACAATATTGCATCATATGGTGGGCATGAAAGTGCTTGGCAAACAGGGTTTTCACTTTCTATTATAGTTGCTTCCTTTGAGGCATCTAAAAAAAATTTTCCCTCCCAGCCTTTATTATTTCCAAATCTTATTCCTGCAAGATAACTAGCGTGTGTATCATCTCCTTGAAAATTAAATTTTTTTCCATCAAAGTCAGAGGTTTTTATACCTACCTCTAAAAAAACATCAAATAGATTTTTTACTTTGAACTGAAATTCACCTGCAGAGATGCTGCCGATAAGATCCCCAATACCCATATGAGCACCAAACCTAACTGTATCTACTATTTTGTCATAAGATTCATTTTTATAATCAATGCCATCAGCCTTTCTTTCTAATGTTGTATAGAATGCACCTGGCAGATCAATAGACAAATTGATTGCGAATCCAGATTTCTCAGCTTCAATAAAATTAATTCCTATTGATGAGTAGCTAAACTCCTTATCATTATTATCAGCTAAAATGCCCAATGAAAGAACAAGAAAAACAAGAAAAAAAGTCTTATTCATAAATCCATGTTACCAAAAGATGAACTGTAAATATATTTATATTGTTTACAAATAAATACTTCTCAATTTTTTAATGAATTTAATAAGATCATTAGCCTCTTTTAGTAATATTTTTACAAAAGCAATGAGCTATTAAGTTTATATTATTTAATGGTTATAATTAATACTTTTAATCAATGAGGACGACATGAATGACACAAAAATAGGAAACTTTCTAGAGCAAGCTCAATTCACAGATCCCACTTTTAGTAGATTAGAATTATTTCCGGTCCTTTATTCATTTGTGGTTTGTGTTCTTCTAGCCTTTTTAGTTAGGCATTTTTATATCCGATTTTCTACCTCTATTGCAGGCAAGATGAATGTTGGTAATGTGTTACCTCTTCTTGCAAGTATAGTATTTTTGATAATTCTAGTTGTTAAATCATCCATTGCCCTGTCACTAGGTCTAGTTGGAGCATTATCAATTGTAAGATTTAGAACTCCCATTAAAGAGCCTGAAGAACTTGTTTATTTGTTTTTAGCAATTGGCATAGGTCTTGGCTGCGCAGCAAACTATATTTTTATAACTACTTTGCTAACTTCCATGATTTTGCTTTTTGTTTATTTTTTTCTTTCAGGAGAAAAAGTTATTAAAGGTGTTGATGAATACAACCTAACAATTAATTGGTCCTCTGATAGCATTGAATTCACTAAACTAATTAAAACCTTTGAAGAAAACACATCCTTAATCTCCTTGATAAGATATAGCGTTAATCCTGGAGCAAATAGTGCTATATTCTTAATTGAATCAAAAGATTCAAATTCCATAGAAAGTACTATCAAAAAAATTAAAGGCTTAGATGAGACAGTTTCTGTGACTATTTCTTCACCCAATTCAAACTGGTAGTATGCATTCAACTTTTCACACTAAGAAGAAACAGCCAACTTGCGTTTAAAGAAAAAAAATAATCCTACTGTTTTATTTATTTCAATATTTTTTTTGATTATTTTTTCATTGGTAACTTTTAAGTCTGAATCCATTAAATATCAAATTCATTCAGTCAGTGAGTGGATAATCAGTCAAGATCTTGGTTTTTCCAGTTTTTTTAACATGATTGATGATGGCTCTATACTATATAGAGGTAACTATATTCAACCTGTAACCGATAAATTAAGTTCTTTATTTTTTCAAGCTCCTAAAATTATAAAAAATGAGCTATTTTCCGATCATGGTTTTCAAACTCCTACAATATATTTAGATATTAAATTCAAAAACTTTGAAAAACTTTTAGAAGATAGAAAATTGGCCTTAGATGCCGGTCATGCAATATTAATTGACTTTCAAGAAGTTAAAGCTGATTTAATACTTGATGGTATAGAAAAGAAAATAAAGATTAGTTTAAAGGGTTTGTTAGACACTCATTGGATGATTAAACGAAGAATGAGTTTTAAGATTAAAGTATTAAATGATGATACAGTTTTGGGTTTTAAAGAGTTTTCTATTCAGCGCCCTAGAGAGAGACAGTGGCCATATAACTATGTATTTGAAAATATTTCTGATCATTTAGATCTTCTCTCCACCGAAAGTAAATTGGTTAAAGTTATTGTAAATGGAGAGGACTGGGGAGTGATGCTTGCCGAGGAAAGCATAGGGAAAATTTATTTAGAAAATCAGCAAAAATTAAATAGTTTAATTTTTAAGTTTGGAGATGAGAGAGAATGGTTTGAAGGGTGGTCTGGAGACCCTTTAATGATATATAGAAGGTCAGATCCAAGCTTAATATTTAAGGTTTACAATCAACAAAAATTTCTTAAAGAAGACCCAAATTCAATTTTTAGAAAAAGGATTAGCTATGTTCTAAATCAAAGAGAGTTTCATTCAAAAGATTTATTTAATGATGAGTTAATGGCAGAAGCATTTACTTTGTCTGCACTGTGGGGAAATTTTCACAATTTGCTTAATAATAATACTGCATATTATTTAAATCCTTATACCTTAAAGCTAGAACCCATAATTAGAGACCAATATCCCTTCGATCCTGTTTCCTCAAAAGAGAACATTCAACAATGGCCACCCCCATATCAATTTTTAATATCGCTAGAAAATTTAAATAACCAATATTTAGTCGATTATGCTGATAATTTAAAGAAAGAAATCCCGTTTGTAAAATCAAAATTTCTGGATGCAAAAAGATTATTTCCTATTGATAAACTGAAGCAAACAGAAATATTTTCTCAGAACATAGAAACTTTTTTAAATAAAAAAGATAGTTTCTTTAGCTTTGATTCAAAAAAGTATATTAAAAATTTATCAAATGGAGCACTACTGGATAAATATCAAATAGAAAGCTTAGATGCTTTTCAAAGAAATAACAAAGCTATCTCAACTAACCAATTATCAAGATTTACTGATTTAGTTTACATTCGTCACTACACTGATGGAGAATTAAAGGTTTTTAATTTAGTTCCAGATGATATTTTGATAGAAGGAATTTACTTTAATGGAGATAACATTATTCAATCCCCATTTATTGTTGAAAACTATCTTACATCTAATGATCCGTTAATAATTGAAACTGAATACGAAGGCATTCAAGATAATATGTTTACTGTTCATGCAAAATATAAAAATCATCACTATCAATCTTCCAATGATCTATCACTTTTTAAAGATATTCCTGACCCATTTCACGGTTCTAATATCCCCTTATTTTTTCAAAAAAATGGAAATGATTGGATTTTAGAATCTGGCTCATGGCAGATAGATGAAAAAATTTTTATTCATGGAAATCTTATAATTGAAAATGGAGTGGAGCTTTACTTTGCTGATCAAGCTTCACTTATTATTGAAGGAAGCATTATAGCTAATGGAACAGATCAGAGCCCCATTATTTTTGATGGTCAAAAGAATTCCTGGCAGGGATTGTATGTATTGAATTCATCAGAGAAATCAATTCTTAAAAATACAATTTTCAGAAATACCTCAGGAATTTCAAGGGGAATACTCAATCTTACTGGCGGTGTTATTTTTTATAACACAGATATCTCAATGGATAATGTTGTTTTTGAAAATACTTCCGCTGAGGATGCCCTAAATATTATTGATTCAGATTATTCATTACAAAATCTTTATTTTTCAGGGTCTCGCTCAGATGCATTTGATAGCGATTACTCCAATGGAGTCATAGATAAAATAAATTTTAAAAATATTGGAGGAGATGCTTTAGATTTTTCAGGAAGTAGAGTCACAGTTAAGAACTTTTTTGCTGAAAATGTTAGAGATAAAGCTATTTCAGTTGGAGAAGCTTCTGAGGTAGAAATATATGGAATACAAGCAAAAGATATTGGAGTTGCTATAGCTTCAAAGGATGGGAGTATTACCCACGCTGAAAATTGTTACGTTGAAAACTATCAGCTTTCAGGTTTTATGACTTATATTAAAAAAAACAATTACTCTTCGCCATCTTTAAAATTAGAAAATTGTGTTACATCTTCAGAAATATCTGAATACACTTTTTTTCGTCAACAAGGAACATTACTTTCAACAGATAATTTTTATAATATTGCTGAGAGAGATCTAGATGTTGATTTGTTGTATGAATCTGAGGTGATGAAAAAATAGTTTTAAATTATTAGAATTTAACCATGAAAAGATTTGAAATAAAATTTATTCTAAATAGTCATGAGGTTTTTCAGTTGAAAGAAGCCTTGATATCCAAAACCACATTTAAGAAAACATATGATCCAAGATATGTGAATAGTCTATATTTTGATGATATAAATAATATGTCAGCAGCAGATAATTTATCTGGGATTTCTAAAAGAAAAAAATACAGGCTGCGTTGGTATGGAAAGCATTTAATTGATCAAATTAAATTCGAGATAAAAAATAGAAAGAATAAAATTGGATATAAAGAGTATTATGATTTTTCTGAAGATCCAGAAACCTTAAAAAAATTAAGGTTAAGCGATATAGCAAAAATGCTTGAAAGGAAATTAGAACTCGAAAAGAAAGTCTTCACACCTCCATTATTTCCTAGACTTCAATTAGATTATTTAAGAGAGTATTATGAAAACAGTGCTGGTATTCGTCTCACTATTGATAATCAAATAAGATTTTGGCCAGCTTATGAGTTTTCATCGATATTTTATGGAGCACCATTAAGCTATGATAAGGAAATTGTTGAACTGAAATTTTCTAAAGAGCTTTATCCTAATGCTGTAAACTTTATTAGAAATACAAAATTATTACCAAAAAGGCATTCCAAATATTTAATTGGCTTAGCTAAGTTGGGTGAGGCAAAGTACATTTAAATCAAATTACTCTTTTCTATAAATTAAATAGGCCTGAAAATTCCATTTGTATGAGAGGCACCACTTAGGTGCGCAAGTAAGTTTTCAGGAGTATCAATAATTTTTCCGTCTTCAAGGTGTCCTATGTAATTTAAATTCTTAAAAAAATTTAGGATATCGGTAACTGAGTTATTATTTCTATTTAGATCTATTTCACTCAATTCAATGAACACTGTTGGTCGAAGTGATTGAATTATTTTTTGTGCCCCCTCTAAAACTTTGAAATCAAAACCATCTACATCAACTTTTAAAAAATCAAGCCTTTCTAAATTTGTAAAAAATTCATCTAGTGTAATAATTTCTCCAGAATACTCTTCATCCATTTCATTTGCTAGCTTTTCTGATTTATTAACAATCCAACTTGACCTTATTTTATGTTTGGATTTCTTGTCTTGAAAATTTGAAACATATAGTTTGTGAATTTTGGTATTTTGCTGCAATGATGGATTTAAAGAAAAATTTATTTTTAATTTTTTAAATGCATAATCAGTCGGTTCAAATGCATCTAAAGAACCACTTGAGCCAATTAATTTTGCAATCATAAGTGAATGAGCTCCAACATTAGCACCGACCTCAATAACTCGATCGCCAGATTTTAAATTATCATTTAACCACTTAATTGTTAGGGGTTCCCAACCTAGTAAAAATATTCCTCTATCAACTGATTCTTTAAGATCTAGCTTGTAATGAATATCGTCTCTTATGACTTGATGATATCTAAATATAGATGCGAATAAGTTAAAAAGATAGTAAAAAAATTTCTGCAACCTTAATAGAACTATAAGTCTTTTTAATACGATTTTTAAAGAATCCATTTTTATAATTTTATCTTAAGAGAGGCTTTTTAATTAAAAATTTTTAACATTAATTGAATTAAATCTTCCTTTATTTATCTTTATATATTATTTTTTGTAGGCCTAATTAATCCAATTGTTCCGTTTGAATCACCTGAAAAAAATATCGTATTGTCTGTTTCTGCAAATATCAGATCTCTCATTCTCTCATTCATAATAATCTGATCCTGAGAGAGTAATTTATAATTATCATCAACGGAAATAGAAAGCATTGACAGGCTGGGAATAAATTTTGAAACTGAATATCCCATTGTTCCTAGCATAAATGTTCGATGAGTATTTTTTGCATTGCTAAAGGTATTTTTCACTTCAATAATTTGTGAAACCCCTACAGATGGATTGAAATAAATAAGCGGCTCTTCATAACCATATTGAATGTGGCTTTTATGAAGAGGCGAATGTTTGTATTGCTTTTTTTCTCTATTTTCTACAAGGGTATAACCTTTTTCTGTTACATCATAGTATCCTGCGCCATAATGCGCGCCATATGATGCATTTGGCCAACCAAAGTTTAAAATTTCTTTTCCTAATAGAGGATTTAAATTTACTTCATCTCCACCTGTAGGACCATGCTCTGATGACCAAATATCTTCGTATTGAGGAGAAAAATACAAACCCTGAGGATTTCTATGTCCAATTGAAATAATTTCAGAATTCCCAGAATCAATATCTATTGAGATTATTTTACCAAAATCATTGTCTAGTTTCTGGGCATTACCTCTATTCCTATACTCGCCTAAGCTAAAAAGCAATTTGTTATTTTTAAATTTAACAATTCTACCGCCAGATTGATGAGCATTAAATTCATCACTTTTATTTCTATTTATACAATTTTTTGGGCTGTAAAAAATTTTAAAATTTATTTTTTCATTGATCTCAGCTCTTAAAATAGAGGTATTGAAGCAGTTTGGTTGCAGTTCTCTAATGTAGGATACATATAGAAAATTATTATCGATCAATATATCTTTGATTCCAAATTGTCCCGGATTAAAAAAATCAACATAATTAGTAAAGTTAGTAATGTTTGTTTTTATTTGTATTACTGGAATTTCCATCTCCCCTGATTTAACTGAAAGTCTTGGGGCTGAGAAGAATAATCCATTTTCTTGTACAATTAGAATTTGATCTTTATAAAAATCAATATAAGACGGGCCAGTTTCTGGAGCTCTCTTTACAAGATTTAAAAAGTTAGCCCTGTACTTTATTAGATCATAATCTAGCCCGTCTGATGACTGTAAAATTTCATCAGAGATCTTCTTAAGCGAAAGATTTAATTTTTCAGGGTTAAGGTGCTCATTTAAATTTTCAAAAGTTTCACGGCTGGAATTTCTTTGGGCATCTTTGATGCTAGATGTTAAATAATTTTGACTATACAAGGGGAGATATTCAAGTGATAGATTTTTTGAAAATCTATAAACCTTTCTTAAAGATTCTGTTTGTAAAAATACTATAAAACTAAAAGATAATATCACTATCAGAATTAGGGATTTTTTAGTTTTAAAAATTTTTAAAAATTTCATCTTGGTAAGTATTATATGTACTATTAAAAAAATTTTATATTCAGAAATTGTTTTATGATTAAAAAAATACTCACGGAAAAAATTATTATTAATTTATGTATTTTGTTAATTTTCTTTTTTTCAGCGTGGCTTAACTTTTCTTGGAATAATCTTGATTATTTGCAATGGAAGAGTCTAGATGAATACACATTTCATGGGGTATTACTCAAACTTCACTCTGCATTGTTAAGTCTTGATTTAAGATCATTTTTCTCTTTTTCTTTTTATTCTTACGGACTTATATTCTTTTTAGTCAATTATCTTGCAGTTATGCCATTTATTTCAGATCCGTCAAGTGAATTAGTCGTATTTATTCCAAAGATGGTGACTGCTGTTTTCTTTATTTCATCTTTGTTCTTTATGAATCTTTCTTTGAAAAAGTTAAAAGTAAGTAAATTACATAGATTTTCTGCATTTATTTATATTATTTGTATGCCTGGAATTTGGTTTAATGTAAGTTGGTTTCATCCAGATTTTATGATGTTATTTTTTTTATTAATATCAATATATTTTTTAACAACCAACAATTTCACAATAAAAAATTATAATGATCCAGCAGTAATTTTTTGGGGAGTAGCAATAGCAACAAAGATACAAGCCATAACTTTTGCTCCATTATTTTTTTGGCTTTCTTTTAAAACGCTATCTTATAAAACTTTTTTTGTTAAAGAATTAAAAATTTTTTTTAAGATTTGTTTATTTACAGCCTTTATATATATTTTGTTGAACCCTTACCTCCTGCACATAGATGGCTTAAATGCCTGGATAGCTAACTTGCAGGCAGAATCATTTAATGCCTCGGGTGGAGCAGATAATCAAATCCTGGACATGTCAACTAAATTAAATTTTGGATTATTTAATTATTTTATTAGTCCTATTTTGTTTTTTGCTGTGATTATTTCCTCTATATACCTTATTTTTTTGGACCTATATTCTAGAAAGCTTTCACTTATGGGTGGAATTAGTCTTACTTTCTTAATAAATATTTTATATTTAGTATTTTTTATGAGTAAGGGCTGGAATCATTATTACTTACCATATATTTTTTTATCAGCAATAATTATTTTTTTTCTTTTAAATAAATTTATTTCTCATATATACATAAAAGTTATTTTTTTATTACTTTTACTTTCCAGCCAAGGATACTTTTTTATGTCTGATCTTGAAAAGATAATTTTTAACAGGTTAAACCACATAGTTCAAAGCAAAGACAGTATTTATAACTATCAACCTCTAGAGTATTCGATAGATGAATTACAACAAAAAAACTCTTCAATATTTGATTTGCTTTCAAGTAAAATTGATTCAAATTCCCATGTTTTATCATCCGCTTATCTAGGAATTCCTATAAAGAAGCTTAATTTAAAATTTAATCAGATTAGAATTATTTATGGTGATATAGCTAAATCAGATATTTTATGGTTAATCAAAGCTCAAGGATCAAAGAATTACATTCTTATAAAAAAAGATAGTTCTAAAAAAACATTAGTAAATTTATCCTTAATGTTATCGTTTCATAACCTTAAAATGGAAATTATTGATGAAAATAATCATTGTTATTTAATAAAAATAAAAAACAATTAATAAATATGATATTTAATTACATACAATACAAACAATATGATTGGCTTTGAAACAATAGGAAACGCAACAATTACATGCTTTGATGACGGACCTGTTTTGTCTACAGATCCATGGATTGATGGCCAACCATATTTTGGAAGTTGGGGGCAGCCTTTTACATTTCCAAATGAACAAATTCAAAATATTTCAAATTGCAAATATATTTGGTTATCACATGGCCATCCAGATCATATTAATGGGAAATCATTCAAATACTTTAAAGATGCTACGTTACTAATTCCTGACCATTACGGAGACAGAATTTTTAACTACTTTTCATCACGTTTTAGCTGTATAAAACTTCAGTCCAATGAATGGTTTCAAATTTCAAAAAATATAAGGGTAAAAAGTTTTGCTGACTGGAATCAAGATGCATCACTGTTAATTGATATTTTAGGAAAGGATTGTGTATTAAACCAAAATGATGGCTCTTTATTAGGATGGAAAGATACTATCAAGAAAACTATCTCAAATTATGAAAATAAATTTCTTTTAAAGCTCGTAAATTGGGGGGATGCGGATATGATCAATCTTTACGATGAGACAGGTCAATTTATTATCCCAGAAGCTGCCAAGAAGCCATCGTTAGGACTTTCATATCTTCAGCACATGAAGAGTTTAGGTTGTAATTATGCAATCCCATTTTCATCTTTTCACAAATACATAAGAGAAGACTCTATTCACATGAATGATTATATTACTCCTCTTGAGAAGCATTATGAGGGATTTTCCTCAGAATTTCATAATTTGCTACCTGCACATATTATTTGGGATTCTATTTCAGAAGACTTTTCTAAAATAGCTACCAAGCCTACCGATCTAAAAGTAGTCAGTCCAGAACTTTATGGAGATAATTACTCTGATGTATTGGAGCATGATGAGAAGATTTTAATCTCAAAATATTTTCAAACATTTGAGCATTTAGCTAAGCACTTTGGCTGTATTATTTTTAATGTTGGCAATCAAGAGACCTCAATTAAACTTTCAAACAAAAAACCAAAGATCTATTTTCATTCACCAAGAGAATCTTTAATGAAAGCAGTTAGCCATGAAATCTTTGATGATCTACTAATTGGTAACTTTATGAAAACTACATTAATTGACTGTGATGGTCTTTATCCTAATTTTACTCCTTTTGTTGGAAAGTACGGCGATAATGGCCTAGCGAAGTCTAATATTGAATTAAAAAATTATTTTAACTATTACAAATTAAATTCAGCAAATTATTGGCGAGATATACTTGAGATTAATACCGAAACATTTATCAGACAAATGATCCCAAATGACTCAGAATTGTATAAAGCTGCAAAAAAAGTTAGAGATAGATTGTCTTGAGTACCGATAATAAAATTTATAAAGATATTAACTTTAAACTAAACATTCCTGTCTTATTTCTTGTATTCAATAGAATGGATACAACCATTCAAGTTTTCTCTCAAATTAAAAAAATTAAACCGCCAAAATTATATATTGGCTGCGATGGTCCTAGAAAGAATTTTCCAGGTGAAAGCGAAATTATAAAAAAGATTAGAACTTTTCTTCTTGAGAATATTGATTGGGATTGTGAGGTTTTCACAAAGTTTAACAAAGAAAATATGGGATGTAAGATATCTGTTAGTCAATCTATTGATTGGTTTTTTAAGAATGAAGAAATGGGAATTGTCCTTGAAGACGATTGTTTACCTAGTCAAAGTTTTTTTCAGTTTTGCCAAGAGCTACTCTATAAATACAAAGATGATCAAAGGATTTTTTTAATCACTGGATATAATAAACAAAACAAATGGGAAGATGATTTACAAGATTATTTTTTTTCAAATTTAGGAGGCATATGGGGCTGGGCTAGTTGGAGAAGAGCTTGGAATCATTATGATGTTAATATTCAAGATATTGACAAATTTATAGCGGAAGACGGCTTTAGTAAATCTTTAGGTAAATCTTTAGGAAAATTAAAACAAGATATGATTTATAACAATGTTATAAGGGATAATGTTGATACTTGGGCTATGCAATGGGGTTATGCTCGACATAAAAATAATGCCTTAACATGTATACCCGCAGTAAGTTTAATAAAAAACATAGGGTTTGGAGAGCATGCAACTCATACATATGGTGATAACTTAGATGGTGTTGAAGCAAATGAAATGAAATTTCCAATAAAGGAAAATGCTTTTGTTGTAAGTGATGAAAGGTATGATGAGTTATTATTTAAAAAACCTAATCTGCGTTCAAGAATTATAAATAAATTAAAGAAACTTCAAACTAAAATATCTAATCTAAACAGCTGATCAAATTGAAAAAAATAACAATTTTAGACACAGATATCACCTCCTCTAATTTAGGCAATGAGATTATCATGGAAGGAGTCTATGACTTCTTGCATTCAAACTTTCAGAATGACTATTTGATGAAACTTGAATGCACAGATTATATTGGGCCGATGTCTAAAAAATATATTTTGTCATCTGATTTTTCATTTATTGGTGGTTCAAATCTATTAACATCTCAGATTAATAAATATAAACAAATAGGCTTCTCTTTTTTTGATTCATTCATAATTCAAAATATGATTTTAATTGGAGTAGGTTGGTGGCAGTATCAAGAAAAACCAAACCTACTTTCAAAAGTTTTTTTAAAAAATTTACTTTCTAGCAAAACCACACATTCTGTTAGAGATGAATATACTAAAGAAAAATTAGCAGAAATTGGTCTTACAAACGTTATTAACACTTCCTGTCCTTCTACTTGGAACTTAACAGAAGATCATTGTAATTCTATCTCTAGGTCAAAATCAGACGCAGTAGTTTTTACTTTAACTGACTATAGCCATGACTCAAAATCTGATAGAAAGTTTATTGATATTTTGAAAGATAAGTATCAAAAAATTTTCTTTTGGCCGCAAGGCTGGAATGATATTGATTATTTTAAATCATTAGGGATAAATTATTCTGATAGAATTAAAATTATCTCTCCTTATTTGAGATCTTTTGATGAGTTGCTTGAAAAAAATGAAATTGATTATATTGGCACTCGACTTCACGCTGGCATCAGAGCCATTCAAAAAAAGAGAAGGGCATTAATCCTTTCAATTGATAATAGGGCAACAGAAATGTCTAATGATATATGTATGAATGTTGTTCCAAGAGAGGCTGCTGATAGAATAGAATTTTTCATAACCTCAGAATACAAAACTGCAATAAAAATCCCTCAGCAAAACATAGATGCTTGGAAAGCACAGTTTTAAATTACTGATGAAAATTCTATTAATTAATTCTTTTGATTCAAAAGGTGGCGCAGCAAAGGCAGCCATAAGATTGCATGAAGCTTTGAATGGGTTAGATTGCAATAATTCTATGCTTGTTAAGCAGAAAGAAACGAATGATCCTAGAATAATTACAGAAACTAATAAAGTAAAAATTGCTCTCAATTATTTTCTTACCAAATTAGAATCATTTTTTATAAAAATATTATTTAAAGATATTAATAATTACAGTATTGGCTTATTCAGTAGTATTGGTATTGTAGATAGGATTAATGCAATGAAACCAGATATTGTTCACCTTCATTGGGTTCACAATAGCATGATTTCCATCAAAGACATTACGAAAATTAAGGCTCCGATTGTTTGGTCCATGCATGATAATTGGGCAATTAGCGGAGGATGTCATAATTTTTCGTTTTGCAAGAATCACTCTAAAATTCATCATAGATGTAATAAGCTGCTTAACATTACTTTTTCACGAAAACAAAAGGCATTATCATTAAAAGAAAATATTAGTTTCTTAAGCTTAAGCTCATGGCTATACAAGTTAGCAAAGGATAGTGAGCTTCTAAGGCATAAACATAATTTCCATCTTCCTAACCCCATTAATACAGAAATTTTTACCCCAATAGATCAAAATCTTGCAAGAAATAAATTCAATCTTCCTATTAACAAAAAATTAATTTTGTATGGGGCTTTGAATGCAGCAACTGATCCAAATAAGGGATTAAGCATATTGATAGACTCACTTAAGCATCATTCAAATGAAGAATATGAGCTAGTTGTTTTTGGTAATATCTCAAATTCATCTGAATTAAACATAAATGTTAAAACTCATTACTTAGGGCAATTTCGTGATGATTTAGACATCAATTTAATTTTAAATACTGGAGATGTTTTAGTTGTACCCAGCATTCAAGAAAATTTTTCAAATATTATTTTGGAAGGATTGGCCTCATCAATACCTGTAGTAGCATTTAATGTAGGTGGAAATGTTGATCTAGTAGATCATATGAAAAATGGCTATTTAGTTAAACCATTTGATACTCAAGAATTTCATGAAGGCATAAAATGGATTCTTAATCATGAAAAACCAATTTTGTTAAAAGAAAATGCAAGGCAAAAAGTTTTACGTGAATTTGATCAAAATATTGTTGCTAAAAAATACATTAATCTATACAACAAAATTATTAATTTTGATTCACAAAAGATAATGTAATGAAAACTCTTATTTTATATTCTTTCTATAAAGTCAAAAAATTTGACATAATATTCTTCAACATATTTTAAAAAGTGAAAAATTTTTATTATCTCAACCAAAAAATTGATTCAGCAGAGATTTTCAAGGAACCTTTTCCACATATCTACATTGAAAATTTTTTTGATGAAAGTGATTTTCAACTAATAATTAATTCAAGTGGTGTAAAAACACCAGTTTATGAAAACGATAGAGAGATGTTTGAAAACCTATTCTCACTTGGCTACAAAATTATTGATTTTCCTGGATGTATAAACTCTAAAGAAGAATATATTAGGTGGCATAAGACTAAGGATATTTCTCACCGATCTAACTCTTCATGCGAGAGCTTTGGCTTAACTCTTCGTCTTATGCAACCTAACTCATCAATACTTCAAGACCTCAAGAATTTTATTGAATCTAATGATTTTATTAGCACATTGGCAAAGAAATTTGACCTTTCAATAAATGAGGTAAATGCTGACAATGGTATTCAGAAGTACCTTGATGGCTATGAAATAAGCCCACACCCAGATGTAAGGAAAAAAGCATTAACATATATGATTAATATTAATCCTCACCATGATTCTGAAAATCAGATCCACCATACTCATTATTTAAAGTTAAAAGATAAATATCAATACATAGAAAGATTTTGGGAGGGTAATCCTGAAATTGAAAGATGTTGGGTGCCTTGGAATTGGTGTGATTCAAGATTTATACAGTTTAAAAATAACTCTTTAGTAATGTTTTCTCCAAGTTGCTCAACAATCCATGCAGTAAAAGCTGACTATAATCATCTCCTTGGGCAAAGAACTCAATTATATGGAAACTTATGGTACAAAGAAGTTTCGACTCTTAAAAGATTAGAATGGGAGAACCTTGATTTAATCAATGATCTAAAGCAACCTAAGAAGGCATCAGCATTAAAGCCTCTATTGAGTTTTCCTTCCAAAGTGGCTGCAAGAATTAAACGAGGTTTTTTGAAAGAAGATCCTTCTCATTATGAAAAAATTAAAAGGCAGCCTGATGACTACAAATAGAATAACTGTATATAAAAATGAAGGTCTCTGAAGCAGTCCTATCTAGAGCTTCGATAAGATCTTTTCTTGATAAACCTGTTAGCAACAAACTTATAAGGTCAATGCTTATAAAAGCATCAAGAAGCCCATCCGGTGGAAATTTACAGCCTTGGAATATCTATGTTATTAATAAGAAAAGTATGAAAGAATTTCTTAAATTTCAAGATCAATGGGTTAAATCGGAACAACCAAGCTATGAAATCTATCCTCCAAAATTAAAAGAACCATATAGAACTTCTAGATATGAGCTAGGTGAGCAAATGTATAATTTACTTGGTATTGGGAGAGATGATAAAGCGGGTAGATTAGACCAGGTAATGAAAAATTTTAAATTCTTTGGAGCTCCTGCTGCATTATTTTGTTTTATAGATAAACAAATGGGGCCACCCCAATGGTCAGATTTAGGAATGTTTTTGCAGACTTTTATGTTACTGGCTAAAGAAGCTCATTTAGATACCTGTGCACAAGAAGCTTGGTCAATTAAAAATGACAGTGTAAGCAAATTCCTAGATGCACCTAAAGACCAAATTTTATTTTGTGGAATGGCTATAGGTTATAGGAATAAAAGGTCCAAAGTTAATAAATTAAATTCAGATAGAAGACATCCTGATAGTTGGATGAAGTTTGTTTAAATATTTATTTTTATGATGTCAAAAGACTTCAGTAAAAATATTGATCACGAATATTTCATGAATTGTGCTCTTCATGAAGCTAAGAAAGCATTATCTATTAATGAAGTTCCTATTGGAGCAATTGTAGTAAGAGATAATAAAATAATAGGCAGAGGCTTTAATTCCGTTATTCAAGATTCATCAGTACTTTCTCATGCAGAGTTAAATGCAATAGCAGATGCAAGTAAAAATATAAATAACTATCGTTTAATAGATTGCGATATTTATGTCACAGTTGAGCCCTGTTATATGTGTTGCATGGCCTTAATTCATGCGAGGATATCAAGTTTATATTTTGATACAAAACAACCTAATACAGGGGCAGCCATTTCAAATGAAAAATTTTTTGAAAAATCCTCTCATAATCATAAGGTGCGTTATGTACATTTAAACAAATTAACTGAAACAAAAGATATTTTGATAGATTTTTTTAAAGATAGGCGATAGTTTCATATAAGTTATTTTTGAAAACTAATTTTTAATTTAATTCTATCCAAATTGGACAGTGATCAGATGGCTTTTCCATGGCTCTTGCCTTGTAATCAATACCAGTATTTTTCATTGAAGAGAGAAGGTTTTTAGATATAAGTATATGATCAATCCTTAGTCCTCTTTTAGGATTATCTTCAAACATCCTAGACCTATAATCAAACCATGAATATATAGAATCTTCTTTTGGGTGCTGCTCTCGCCATGAATCAATAAAGCCAAGATCTTTGATGTTGTTCCACATGTCTATTTCCTCAGGAAGAAAAGCAGTCTTCCCATCGCGAAGCCATCTCTTAACATTTTGCTCCCCAATCCCTATATCAAGATGAGTTGGCGCTACATTAAAGTCACCCATGACAATTAGGTTTTCTCTCTCTTTTTGATGCTTTAAGATATGTTTTTTTAGATCATCATAAAACTTAATTTTTTTTGG
>MDSZ01194635.1_pt1 | contig 19519 bp, 17 predicted proteins | sample 811201 | NCBI WGS metagenome assembly MDSZ01 (sample SAMN05326647, study PRJNA326480) | marine metagenome | isolation source: seawater | place: Indian Ocean: North | collected 2010 | reverse complement strand
TGGATTATCTAAATAACGTTTCTCATAAACCTCTAACGGATTTCTTCCACTATTTTCATAGGCAATGGCTAATTCACTCTGTGCAATATCGTTCGTATCATCAATTTTGAGTATTTTATTAAGAATTATAATTTGATCGTCAAAATTACTTTGATCTTTGTAAATCTTTGCCAAATCATTTAGGATACTGATGTCACTTGGAGCGATATCTACTAATCTCTCGTATTCGATGATTTCTTTATCTATTTTACCTTGCCTTTTGTAAGCATAAGCTAATTGTTTTCTTAGTTGAACATTTTGCGGAATTTTTTGTAATCCATCGAGCAATACATATTCTGCACTATCAAACCTTCCAATTTGTGTATATGCAAAAGAATAATACTGGTAAATCTCCTCTGGAGGAGCATACACAACATTCCACTCATCACAGCTTAGGTCTGTAATTTCGCTGTAAACTCTGATTGTTTGTTTCCAATCACGATTACGATAATATTCTGCCGCACTACTCATAAGTCTTGGACATCTAACATCTCTTAGTGAATCTAATCTGGCTTTTTCTTTTGCAAAATCTGCATCAGATTTATCCTTTGGTGGCACACACATTGTGATCAAAAAAACAAGGCAGAATATCATTGGAAATTTAAGCTCTTGTGGTCTCATACTATCTTTGTCTCCTTTTTATAAACCAAATATCGGCAATATTTAGCCCTATTTGGAATTGTCTTAATTTTTCATCGTTATGTATTTCTGGATAATCACGCAAACCAGAGTAATAGGTGAAATCAATCTGATTTCCAACAGTCTTAAATTTATACCCAAACCCTAACGTATATCCAAACTGAGTTATATCATTTTTATAATCTATCCTCGATCCGTTTGTAATATCATACTTGTCGAGCGCATTTCTACTGAAAGCGATACCTGATCTGAATGTAAGATTATCAATAAAATTGTACGATAAATCATTCGGATACCAAATAAAACCAATAGAAATATTATCACTACTTTTGATTCTATAATTAAAACTATTTGGAAGTTTTATGTCAAAAGATGAATTATCTTTACATCTTTCAAACTCTCCAGATATTTGGAATCTATTCAATATATTTTTTGAGTATCCAATACCTATTGATGATTGGTCATGGATATTTTTTATTCTTGATTCGTTAGGATTGGGAACATCATTTGGATGCGGAAAATCATATCCTGGGTTCAGGACACTATAAGTAAAATCATGATATCCATTATTGTTGGTGTCATCATATGGGTACATTTTTGTATATATTGCTTCTAATGGATTTATTGAAAAGGATGACTTTAAATAAAAGTTCCCAATGCTTGATTTTTGACTAATGAATATTATAGAATTAATTCCAGAATAATTTAACCTAGATGTCTGAGAGTAAGGGATTTGATTAAGAATAAGACTATTATTTTGTCTAGATGAACCAAAAAGCAGTTGCATTGTGAGGCCTATATTACTGCCCTTTATTAATGAAGCTGACATCGATAGATCAAAAGCCATAATACCGCCAGCCTGTTCATATTCCTTACTGATTGAGATAGTATCTTCAAAAACAAAAATATCATCGTATAGTGTATCGGATAGGATGACTTGCTGATATGCATATGGATGCAACTCGATACCAAAAGAGTACTTCTGTTTTATAGGTATGATGATCTGAGCAGATTGAAGACTAGAAAAACTATTTCTTGCTTTACTTTTATTTATTTTTGATTCGAAACCATCATAAGAGACTGATAGATGTGTATATTTTAGGTTTGTCCATGTTGCTGGATTTGATAATGAAACTTGGTTCTGAAATGATGGAACTAAGCCAATAGAACCAATACCGCCCTGAGATGGAGAACTCCACGTTTGATGATTTCCTATACCAAAACTATTTAAAGGACCCTGACTAAAAACCAGGGAAAATATAAATATAACCAATATCAAATTTCTAGGGGGCAGCATATAAAATCTCCACTCTATTGAAATTATTATTTAGATCAAATTTAACAGTATCAAACAAACTATTATTCATATTGGAATATAATTTGATACCTTTATTTTTTAATGTATCCACCATTAACACTGACTGAAAATATGATTTGAGTGATATCTGAAGTTTTCCTTCTGAAGTACTAGAATTTGAAAAATGAGAACCTAAATTTTCAAATGGATCGTTATCAAAAGTTAAAGAATGATCATTAATTACATCGCTAATCAATGGCTCCATTCTAATTGAAAATGACTCTAATGAATCATCTTTTTGATAAAAAAATAAATTTGCATATCGAATTATAGAGGAAGGTGGCAGAGAAAGAGAGTCAAAAGGAATTTTAATAATTGATCTTAATCCTCTTCCTCTGTTTAAAAAAATTGTATTTTCTGCTATCCCAATTGGATCAGAGTTATTTATTGTTGATAAATCTTCTGATGCGTAAACAATCCTTGTTAAGGTATCAATCAATGTTTCTACCGTGCTAGAATTATTTACTGATCTATAGTAGATTTCAATCTTCGGGTCTAAAGTACCAGCACTATACTCTCGACTAAATAGTTCAACAAAAGAGCTATCTGAATCTTCTGAAAATGATAAAGAAAAAGTCCTATAATGATTTGTAGTATCAGTAAGAGAACTTATTTGCTGAGTTAAATCCCACGATAATACAAATTCTTGAAAAAAACTGATAGTATCAGATGTATCTGATCTAACACTTATATCTGGCGTACCTAAATCATTCCAACTAGAAAATTCCAAGTCATAAAGTTCAGCATTAAGACTGTTTGACTCACTAAATATAGAATCAGTAATAAAGTATAAATGTAAATCTAAATCAACATCTAGGAGACTATCACCAGCATACACCTTCAAATAAATACTATCAATGGTTACTGACGAATCTAAAAACGTATCCCATCCATTTAATGGAAATTTTATGAGTGAAGAAGAAAACGAGAAATTCTGGCTATTACCAATATATAGTTTTTTATATGAACTGATATCTGGAGATATTTGATATGTAAAGCCTGAGATATTTTTAATCAACAATGTATCAAGGGATAAATTATTTGTTGATAAATCTGTCTGGATTGGATCTTTGGAACAGTTAATAAAAATTAAGAGGAAACTAGATAAACCTATTGCAGTTATCAACCTAGTGAAATACATTGAATTAATTAGAATTTTATTTCTTATTTGGAAGTGAGTTTATTGATAATTTGATCTAAGGATTCTGTAACTGTACTGTAGTTTATATTTTCAATATCCTTTTCTTCAAAAATTGTAAGTTTATTTTTATTGTCTTTATATGCCGTCTTTTTTAACAATTTTGAAGAGATTTTCGCACCCGGCTTATCTATAATCAAAATCGCATCAGCAAAATAACTTGCGACATCATATAAATTTATTTTATTACCTTTCAGACTAGTAGGTATTTTAATACCAAAGTTTAAAAGCTCAGACTTGTCTGCTATTGAGTATTCGTCTAAATCATGAATAACTAGCACAGTTTTTATATTATCATAAAACTCATTTAGGCCTTCATATTCATTTTTATAAATTGCTGGGATTAAAGCTGACTGCCAACCATTACAGACAAATATGTCAGGAACCCAAAATAAATGAGGCAAGGTACTAATAACCGCCTTGGAGTAATAAGCATATCTTTCTGGGTTATCAATTAGGACCCTACCATTCTTAGACTTGTACAATAAATTTGTTAGAGGCTTAAACCAATACTCATTTTCAAGGAAATAGACCTGGACTCTGGTTTTTGGAATGAAAGCACTTTTAGCACTAGCAATTTCTTCCTCTCCACAAAACTCGAATGGTATCTCTCTGAGCCTGATAACTTCTCTTAAAATGTACTTACGCTCACTGATAAAACCGTACTTAGGCAAAATAGTGCGTATGTCATGACCTAATTCTTGTAAATGCAATGGTACGCTTGTAGAAAACTCAGCTAAGCCAGACACATTTGCAAATGGAATAATTTCAGTAGTGCTAAAATATATTTTTTTGGACATTATTTTCTAGTTTTTAGTTTTTGACTTAGTCTAACGCTAATTTTCTTAATGCGTCTTTGGCCTTAGGATAATATTCGCTTCCTGGAAAATAATCAATTAGACGCTGGAATTCCTCCTTAGCTTTTTCAATACTTCCCATACTTTGATATGATAAACCAAGTTTTAACTGAGCATCATCATCTTTATCTGTTCCTGCATAATTAAATACTTTCATAAATTCACCAATTGCCCTCTTAAAATCTTTTTTCGAATAATAACATTCAGCAAGCCAATATTGACAGTTGTCTGCTAAATCATTGGTAGCATCTGAGGCAACCAATTCTGAAAAACCTATAATTGCATTATCATACTCTTGATTTTGAAAATGGCCTAAACTCTTCATATAATGTTTTTTGTATTTGGCAGCATTAAACTGGGGCTCTGCACCAAGTGATTTTCCAGATTTCATTTTGGACATTTCATTGTAGCTGCTAGTAAGGGTGACAATTTTATTCTCAATCATAACTAATTTATTATATATTTCTAAAGCCGTGCTATCCATAAAATTAGCTTGGTTCTCAAGTTTTGCGATTTTGTTATTTAAAGTGTTTATACGCTTCATAATAACGACGGTAATTGAATCTTGCTGAGATTTACTACTTACTGCCTGTCTAAATGCTGACATTAGCTCTGGGAGTAATAATCTATCATTAAACTCCAACGAATCAACCAAGACCCTGACTCTATCTATTTTTGCATTTAATCTTCTTAATTCCTTATCATAGTTCTTCGAATTTTGAGCACTCAAACATGAAATTATCAAAATACCAAATAAGATTATTGGATATGAGGATGAGAATGATTTTATCATATAATTACCAAATTTATTAAACATTGACAAGGTATAATTTACCCGATAATCACTTTAACAAACAATATCTTATAAATCTTAACAATTAGTCAGAATAATGAACACTAAATCTCATAATTAAACCAATCATCAGATAACTTGTAATCAGAAATGTACCACCTGCAGAAATAAATGGAAGAGGCAACCCTTTGACGGGAATTAGACCAACTGTCATTGCTGTATTCACAAAAATGTGAGCCAACAGTATAGATGCGAGACCTATTAAAATTAAACTGGAGAACTTATCTTTTGATAGGAATGAATATCTTATAATTGTATTCAACAAAAAACCAAAAGTAATTAATATTGTTGCGATAAGTACAAATCCTAGTTCTTCCCCAATGACAGATAATATAAAATCTGATTCTTGTACAGGTAAAAATTTAAGGTGAGTCTGTGTCCCCTGTCCCCAACCTTTTCCAAAAAAACCACCTGATCCAATTGCTGTTTTACTTTGAATGATCTGATAAGCAGCGCCGAGAGGATCTTTTTCAGGGTATATAAAGGTTAACACCCTATTTTGCTGGTAAGGGTTTAACAATTCCCATATTGGTCGAGCAAACAATCCAAAAAAAATATTTCCAAAAAAGTAACTTACACCAGATATGATTTTAGTTCTTGCATAAAAAATAACAACCGCCATAATAAATGCCCAAATTGAGAAAAGTATTACATCAAATGCTGACAAAATAGATAAAACAGGGGCCACTAATAAAAATAAATAAAATGGCCTTGCACCAGCCCAATACAACATTGGAAAAATAATACTTAGCATCACTAATGAGGTTCCCAGATCTGGTTGATTCAATACAATTAAAGCTGGAAAGAGTGCTATAATAATTGGAACTACAATGGAACTAAACTTTTTAATTTTTAAATTATTATCTGATAAATATCTTGCCAATGCAATTACTATGAAAATCTTAGAAAATTCGCTTGGTTGAAAATTGAATGGTAGGCCAATGTCAAGCCATCTATATGTTCCAGCATGAGGATTACCAAAAAAAGGTAGAATTACAATCAGAATTCCTATGCTAAAAATAATGTATGCATATTTGTGAATGATGTATTTTGGTGTAATAAAAGATAATGAAAAACTAAAAAATGAAAGGAACAAGAAAAATAATTGCTTATAAAAAGGATTCTGAATAAAAGTTGAATTCTGGTGAGATATGCTATTTAGTGCTATTAAACCTATCAAACTTAGAAATAGCGATGAAAATAATATTTTCCAAGGAGCGTCATTTATATTTGTAATTTTGAAAATATTCATTTAGAAGCAACTAACTTATCATTAATAATTTCTTTAAATACTAACTTTGCAATAGGTGCAGCTATCGATCCACCTGAACCTGCATTTTCTAGTAATATTACAATAGAATATTTATTATCAAAATATTCTACCCAACCAGTAAACCAGGCATGATTATCACCATGTGGATTTTCTGCTGTACCTGTTTTACCATAGACTTTTAAACCATCAATAGCAGGGTCTGACTTTCTTCCTGTTCCTTTCTTATCAATTATTGCAGAACTAAGACCCTCGTAGACATGTTCCCAATATTCTTCTTTTATCTTTGGTTTGGAATTAATAGGCAAATTATCAACCATAACAAAATGGCAAGATGGAGAGTTACCTTTAGTGGATATTAAATTTATATAGTTTAATACTTGTATTGGAGTGACAAGAAGTTCGCCCTGTCCGATAGCCAGATTAAGTAAAGTGCCTCTACTCCATCCATACTTTCCATATCTCTTCATTAAGTAATTTTTATTTGGTACTAGACCCGTTGACTCATTAGGAATATCGATATTTGTTTTTTCCCCAAAACCAAATTCCTTAAATACATTATGTAACTTATCTATATCAATTTGTTGTATGGTTTTGTAAAAAAATACATCACATGACATTGCCATTGCCTGAGTCATATTAACCTCTCCATGACCTTCGGTTACCCAACATCCATAAATCCTATCACCAAATTGGTAAAATCCAGGACATAAGTGTGTTATTTGGTTGTTTAAATTTCCATGCTCTAATAAAGCAATTTGTGATATCATTTTCACAATTGATCCGGGAATATAAGTTCCTTGTATATACCTATTGATAAGCGGTGTACTTGGATTATCTTTAATTGATTTCCATTTTGCTTCAGTCATCATACCAGTAAACAAATCAGGTGAATAGTCTGGAGCACTAGCAGCTGCTAGAATTTCACCAGTATTTGGCATTCCAACTAAGATAACACCTTTTCTAGCCTTTAATAATTTTTCAATAAACACTTGTAGGTCAAGATCTATTGTTGTTTGAATATTATATCCTGGGTCTGGCCTAGTATCAACTAGCTCTAGAGCGGAACCAACCTCCCTTCCAGATGCATCAACCTCAAAAAAGTAAGTACCTCGTTTACCCATCAGATAATTCTCATATTGTTTTTCCAACCCAGACCAACCTACTAAGTCTCCTAATTCATATAATTGTTTATTCAGGAGATTTTTTCTTATTTTTCTATCTATCTCTTTTACATAACCAAAGAGATGTGGGGCTCTCACACCATTTGGATAATATCTCTCTGGAATCTGGTCATAGTAGACACCCTCGAGCTGTAATTTGTTTTCCTCAAGATTACTGAGCTGTAAAAAATTTATATCTTTGGCCAACCTTGTTGGAACAAATCTGCCCCTGTAATACTTTTTATAATTTGAGCGGATAACGCTTGAGTCAGAATCAATATAATCGGCAATAAGCTTAAACTGCTTTTCTTTGTTATTCATTTCTCCAGGTATAGCTGTTAGAACATATACAGGATAATTATCAACGAGTATTTCACCATGTCTATCTAAAATAAGCCCTCTTGGAGCATTTTTTGTTACTTTGCGAATCCTGTTGGTGTTTGATTTTAAACTGTAGATTTCATGTTCAATTATTTGAATTTGAAAATATCTTCCAATGAGAATCAAAATCACTGTCCATGAAAGTATTATGGCAACAAGGTATTGATTTGGAGAAACTATATTATCTGATTTTAGCATTTCAGTTTATGCCCATTTATAAATTGGCATCATAACCTGAAGAATACCCAAAAACGATAAAGTATACAATGATGTAGCTATCCATTTAAACATGAAATGAATTGGATCTATGATAAGATATTCTTGATAAACAATTAAACTAAAAATTAAAAATTGGCATGTAATGATAAGTATCCATATTGCTGTAAAATACGTTTTATTTAGCCTATTGCTTTGACCTTTTAGAAAACCACAGAAATATCCTGTTATTGTATAAATCAAAGAGGTCAAACCAAAATACTCATTCAGCCCTGAAGAAAGATCTATAAATAAACCCATAAAAAATCCAACAATAACTCCATTGAGCCTACCATCTTTGATTGCAATATAAAGTATTACTATTACGCAAAAATCAGGATCAATGGTTCCTAAAGAGAAGAATTCTGAGGTCCATAATTGAAAAACAAATACTAAAAAAATTAAAATAAAATATTTAATTATTAACATAGTTATGGTCAATTACTACAAACACATTTTGAATGGACTCAAAATCACTCTGTATTTCAACGTTGACGACTTTTTGATAGTTACCCCTTTCATCATAAACACCAGAGACTTCACCAACAGGTAGCTTGGGTGGATAAATTTTACTAAAGCCAGATGTAATAACTCTATCACCAATGTTTATTTCCACGTTTTTTTGCACTTCAAATATTTTACACAAGCTATTACTGTGCCATCTGAGTATACCAACAGCACCACTAGGCATAATTCTGACACTTAATCGAAAATTGTTGTCTGATATTGATTGCACCAAAGAGGAAGATTTTCCTACCTGTATAGTTTTACCTATTATGCCTTCAGGCGTCAAAACAGCCTGATTAGGTAAAAGACCATGTTTCGAACCTATATCGATTGTTAATGAATTTAAGTTTGTTTGAATACCCTTGTTAATTATTCTGGCTGGTATGATTTTCAATTTGGTATCACGTTTAAAGTCTAAGAGCTTTCTCAATTTTATATTTTCGTCAGCTGCATACAATATGGATTCTAACTCTAAATTTAATTGAAGATTTTTTTCTCTTAGGTATTGATTCTCCTCGCTGACTATTGCCAATGATTTTACTTTTACCATTGGAGATGACAAAAATGAAACAATATCAGTTGCGAATCCTCTAATTACACTCATGTTCTCGTTTTTATTATTAAATAAAAGTGATAGGGATAGGATGATGGCAGATAAAAAAACGAAGTGATCTTTGTTTTTTATAAAAAATAATAAAAGGTTGCGCATAAACAACCGTTATAGTAATACGGCCTCATATTTCTTAAGATTTTCTAGAACCATACCCGTTCCCTTTACGACTGATAATAACGGATCCTCAGCAACATTAACCGGCACATTTGTTCTTTCTCTTATGATTTGATCTATACCTTTTAACAAACTTCCTCCACCAGCAACAATGATACCTCTCTCAAGAATGTCGGCCGCCAATTCTGGAGGGGTTTGCTCTAAACATCTTTTTACTGCTTCAACAATAGCATTTACTGGATCTTTAAGAGCTTGTCTAATTTCGTCTGAGCTCACTTCGATTGTTTTTGGTATACCAGAAACCAAATCTCTACCCCTAACAGATATAGTCTTAGTTTTCATCTGCATTGCTGAACCAACTGATTTTTTTATTGATTCGCTCATACCCAGACCAATTTCAAGTTTATGCTCATTTCTGAACCATTGCAATATTGATTCATCCATTTCATCACCAGCAATACGAATGGTTTCTTTTGTAACAACGCCATTCAATGAAATCACAGCTATTTCAGTGGTTCCACCTCCTATGTCAACGATTATATTTCCTATCGGCTGGCTAATATCTAGACCAATCCCAATTGCCGCTGCTACAGGTTCCTCAATAAGATAAACTTCTCTAGCATTAGCGCGTTCACCAGAATCTTTAACAGCTCTTCTTTCAACTTCAGTAACTCCAGATGGAACACAAATAACCATCCTAGGTCTCGCCATTCTGCTAAAATTTATTTTATTTATGAACCCTTGCAACATACCATCTGTCATTTTGAAATCAGCAATTACACCATCTTGGAGTGGCCTAATTGTTTCTAGGTCTCTGTGAGTTCTGCCAAGCATTGCTTTTGCTTCATCTCCTACGGCAACTATGTTATCATCATGAATGGTCCTAGCTACAATCGAAGGTTCGTTGATTACAACGCCTTTACCTTTAAGCCATATAAGGGTATTTGCAGTACCTAAATCAATGGCTATATCACCAGATATCCAATTGATTATATTTGATAAAGATTTTTTATTCATTTCACTAATTTTAAATCATTATTTATGGGTCTAATCTAGCCATGATTAAAATTATAGCTTTACTTTATTTAAATTATTTAAACTTAATAGTTTGAGCCAATAAATGGCCTATCTAACCTAAAGTCGCCAAATCCATTTTGGTCTTTAAAAACAAATTGCTTATTTATACGATTATAATACCAGACCTGATAAGTAGATGTACTTGCATTATTTACATTTGATCTTTGAATCTCATCAGGAGGACCAAATAGTATATATATCATTCCAAAATCAGTCTCCCAACCATCTTTCCATGACATGTTAAAATATTCATTAACGTAGTTTACTCGAATGTAATATTCTTCCATTAATTCGTTTAAGGTAGTTTGTGGGGTAGGATCTCTTTTTTCCCAATATTCTAAGAAAATATCTTCTAAATCTTTTCCTTTTTTCCCTTTTGCATTTTTCCTCTCACTGTTTGTAAGGATATACTTCATCTGCCTGAATGAGTTTTCGATATTTTTTACATATCCTGAAATACCAGGTTTAAACATTGAGATATTTTTTTCAATCTTTTTGGTTATTCTTGACTGTTTTAACTCAATGATAATTTTTGTATTGAGCGATTCTAGATATTTCTTTTCCAGTTTAATAAGGTGTACAAAAAAACCATTTTCAGTGTCCTCTTCAATAATTGGTAGTTCAAACTTTTCATCACCTAATTGTATTTTAGTTTCAATTAAATATGGAGTATAATCCACAAATCCTGAAACCATAAGATTCAAACCATTATCAATGTTTGTTATTTTTGTCCCAAGTATTGGAAACTGATTAGAATTAAAACCCCAGTCCCCTTTTAAGTTTGTAAAAATTATTGGCTCCATTAATGATGGTATTTTCTTTTGTTTTATGAAATTTAAATCTTTCCTTTTACTACCTTTTTTTCTTGTATCATTATCATATAATTCAGACATGATCCTGTACTTTCCTTTTGATATATTAAAATTTATGAAGTGCTTTTTGGTTCTTAATTTTGATTGCGTGTAAATATACTCACCGACGACGATGGAGTCAGACCAAACCTTTTTAAGAAGTTGTTTTTCATCACTGTCAATTAGTATTACTGAGGCACTGTATGATGCTATGAAATCAGAATTTCTTTTAATAAACTGAAGACTACTAAAAGGAATTTCTACAAAAGTTGTTACCTTTATAGAATCTTTTTTGATAGGTCTGGAAAAAGATACCAAACTATATTGTCCAATATTAACACTGCTTAAATCTTTTTTTGAACGCTGTGAGAATATTGAATCCGAACTAAAAAATATCACAATTATAATTATACTTATTCTTTTCAAAGATCCTTCCTCCATTTGAACCTAATTAAACCCTCACTTGAACCTATCCAAAGATATTTGTCTATATGTTCTAGCGAATTAATTGAGCCAATAAAATCAAAATCATATTCTCTAACCCTTTGAGATTTCATATGAACTCTGAATAAACCTTGTTCCGTTCCAATGAAACAAAATTTTCCAATAATAATCATATCAGACACTACGTTATCTTTGTATTTTCCTATTGATATTAGCAAATCCCAGATTTTCTCATCTAGATCAAACGTCACTATTCCAATATTTGTTGCAAAATATAAAACATCTTTATCCTGGTAAATAGATGTTACTCTGGATACTGGAAAATCTAAATAAGAATCGCCCAAGGAAAGAGCGTTCATTATTTGAGGATTATTTTTATCATAAAGATATATACCAGTTCGCGAGGCAATCCAAACACCAAAATCATTAATCGCTAAATCATAAACAGGGTGATTATAAAAGAGGTATTCAAAACCCATCGGTTCTTCTCTTTTTGTTTTTCTATCGATTTGCCTCATACCGTAGTAACTACCTATCCAGACATAATCAGAGTCTCCAACCATTGAGGTCAGATCACTATTTGGAATGCCTCTTTCTTCACCAATCGTTCTCCAATAGTTCTCATCCTTATCAAAAATGAGTACCACACCATTTCCCCCTATCCAAAGATCACTTTCAAAATCAAAAAAAGAGTGCACTTCTGTTAGAGTCATGTTAACTGTTATATCAAAATCATAGTGGTCTACTTGAAAATTACTTACATTAAGCCTTGTTACGCCCCTCCCAATATTATAGTCTTTTGGCCCTATCCATATATGATCATTATTTAATAGCAATGCATTTATATTTGACCCCCTTATCCCAAACGATGTAGGATAAATGGACTCCATTGTTTTATTACCGTGAAACAGTGTACCATCAGAGCTACCAATCCAAACATCATTATTTGCGCCGATCAAGCCACTTGTAATATCAATATATCTTCCATAATTATCAATAAACTGATTTCCTGAAACCATCCATCCTGACATCATAGTATAATTATTTAATATTTCAGAAATATTATTATTAGTTGAATACTGATCGCTGCTCCATTTTATATTAATTTCATCTGGCATTGGAAATATTCCTGCTAATATTCCTGAAGACTTATCCAATTTAATATACACAGCATTAGCACGAGCCCAGACATAATTATCTGAGTTTCCTAACCTACTTATTCTATCTCTGTCGGTAAGTCCTAAATCTATAAAGTCCATATGCCGCCAGTCACCCTCTCTTGTAAATGAATATTGAATTACGCCAGGGGATGATGCCCATAGAATTCCTGTATTGTGATCAAAGTGTACACTATTCACATTGTTACTAACCAATCCCTGTGCTGTTGTTATCGGAAGATCATATTGGTTGCTATATAAGTTATATCTTGATATACCACCACCGGATGTAGCGATGTAAAGGTACTCAAAGCCCTCAGTAAGACTGTTGATTTTTCCAGATTCTTTGAAAAGTAGCCAGTCAAAAGGTCTATATTTTACCCTTGGCTGTGAAAAAGTAATTGTAACAAATAAAAAGAAAATAAACTTAAATAAAAACACCCTGCATTCACCAGAATCCATCTACTAATCCAGATTATAATGATGGGAAAAAAAGTCAATTAATAAACCGATGGTTATTGGGCATACTCCAACATTTTCACACACTCTGCCAGCGGCCAGATTAGCGATTATTGCTGACTCTAAAGGCTCTAACCCACATAGGTCATTAAGTGCAAAAGTCGAAATAACCGTATCTCCGGCGCCAGAAACATCGAAAACTTGTCTAGCTTTTGTTGGTATAGACTCATGCGTTCTATCATGATAGAGGGACATACCATTCGACCCAAGAGTTAGAAGCAATATTTCTGAATTCATAAAATCTTTAAAATTAAAACCAGATCTTGGTAATGCTCCAAAATTACCCTCTTTTACTATTGCTTTATATTCGACCAAATTGGGTTTAAAAAGCCTAACACCTTTGTAGGATATATAATTATCAAATTTAGGGTCGACATAAACAGGGACACCATTAATTTTGCTACAATCAATTATATTTTTAATTAAACTTGAAGTTAGCAAACCTTTATTGTAGTCTTGAATGATAACACCATCAAAATTTTTGATATTCTTATCAATTTTGTTAATGAAATTAGATACATTTTCATCTGAAATTTCATCAGTTAACTCATCATCAAGTCTAGCGAGTTGCCTATTATCAGCAATAATACGTGTTTTTATACTGGTAGGCCTCGATTCTGATTCTATGACTTTACAGACGATTTTAGTCTCTTTGTTTAAGCAATTCTTTAGATGTTCATAATGCACATCTTTTCCAACGATACCCATTAGCGTAACTCTGGCACCAAGTCCTGCAAGGTTTAGTGCAACATTAGCAGCTCCCCCTGGCTTAAACTCTTTGCCATGCACTGAAACAATAGGTACAGGAGCCTCTTGAGAAATACGATCAACTTTTCCATACACATACGCGTCTAAAATAATATCACCAATCACAAGGATATTTTTTTTACTGTAATCTTTTGATATTGCTCTGATGTCAAGTTTCATTTTTTATTTCTTTTTTGGATTTATTATTTCCAGGATGCTTTTGCTTCTTCTTATAATTCCGGTTTTTTTTTCTATAATTATTATTTTTTCTTCTTCTATCTGACCCACCTGGTCTGCCATGACGATTAGAGCTCGATCTAATCTTTGATATATGACCATTATCTAAAAAAATAATAACAGAGGCAAACTTCTTTACCAACGACTCACTATGAGAGCTGATTATAATTGTCGTACCGAGCGACCGATTCATTCTTTTTAATTGGCTACGAAATTCTTGTTCCATTTCATCTGTTAAATGTACACCGTACTCATCAATAAGTAAGACTCTGGGGTCACTTTCTAATGATAGTATCATACCAAGCCAATGTAATTCACCTTTTGTAAGACTGGATATGGATCTATTCCAGAGATGCTTGAATCTCGCACTTTTGAAATGCCTCTTCATAAGTGTATTCGATTTTTTACCATATAGCTTACTTATGACCCTACTTACTTTCAAGCGTGATCCAAATTCCTCATATCCATAATTATAAAAAACTTCATCATGCTTGACAGTCTTACCATACCAGTTTTTTTCAAACGGCATATTTTCAAAATAAAGATTACCTGATGATGGTTTTAAAGATCCTGATAAAATACTCAGGAGTGTAGTTTTTCCAGATCCCGGAGGACCAACGATTGCATAAATCGTACCTGGATGTATTTCTAATTTTTTTACATTTAGGGCCTCAAAAGAACCATAGTTCTTTTTTAAACCCTCAACCTTATAAATCAATCTTTTTACTTCATTCATTAGATACCTCTAAACATTAAAAGTTTATGGATGGGTACGTAATGCTATATACTAATTTTCTTCTAGCCAGCGCTCAGCATCAATCGCTGACATGCACCCTGTTCCTGCTGCAGTTACCGCCTGCCTGTATACCTGATCCTGAACATCGCCGCAGGCAAATACTCCTGGGATATTTGTATTTGTGCTATCTGGTTTTGTTATTATATATCCTTTTTGATCTAGATCCAATTGACCTTGAAAGACTTTTGTGTTAGGTATATGTCCAATCGCCATAAAAATCCCATCGCAAGTGATATTTTTTATTTCACCTGATATTGTGTCTTTGATTACCGCCCCTGTCACTCCAGTTTCTTTATTTCCATTAATATTCTCAACTACACTGTTCCACAAAATCTCTATGCCATTGTTTTTAAAGACTCTTTCCTGCATTATTTTCGATGCCCTGAGCTCGTCTCTCCTGTGCACAATCGTTACCTTTGAAGCAAACTTTGTCAAGAAGATTGCCTCCTCCGCAGCCGAGTCACCACCACCAACAACCAGGACCTCTTTTTCCTTGAAAAAGAAACCATCGCATGTGGCACACGCAGATACACCGTATCCCATAAGCTCAGATTCAGAGTCAAGTCCCAACAAACGGGCAGAAGCACCAGTAGATATAATCACGGTGTCCGCTGTAAATTTTTCATCCTTAACCCATACCTCAAAAGGTTTTTCTAAGAGACCTACGTTGTCTACAGTCTTATATTCACATGTCGCTCCAAAACGTTGCGCTTGTTTTCTAATATGATCCATCAGCTCAGGCCCCATTATACCATCTGGAAACCCTGGAAAATTCTCAACATCTGTGGTAATTGTTAGCTGGCCACCAGGTTGGGAGCCTTCAAATACAAGTGGTTCTAGATTGGCTCGGGCTGCATAGACCGCTGCTGTTAAACCAGCAGGACCAGAACCAATTATAATTACTTTCCTATGCATGAAAATTAGTACATAAGTATTACACGAGAGCTTTTGATATCATGCTCTCAATACTATCCTTTCCTACGTTACCGATTACTTGATCCACGACCTCACCATTTTTAAACAATAAAAGTGTGGGTATACTGCGAATTCCATATCTCATTGCGACCTGATTATTGCTGTCTACATCTATCTTACCAACTTTTACCTTGCCGGTAAAGTCATTCGCTATTTCCTCAACTATAGGAGCGATTGCCTTGCAGGGTCCACACCAAACAGCCCAGAAGTCTACGAGCACTGGTGTCTCTGACTTTAGCACATCGGAATCAAAATTTTGGTCGTTAAACTCAATTACATTTTCTGCCATTTTATCTCCATTTATTAAAAATTTAACTTTAGAATTTATGGAAACTAGACAGTTTGTATTAAAGAATATTTTAATTTATTCGCATCTACTGCAAAAAAATGCTTGCTAGAGCGATGTCTAATGGCAAACTCAAATGATTAAAATTGATTGATTGAAGATCAGTTACCCCCAAGCTTTGGTAGAGACCATCGGGAATATTAGGTTGTATCATAAAAAACCATGGCCTAATAATATACATGCCGGGAGGTGCTGCAATATCTCCATTACCCAGCCAATAAATTAGTTCATTAGAACTACCAGAACTAAAATCGCTTTGACCGATAAAGGCTACATCATTCTGATCAAAAAAGAAATCTTCAGACACTGACTGGTAGAACATAATACCTGCTGGAGCGTAGTCCTGACCTAACTTTTTCAGACCACTAAGTATACTTATGTTATGGTCCATTACCTTTATCTCCATCCTAATCCTAATGCTATCTTCTAAACTTCGGTCCCAGACATTATCAAAGCTAACATTGAAAGAGGCTAACTTTTCCAAAACGATCTGCTGATTAAGCACGCCATTCTCGTTAAAGTCAGTCTGATTCAATGAAAATCGCCCTTCTGTTATGCTCAGAACTGAGTATTCAATTTTATAATTATGAATGTAATAAAAAACCCTTACTTGGCCGCTGAAGTTACCATCGATTGTCTCCAAGCCATACATATCGATCGAGAATTCATCATTGGAATTCGTACGCCCGCTTAAGTTCAAATCTTCCACCCAAATATATACAGGAATATCCGTCTCCCTATCTTCTGCAATTACGATACCACTGATGGCGAGCTTTTTCGTGGGCCGATCCTCCCAAAATGGGTTGGACGTACATCCAGATATTAAAATCAATATTAAAAAAGTTATATTTTGTTTTATTTCCATTCCAGCCCCATGCTTAAATAGACCCTTTTGTCAAAAATCGAAATTCCATCAAGTGCTTGAGAGTCATCGTTTAGGTTCTGACCAAAAATACTAATGCTTAATGCATAGTCACTAAAGGTAAGCTGATAAGAAACATTTAAATCAAGAGACCTGTGGCCGTTAAGATAGTTATTCACCAGAGCCCCATCACCACCCACCGTTGTCACAATTCTGCTAGCCTCTTTCTTTAGCCCTACCCTTGCGCTGAAATTTCCTAGATTAGCCACAATACTCTGCCTGGATATAGCCGCTGGCTGCATCGGAAATGATAACTGATCTGAAAAAGTATAAGATGAGTAAGAAGCCTTGTATCCAAGCCATTTATTAGTATTAAACAGCTTAACATTTAAATCAATGCCGAATATGTCAGCATCACCATAATTTACCGGAAACTGCAAAGTTGTTCCGCTGTACTGAATGTTCTTGATCTTATTTGCATACCTGTAACTAAAATAGGATATTGACCCGGAATAACTTGGGCCTCTCACACTATCTCTAGAGCTGAGCTTGATACCAATCTCCCTCATTACCTTGTACTCGGTCACCAGCGTGTCTTGATCAAAAACATTAGGCCTAAGTGCGTGGGCATATCTCTCCGCAATACTAGGCACACGGAAGTTGTTTCCGATATTTAAAAATAGATAGACGATGGTATTATCTAGATGATCCCATGCAGACACCCCGGCAGTTGCCCCAGACTCTTTGATGAATGATGCCGGATTTAATATATTACTTTCAGATTCTTTATTATCTTCAATAATATTAGAATTAAAATTTAAAATAATATCTTTTAATTCTAACCCCTCTCCTGTCTTATTCTGGCTCAACCCAAAAGCTCCAGAAAGAGAGATGGCCTCTCTCTCGATCGAGATATCACCCATTGATGTGGTCCAATCTGCACCAGTGATAGCTCTATCTAGAAACAATTTAATATATCCATCTTCCATAGCAAGTTGGTAGTTTAATCCCGTAACTATATGACTGTCATCTCGATCTGTTTTTAAGCCTTCTATCGCATCATCCCCGGTTGTCCTCTGCAAAGATACATACATGTCGATTTCTCCAAACAATCTGGTGTCATGCTCAATTTTCAATGTATTTAAAAGTAAGTCAGAGCCTATCGAGTCTCCTGTGTAGTAGTTGTTGTAGACCCTACCGGTTTTTACCTGGTAAAACTTTAGCTCGGTGGTTGATAGAGGCCTATAACCCGCACTGATATACTGACTGTTGTTATCTCTTAGAATATCAATTTCATTCACATTCTCGTAAAACTGTTTGGACTTACCCCTACTGCGCCCGACATCTAGAGAAATAGAGCTATTCCCCAGACTGAAGCCATTGTGATAGCTTCCGGTGTTGTAGGTCCCAAAGCGTTGGTAAAAACTAGCGCTCGTTTTGTAGCTCAGCTCTGGCACAAAATTGACAGTACCAGATGATCCTGAGGCGTTTTCGTAAGACCCCCTCAAGAGCTCGATCGCACCCAACCCACCTACGTCAAACATAGAAAGGTCAAGAGACTGCCTGCCGCCATTGTACATCTTTACGCCGTCATACATATACACCATTTCCTCTTGCCTACCACCACGGATCGAGATCTTTTTGGTTCCAGTGCTACTCTCCGTCACAAGGACCGTTTCCTCGTTCAGTAGCACATCACCAATGTCTGAATATCCGCGGAACGATATGTTATCTAGCTTGATATCTGTCACCATATTCTTAGTCTCAAGCTGGCTGAACTCCCCTCTGTCTGTGTTCCCAAAAACGTCCAACTCAGTCAGAGAAATCACCTCTGGCATAAGTTCGATCCTGACATTGTTATCTGCTTTTTTTATAGCAAAATCTATGCTCTTGTATGCGATGTGCTTTACAAGAAGAGTAGCCTCTGAGCCTTCTATCAATAAACTGAACCTTCCACTTTCATCGGTGGAGGTTCCCGCCCCAACACTCGCAACTGAGATATTTACTCCTTCAATGGGCTCGCCAGTTGAACTGTCAAACACAAACCCTTCTACAGTACGCTGGGAATGCGCAAGTCCAGACATCAATAAAATGGGAATCAATCGTTTGGCGATCTTTAACATCTTATCCGTTCATGCAATAAAAAAACCCCGCAGAGCAGGGTTTTTTGATCTAAGATCTATTTCTCTACTCTTCCTCACCAAGGAAAAAATCATCATCACTGTCATTCTCATCGGGATATTTCTCAGATGTACCGTACTC